>Ga0209467_1002756_pt1 | contig 12134 bp, 9 predicted proteins | sample Higcelwee11metaG_FD_187175 | JGI IMG/M metagenome (GOLD analysis project Ga0209467, IMG submission 187175) | Freshwater pond sediment microbial communities from the University of Edinburgh, under environmental carbon perturbations - High... | ecosystem: Environmental > Aquatic > Freshwater > Pond...
AAAAAATAGATCAAGAAAAAGAAGATATTAAAAATGCGGAAGCACTAAAACTAAAGCTTACCGAGATAACCTTAGTCTTTCCTGTAAAGACAGGTGAGAATGGTAAAGTATTTGGATCGATTAGTTCTAAACAAATTGGTGAAGAACTACTAAAGAAACATAAGATTACAATCGATAAGCGTAAGATATTAGATGAAGGTCCATTTAATACTGTAGGTTTCTATAATGTACAAATAGAACTACATAAACAAGTTATAGCGATAATCAAAATACAATTAAAAGCACAGTAAAACTATGAATCAAACATTACCCAATAGTACAGAAGCTGAACAAGCACTAATCTCTAGTATGTTGTCCTATCCGAACAGTGTTCAAACTGCGATAGAACTCGGTTTACATGCCGAAGATTTTTACGTGGAAGCACATAAGCGAATTTATGGCGTTATGATGATTATGTTTGAAGAAGGTAAACCAATCGATTCACCTTCTCTATTAGGTAAATTAAATGATTTGAAGATGTTAAATACAGTAGGTGGAATTAACTATATTCTTGAATTATCTGAGACATCAGTTTCGTCAGCGAATACTAAGTATTATGTGGAACTCATCCAAGATAAAGCGTATTTACGGAATTTAATTATAACAGCACAACAAATAGCTCAAGATGGGTATGATACATCAGTCAATTTAGATGATGTGATGGATCGTGCAGAAAAACAACTATTGAATGTTACACGTACTCGACGCACCTCTGAATTTAGAGCTGCTAGAGATGTTGTTAAAGATGTCCTAGAGAATATTCAAAAGATGAGTACTCAACACAGTAATATTACGGGAACTGACTCTGGTTTTAGAGCTCTAGATCGTATGACTAATGGATTTCAACGAGGTGACTTAATCATTCTAGCTGCTCGACCATCAATGGGTAAAACAGCATTTGCCTTAAATATTGGGTTGAATGCTGCACAAATAACGAAACAAGCGGTCGCAATCTTTTCACTCGAAATGCCAGCTGAACAACTAATAACGCGTATGTTATCGGTTAAATCTCGTATTACAGGTTCTATTCTAAGAACAGGTCAATTAAATTCAAATAATGAATGGAATGCTTTAAATGAAGCTGCGGCTGATTTAAGACAAACAAAGATTTTTATCGATGATACACCAACGATTCGTGTAGCGGAAATATTCTCTAAGTGTCGTAAACTACAAACAGAAAATCAGTTAGGACTTATCATAATCGATTATATTCAATTAATCTCAAGTAGCACAAAGAGTAATGGTGAAAATCGACAACAAGAAGTTTCTGAAATTTCGCGTGGTTTAAAGGCTTTAGCGCGTGAATTAAATGTGCCTGTTATTGCTTTATCACAGTTATCACGTAGTGTTGAACAACGAGCAGACAAGCGTCCTCAATTATCCGATTTACGTGAATCAGGGGCACTTGAACAAGATGCAGACTTAGTTATTTTCTTATATCGTCAAGCTTATTATGAAAAAGATGAAGAGAGACCATCAACTGAGAAAACTGAAATATTGATTTCTAAACATCGTAATGGACCGATTGGTCAAGTTGAGTTAGCCTTTGAGGCAAACATCAACGCATTCTATAACTTCTCAGAAACAAGTACTCAAGGAGGATCGTAATGCGTAAAATATTGCCGATACTTCTCTCACTTATTATAGCGATTAGTATTGTTTCTCTAAACGAAACGATTGAATATAACACTTATGCAAATTTAGATTTAAATGTTGTACAAGAGGATTCAATAATCCCTCAAGCTGTATTATCTCTAAATACGAATTATCAATACGTTCAAAAGGTTTACCAAAAGGAACAACTTATTGGCGTTTTAAGTGATGACGCGGATACCGAAGCATTTCTTAATCGTGTTTATCTAGAGAAGTATCAAATTGATTTTCCAAACACCAAGTTAGGTTTTGGAGAGGATATATTTATATCTGTAGTAGAGACAAACTTTAACTACGAGAATCAAGATGAAGCTATTTTTAATTACTTATCAAATCAAGATTTGTTTTCTGTAGAAGCGGATAAAGTAGACTTTTCGAATGGTGCATTTATTTATGTAAAGAGTATTGATTTATTTGAACAAGCAAAAGACTTATATCTTGAGAACTTTATTTCAAAACCTGCAATTGACTTAATACGAGTAAATAAACTACCACCTTCTTTAACTACATATGGTATGCGTGAGATAGGATTCAATATTGTAGAGAAGGCTATCTATCAAAGAGGGTTAGCACCTGCGACTGAGATATTAAAGTCTGTTCCAGAGATTGTATATTTCTTAAGTTATGGATACAGTACTGAGATTGAATTATATACAGTTGTGGAATATGACACAGTTGAAGGGATTGCGTATAAATCTGGATTATCACCTCAACAAGTTGTGACCATCAATTCTGAATCTGTTAAATCCGTTAATCAAATTCTTGAAGTTGGATCACAATTAAATGTGACTTACTTTAATTCGCCAATAAATGTAGTTGTGACAAAGGAAAGACTTGCGAAAGAAACAGTTTATCCTCAGTCTACGTTCTATATAAAAGATAATACTATGCAAGAAGGGTTTAGCGTTGTACAAACTAAAGAAGAATTAGGCTATAAGGATGTCATGTATAAAGAAACATTTGTGAATGGTGTGATATCTGATAGTCTCTTAATATCATCCACAATCATAAAACAGCCAGTACGAGAAGTTGTTCGTATTGGTACAAAAGTTGTGCCTGGTATTGGTTCAGGAACTTTCCGTTGGCCACTAGGTGCAGATTCTAAAGTATCTTGTCGGTGGTATTGTTATGCGGGACATCAAGGATTAGACTTGGTTTATAACTTTAATAAAAACGGTCCAATCTATGCGGCAGATAGAGGAGTTGTGTCTCGTGTTGGTTATGATTGGCGTAATGGATATCATGTATACATCGATCATAATAATGGCAAAAAAACATTATATGCTCATATGGTTCGCTATCCTCCAGTAAAACTTGGTGAAAAGATTGAAAAAGGTGATTTTATTGGGAATGTTGGAAGCACAGGTCGTTCGACTGGGGCACATTTACATTTCGGTATTTATGTCGATGGTAGTGCGAAGAATCCATGTAGTTATCTAGATGGTTGTTAAATATGAAATATAGTATTCTTGCAAGTGGTTCAAAAGGAAATTGTACATACATACAAGCTGGTTCAACCCAGCTTGTTATTGATTGTGGCACAAGTAAACGGTATTTGACACAAGCTTTTCACAGTATTAATGTAAACTTAGAAAAGATAGATGCATTACTCATTACACATGATCACAGCGATCATATTGCACAATTAAATATGTTTAAAGGTGTTAAATGTGTTGTAGCTCCAGTTCTTCTTGGTTTAAGGGAAGATAATAAAGTATGGATGCCATATATCAATCACAGAATAAATGATGTTGATATCATGCCAATTGTACTTTCACACGATTGTGACATGATTTATGGGTATATTGTTTGTCATATGAATGAAAAACTAGTATATATTACAGATACAGGTTATTTTAAATCAAAAGACTTTAACCTTATACAAGGAGCAGATTATTATATTATAGAAAGTAATCATGATGTTGATCTATTAATGAAATCGAATAGACCCTATCCAACTAAACAGAGAATTCTATCGGATACTGGTCATTTAAGTAACGAAGATTGTTCCTATATCTTGTCACAGATTGTGACAGAAAGAACAAAAGATATTGTATTAGCTCATTTGTCTCAAGAAGCGAATCAACCAGAATTAGCCATTCATTGTGTCAACGAAGCACTTGAAAGAGAAGGATTGAATCCAAGTGATTACTCGATACGATGTGCATGTCAATCGATGATTGTACAAGGAGGATTAGATTATGAAGAAATTACTAACTACGGGCCTAATCTTAGCATTGCTCATTTGGAATAGTGTACTGACCTATGAGATATTCTTTAACACTCAAACAGACACTACAGTTAATCCTGATGGCACTGTTGTACAGACGGTCGTAACTGAATTTGATACAGATGTAACACGAGTCGTTGAGAACTCCATTGAAAAAGTAGTTGGAATTCAAGCTTTACAATTTGAAGAAGTTTTTTCAACAGGTAGTGGTGCTATTTTTGATAGTAAAGATGGACTTGTACACATTATAACGAACAATCATGTCGTAGAAGATGCATCACAAATACGTGTTGTATTTGCGAACGGAGAAGTAGTAGACGCTAAATTAATGGGTTCAGATGTATTTACAGATTTAGCCTTACTTGAAGTAGAAATTGATTTCGAAATCAATTCATTTAAACTAGGTGATTCATCCCTTGTAAAAGTAGGTGAAAATGCACTTGCGATTGGTAGTCCTTTAGGTTTAACCTTCCAAGGCTCAGTCACAATGGGCATTATTTCTGGAAAAGACAGAGTTGTTCCTGTTGATTTAGATAACAATGGTGTAGCAGACTGGGATAGTATTGTGCTACAAACCGATGCGGCTATTAATCCTGGAAATAGTGGTGGACCACTGATTAACTTAGCAGGAGAACTGATTGGTATCACATCTATGAAAATAGCGGATAGTTCAGTAGAAGGTATGGGTTTTGCGATTCCTATCAATGAGATTATTCCGATTATCCAACAGTTAAAGGAAAATGGAAAAGTCATTCGACCTGTTATTGGTATTTCAGCTGTAAGTCTTGATGAATTAGCTGTTTATCAAAAAAGTTATTATGGTATTCGATTGGATCTAAATGCAGGTCTATATGTTATGAGTGTTATGGATGGAAGCCCTGCAGAATTATCAGGTATTAAAGAAGGTGATGTGATTACAGCGTTTGATGGTGTCAATATTACAAGCTTTAAAGAATTTAGAAAACTACTCTATTCTAAAAATGTTGGGGACATTGTATCAATTAGTTATGAACGCGCTGGAAAGAGCGCAACGGTTGATGTAATACTTCAATGATTAAAATTATTTGTGTAGGGAAACTAAAAGAAAAACCTGTTACTGCATTAGTCGATGATTATTTAAAGCGAATTGTCCCATATTCTAAGATTAATATCGATGAATTGAAAGATTATCCCAATTTTGATGATGAAGCAAGTAATAAATTAAGCATAGAAAAAGAATCAAAATTGATTTTAGATAAAATAACAGTCGATGACTTTGTGATTTTATTGGACTTAAGAGGCATATATTATAGTTCTATTGAGTTAAGTCAAATAATTAATCAAGCAAGTATTTATGGTTCTAAGAACATCGTATTTGTGATCGGTGGTTCTTTAGGTGTTGATGAAACGGTCCTAAAACGCGCAAATACGGTCTGGAAGCTATCAAATAACACATTTCCACATGGAATAGTACGTGTCTTAGTGCTTGAACAAATCTATCGTTCTTATCGAATTTTAAATAATCAAGCCTATCACAAATAAGTAAACGCTTACAATTTAATACTAAAGGACTTTCTCGAAAGCCCTTTTTTGTTGTATTTAGTGAATTTATAGGCTAAAATAGAAACAACAAGTAGGAGGGTATTTGTGTGAAGCAAATTAATGTTTTAGTAATTGATCCAGTAGGATTGCATGCACGTCCAGCGACAGTTGCTGTGAGTGCAGCTAGCCGTTTCAAATGTGAAGTCAAGGTTGCGTTTAAAGGTCGTTCAGTGAATATGAAATCTATTATGGGTGTTATGTCCTTGGGTATTCCGACTCAATCAGAAGTCATGATTTCTTGTGATGGTGAAGACGAAGAAGAAGCAATCAAGACAATCGAAGATGTATTAAGAACTCAAAAGGTCATTCAATAAATAGAATGTCATAAAATGAAGATGATCTCATCTTCTTTTTATTAAGGTGAACTATGCAAAAAACAATTGAACATTGGAAGAATCATCCTAATTTAGATCCAAAACTTAGAGAAGAATTAAATCGTTTGAATGAAGTAGAGCTCAAAGATGCATTCTATACAAATGTAGAATTTGGGACAGCTGGTATGCGTGGTTTACTGGGTGTAGGTTGTAATAGACTTAATGTCCATACCATTCGTAAGGCGAATGTAGCGTTTGCACGTTATCTAAGTCAATATCCTAATGTATTTAAAACAGGGGTTGCGATTGCGTATGATAATCGTTATATGTCAAAAGAATTCGCGGTTGAATCTGCGAATGTTTTGGCAAGTTTTAACATTCCAAGCTATGTATTTACCTCGCTTCGATCAACTCCAGAGCTATCCTATGCAGTTCGTGAATTAAAATGTGAAGGTGGTATCGTAATTACTGCATCGCATAATCCTAAGGAATACAATGGCTATAAAGTTTATGATAATAAAGGTTGCCAATTGATTCCAGCATTGATTGATCAAGTCATACATGAAATTAATAAGATTGAAGATGAATTATCGATCGTAGTTAATCTTACCGATAAACAAAAAGAACTAGTTCATTGGATTGATCAAGAAATCGATGATAAATACATTAAGCGAGTTATTGAAATAGAAAATCGTCCTGAAATGGATAAATCAAATCTCAGTTTAGTTTTTACACCTCAACATGGGACAGCATTAATGCCTGTAACTGAAGTATTTAATAAAACAGGTTATCCATATATTCTTGTGGAGGAACAATGTTCCTTTGATCCAGAATTTCCAAATACTAAATCACCTAATCCAGAAGAAAAAGTTGCCTATGAAAAAGCAATTGATTTAGCGCGTAAAGTGAATGCGGATGGTGTTTTAAGTACAGATCCTGATGCGGATCGTGTTGGGATTGTAGTTAAACATAATAATGATTATGTTCTATTAACTGGGAATCAAACAGGTTCTATTCTAATAGAATATTTACTAAAGACAAAGACACAATTAAATACTTTGCCAGTCAATCCAGTTATCTTTAATACAGTTGTGACATCAGACTTAGGTGAAAAAGTTGCCAATCACTATGGAGTTGAAGTCGAGAAAACATTAACTGGCTTTAAGTTTATTGGTGAGAAAATCGCTAAATATGAAGTCACACATGAAAAGAATTTTGTGTTTGGCTATGAAGAAAGTTATGGGTATTTAGTTGAACCATTCGTTCGTGATAAAGATGCAATTCAAGCATGTTTATTAATTGCGGAATGTATGAGTTATTACAAACATGAAGGATTAACCTTAGTCGATGTCTTAAACGATTTATATAAACGTTTTGGTTATCATCATGAAGATCAAGTTTCTTTAACCTTAAAGGGTAGTGATGGTTCTGCTAAGATTAAAGCAATTTTAAATCACTTTAGAACAAATACGATTGAAGAGTTTGCAGGAATTAAAGTGGTTTGTAAGGAAGATTACCTACTCAAACAAAAGACCAAGAATAATGTAGTGACTGAACTAAATTTCCCGGCTTCTGATGTTATTAAATATTATTTAGAGGATGGGACATGGCTAGCGATTCGTCCTTCAGGGACTGAGCCTAAATGTAAGTTCTATTTCTGTGTCTTAGGTCAAAGTGAGGCAGAAGTTAAAGAAAAGTTTAATTTAATTAATCAAGCATTAAAGACACACCTTGAATAATCAAGGCTAGGGGGTCCCTATGTATAAACAAAAAATTGTGGAATCTTTTCATCAAGGACATTGTTTAGATGCACATAAAGTGTTTGGAGCACATTTTGATTATGATAATGCGCCAGGTGTAAGATTTACACTCTATGCACCACATGCGAGAAGAATACAATTACTCGGTTCATTTAATCATTGGAGTCAGCCTATTGAATTGAATCGACTTGATGACGGTTCTTGGACTGTTTTCGTACCGGATGTGGCTGAATGGACGATGTATAAATATCGTATTGAACAATCAAATGGTAACTGGGTCGAAAAAAGTGATCCGTATGCCTTTGCGTCTGAGCTTAGACCTAAGAGTGCTAACTTAGTGGTTAATCTTAATAATTTCCCATGGCGAGATTCGATGTGGGTTAATCGTAGAGAAAAGGGATTCAATAAACCAATTAACATCTATGAGCTTCATTTAGGTAGTTGGATGAAACGTGATGCACATGAATGGTTGAATTATGAAGAAATAGCACACAAACTTATTCCTTATGTCAAGGAAATGGGATATACCCATATCGAGTTAATGCCTCTAACTGAATATCCTTTTGATGGCTCTTGGGGTTATCAAGCACATGGTTATTTCTCTCTTACAAGTCGTTATGGTACACCTAAACAATTCATGACGTTTGTGGATGAATGCCATCTTAATGATATCGGAATTATATTGGATTTCGTGCCAGTTCATTTCGTGAAGGACGATTATGGTTTACGTCAATTTGATGGTTCTCCACTCTATGAATATCCAAATTCGAGTGATGCGAATAGTCAATGGGATACCCTTAATTTTGATTTATGGAAAGAAGAAGTACGTAGCTTCTTAATGTCATCTGCGAGTTTCTGGGTTGAAATGTATCATGTGGATGGTTTAAGAATTGATGCGGTTTCAAATATTATTTATTGGCATGGAAATAAGAATAATGGGACAAATGATGGAGCGACTGCGTTTGTTCGTCGTTTAAATTACTATCTTAATGTTCGTTATCCAGGCATCACAATGATGGCAGAAGATTCTTCAGATTATCCTAAAGTAACTCATCCGACAACTGAAATGGGTTTAGGCTTCGATTATAAATGGGATTTAGGTTGGATGAATGATACCTTAAAATATTACAGTATTGACCCTGTCTTTAGACAGTTTCATCATCACTCGCTAACCTTTTCAATGGCTTATTTCTATTCAGAGAATTTCATTTTACCTTTATCGCATGATGAAGTTGTCCATGGTAAGGGAACGATTGTGAATAAAATGTGGGGCGAGTATAAACAAAAGTTTGCGCAAGCTCGTAATTTATATGCCTATATGTATGCACATCCAGGTAAAAAACTTAATTTTATGGGAAATGAAATTGCCCATTTTAGAGAGTTTGATGAAAATGTTGAACAAGATTGGTTCTTGTTGGGATATTACTCGCACAATGCGTTTAATCGCTACATTAGAGACTTATCACATATCTATAAGTACCATAGTGCATTAAGTCATTTGGACTATAAACATCATGGATTTAAATGGATTGATGCGGATAATGCGTCTCAATCAATCTATTCTTTCTATCGTGAAGACCAACAATCTACCATAGTATGTATCTTTAATATGACACCTGTTTCGTATGAATCCTATCGTTTTGGGGTTCCTTATGCAGGAGTATACACTGAAATATTAAATACAGAAAAGGATATTTACGATGGTTGTAATATGTGTAATTTCGCACCGATTAATAGCGAATCCATCGAGTGTCATCGATTTGATCACAGTATACTCGTAAGAGTTGCGCCATTTTCAGGGATTTATTTCGAGTATAAAAAATAATGACCAATGCCTTCATTAATGATATTATGTTAAAGGGCATTTAGGAGGCTAGCATGTTTAAAGACAAATTTGAGTTCAAACGCGATTTTACACAACGCGTTGTAGAATTATATGGACGTTCAGTTGAGCAATCTCATCGTACTGAACGCTACATTGTTTTAGGTGAGATGGTAAGAGACTATGCGTCTATTCATTGGAAACAAAGTAAAGAATCAATCGCACAATTAGAAGCTAAACAAATGTTTTACTTCTCAATGGAATTTTTAATCGGACGTCTTATGACGAATAACTTAATGAATCTAGGGATTTATGAAGTAGTTCGTGATGGATTAAGAGAGCTTGATATTGATATTAATGAGTTAGAAGACTTAGAATCCGATGCTGGTTTAGGCAACGGTGGTTTAGGTCGTTTAGCTGCGTGTTTTCTAGATTCACTAGCATCTAAATCATTACCAGGACATGGTAACTGTATTCGTTATGAATATGGTCTTTTTAGACAAAAGATTGTGGATGGAGCACAAATTGAAGTTCCTGACCAATGGTTAAGACTTGGAAATGTTTGGGAAGTACGTAAACCTAAACATGCGGTTGATGTTAAGTTTTGGGGTCGTATTGAAATGGGTAAAACAGATGAAGGAAAAGTCATCTTCAATCTTGTAGATTGTGAACATGTTTTAGCTGTACCTTATGATATGCCAGTAGTAGGTAAATCAACAGATACGACGAATACATTACGTTTATGGAGTGCGGAAGCAAGTGATATTCTTCCTGCAAATAAAGACTTTAGACAATACATCACTGAAGTACGTGAAATCTGTCAGAACGTTTATCCAGATGATTCTACTGAACATGGACGTTACTTACGTCTTAAGCAACAATACTTCTTTGTGTCTGCTGGGATTATCTCTTATTTAAAAGCGCATTTAAGAGTATATTCAACCTTAGATAATCTACACGAGAAAGTTGTGTTCCAACTTAATGATACACATCCAGTTTTAGCAATTCCTGAATTAATGCGTTTATTGATGGATGAATATGGTTATGACTGGGATGATGCATGGAATATCGTCACAAAATGTGTTGCCTATACAAATCATACAGTTATGGCAGAAGCCCTTGAGAAATGGCCAGTTCATTTTGTACAACTATTATTACCAAGAGTTTACATGATTATTGAAGAAATAAATCGTCGCTTTGTGGAAGCTGTTAAGGCGAAATTTACAAATGAAGATGATCTAGTAAAACGTGTTTCGATTATAAAAGATGGTCAAATTCATATGGCAAACTTAGCGATTGTCGCAAGTATGTCAGTTAATGGAGTTGCGAAATTACATACTGAAATATTAATCAATGATGTAATGAAGGATTTCTATCGCATCTTTAGTACTAAATTTAACAATAAAACAAATGGAATTACACACCGTAGATGGTTAGTCTATTCCAATCCACAATTAAGAGAGTTACTTGATAATACGATTGGGGATGATTATATCTATCAGCCTGATCATTTGATTAACTTATTACCACATGTTAAAAAGAAGAAACTACAAAAAGATTTCTTAAAAGTTAAACAAGAACGTAAAGAGATTTTAGCTAAGTATATTAAAGAAGTAACAGGTGTTGAATTAGATACAAGTTCTATCTTTGATGTTCAAGCGAAACGTTTACATGCATACAAACGTCAATTGTTAAATGTTATGCATATTATTTATCTCTATCAGAAATTAAAATCAGATCCTAACTTTACAATGGTTCCGCGTAGCTTTATCTTTGCGGCTAAGGCAGCACCAGCATACTACTTTGCGAAGAAAGTAATTAAGTTAATTCACTCTGTTGGGGATAAAGTTAATAATGACCCTTATGTATCAAAATTCATGAAGGTTGTCTTTATACCGAACTATAATGTATCAATTGCGGAAATTCTAATGAATGCGGCAGATGTATCTGAACAGATTTCAACAGCTGGTAAAGAAGCATCGGGTACTGGTAATATGAAATTCATGATGAATGGTGCGATTACACTAGGAACACTAGACGGTGCAAATGTAGAAATACATGAACATGTCGGAGCTGAATATGATGTAATATTCGGACTAAAGGTTGAAGAAATCGAAGATCTTAAGGCTAAAGGTTATGACGCATGGAAATATCTCAATGCGGATGCGGAACTTAAGGCTGTTGTGAGTTCGTTTACTGATGGAACATTTAGTTTAAGTATTGAAGAGTTTAAAGTAATCTATGATGAACTTATGTTTAGAAATGATGAATACTTCTTATTAGCGGATTTTAGAGCCTATGTGGAAGCACAAGAAGAAGTAGCACGTCGTTATATGGATAAGGAGTATTGGGCTAGAATGTGTTTGGTTAATATCGCACAATCTGGATTCTTCTCGTCAGATAGAACCATTCAAGAATATGCGGATGAGATTTGGAAAATTAAACCAATTAATGACTAGGTAGCGAAAGCTACCTGTCTTTATTAGAACGGAAATGTATGTCAATCTTAGTTACAGTATTACTTTTAATGGCTTTTCAATTTACAACCACAATGACAATGTCATTTATTTTATCCGTTTCACCAGCTTTGGCGGATTATTTTAATATTTCAATAGCGCTAGTGCCTTATTTGAATATTGGATTTATTGCGTCTGGAATACTTGTGCCATTGTTTGGTTATTTTGCGGATAAAAAAGGACTTAAGAATATGTTAGTCCTAGGAACATTTCTATTTA
>Ga0209467_1002757_pt1 | contig 12131 bp, 13 predicted proteins | sample Higcelwee11metaG_FD_187175 | JGI IMG/M metagenome (GOLD analysis project Ga0209467, IMG submission 187175) | Freshwater pond sediment microbial communities from the University of Edinburgh, under environmental carbon perturbations - High... | ecosystem: Environmental > Aquatic > Freshwater >...
CAATGGCTCAAAACCATAGGTGTTGATGAAGCTTCGACCCTGCCCTATCTGCTTGAGCTGTTGTCGGTCAAAGACAGTGGCATCGACCGAATTGACATGAGTCCCGAAGCCAGAAAAGACCGCATTATGTCCGCGGTGAATTTAATCACTTTAAAGGGATCGGAAATACAGCCGCTGGTTATTGCGGTTGAAGACCTTCACTGGATTGACCAAAGCTCCGAGGAATATCTGAAAACACTTCTTGAAAATATTTCCGGTGCAAGAATATTTCTAATTTTCACCTACCGGCCGGAGTACGTACACACCTGGGGCAGCAAATCGTACCACAACCAAATAAACCTGAACCGGCTGTCCAACCGGGAAAGTCTGGCCATGGTTTCTCATCTCCTTGGCGCGGCAGACGTTGATCAACAAATAGAAGAGCTGGTGCTTGAAAAAACAGAAGGCATCCCCTTTTTTATCGAAGAATTTATAAAATCGCTCAAAGATTTAAAAATCATCGAAGCATCCCAAAAAACATATCGCCTGGTCAAGGACATCAAAAATATTGCCATCCCCTCCACCATCCAGGAAGTGATCATGTCCCGGGTGGATTCTCTTCCTGAAAATTCAAAGGATCTGCTCCAGATCGGGTCTGCCATCGAGCGGGAATTTACCTATGAGACAATAAAACGCGTGGCGGAACTTCCGGAAAAGGAATTGCTGTCTTATCTCTCGGCTTTAAAAGATTCCGAGCTTATCTATGAAAGGGGCATCTATCCCCAATCCAGTTATATCTTCAAACACGCCCTGACCCAGGAAGTGGTTTATGACTCGATCCTGAGCAAGCGCAAAAAAAAGCTCCATGAAAAAATCGGAAAGGTCATTGAAGAAGTATACAAAGACAATATCGACAAGCATTACAAGATATTATCAGACCATTTCATCAAAGCGGAAAATTTTGAAAAAGGTGAACAATACTGTAAGCTGGTTTGCAGGAAGGCGCGAAAAACCGCCTCATTTAAAGAGACCATCACCTTCAGTAAAAAAAGAATTGAATGCCTTGAAAGATTGCCCCAGACAGAAGATGTTCAGAAAAAAATTATTGATGCGCGGGTGGGGCTGGGGCTTTATCTTACCCAAATAAATTTATATGCAGACGCCAAAGATGCCGTTGCGCCTGTCAGTGATCTGGCATTGAAATATGACTACAAAAGAAGGCTTTGCCGAATTTATTTTATAGAGGGGACATATTATTTATATACCAAAGAGGATTTACCAAAAGCATTTCAAAACCTAAAAAAGGCGTTAGCAATTTCGGAGGAAGTAGGCGATTTATTATCATATGTCCTTGCCCATACATATTTGGGACAACTCTCCGGATTCAATTGTGAATTCAGCGATGCGTTAGAACATTTTCAAGGCGCTATGGAGATCATCAAAAAATCTGACAGCAAAAAAAAATCTGACAGCAAATGGGGTATGTCGCTAAATGAAGCTTCTCAAAGCTTCTTTGTTTATCATTTACAGGGGAATATAGGCTTGGGATATCAGACCAGCAGCGAGGGTTTGGTTTTTGCTGAAGAAAGCGGCGATATTGTTTCAAAAGGTATTGCTTTATCCTGTCATGGCATTTCCTGTTACAATAAAAGGTTTCTGGCGGATGCTGAAAAGTGTTTTTTAGAGGGTATTCACTTGTGTGTGCAGAGCAATCTTTTTGGATGGAATTCAATGGCGCAGGCCTTTTTAGGCAAAACGTATTATGAACTCAAGAATTATGAAAAATCTAAATTACATTGTATTAATTCTGTTTCACAATCAAAAAAAGGCGGGTTTCTCCCTTCGTGTTCGTGGATAAATCTAAATCAAATCTCACTCGTCAGATCAATGGTGATGAACACTGAGATGGATGTCGATTTGGAATCAATTTACAAGTACATTTCTGAAAACAAAATTAAAGCATATGAAGGCTGGATGCGAAGACTGCTCGGCGAAATCCTTTTAAATATGGATGATAATCATTTGTCCGATTCCGACGACTGGATCAGACAAGCCATCGACGCCGACCAGAGAAACGGCATGATGTTTCATCTGGGCAAAGACTATGCCCTGTATGCGGACCTGTTCAAACGAAAAGATGATATCCCCAAAGCCAAAGAAACCCTGACCAAAGCCATAGAGATTTTCAAACAATGCGGCGCGGATGGCTGGGTGGAAAAATATGAAAAAGAATTGGCGACAATATAATTAAGGGGTTATATGAATGACAACCTTGTTAATCGGCCGGGCATAGGAACCCTTGATGCCATTGCCGATAAGATGAAAACCGCTGACCAGGCGGTTTCTTCGGTTAAATCCGGGGATAACGTTTTTATCGGTACGGCATGTGCTACCCCTCGATCATTGATTCACGCATTGGAAGCCAGGGGAGACGAACTTTTTGATCTAAAGCTGATCCATTTTCTGACGGACGGGGCCATTCCCATGGAAAACGGATTGCCCAAAACCCGGTTTCAACACAAGGTCTTTTTCGTCGGTTCCGATACCCGGGAAGCGATTAAAAAGGGTAAGGCCCAGTATATCCCCATTTCCATCGCCCATCTGCCCCGGCTAATCGAAAACGAAAATATACCGTTCAATGTTGCCCTGATACAGGTTTCGCCGCCGGACAAAAATGGGTTTGTCAGCCTCGGCGTTTCTGTCGACATCACCCGGAGCGCTGTTTTAAAGGCGAAAACGGTCATTGCCGAAGTCAATCCGAACATGCCCTATACTCACGGGGATTCACTGATCCCAGTAAACCGGATCAATGCTTTTGTTGAGGTAAATACCCCCGTCATTGAATATCTCCATAAACCGGCCGATGCCATCGGTGAAAAGATCGCCCGGTATGTGGCCCGGATTATTCATGACGATTCGACCCTCCACACCGGTATCGGCCGCATTCCCAATGAGATGCTCAAGTATTTGACCAACCGGAAAAATTTAAGCATCCATTCGGACGTGATCACCGAACCGGTCATCGACCTGATCGCAAAAGAAGTGATTACCGGGCCGATTGTCACCAGCTACTGCATGGGCACCCAGGCCCTGTATCGCCTAATCGACCGAAATACCCAGTTTGCGTTTCACCCCATCGACTATATCTGCCGGCCGGATGTCATTTCCGGGATCAACCGTCTGGTGTCGGTTACCCAGGCCTTTTCCATCGATCTGATGGGCCAGGCCTGCGCTGATCAATTCGGCGGTGAATTTTACGGCGGTTTGTCGGCACAGCCGGAATTCATCCGGGCCGCCGCCCTTTCCGCCGGCGGAAAATCCATTATCTGCCTGGCCTCCACCACCGATGACGGCAAGGCGTCAAGAATCCTCCCCTTATTAAGAGAGGGCGAAGGCGTCACGATTCCGCGATCCGAGGTTCATTATGTGATTACGGAATACGGGAGCGCCTATCTGTATTGTAAATCCATCCAGGAAAAGGCGCTTGCGCTCATTGAAATCGCCCATCCTGATTTTCGGCCCTGGCTCTTGGAGGAGGCCATCCGGCTTCGCTATCTTAAAGAAGGGCAAACATTGAGAAGCAAATCAGCCTATCCGGAAAATGAAGAGCGGGAAATTGATTTAAAAAATGGCCAGAAAGTGCTTATCCGGCCGGCCAAAGCCAGTGATTCCGGGGGATTACAGGAAATCTTTTATAATTTAAAACCGGAAGATGTATATACAAGATTCTTTACGCACCTGGCGTCATTCACGGAAAAAAAAGCCCAGCATCTTTGCAACGTGGATTATGAAAATGAAATGGCATTTATGGCGGTGACGGGGGAGCGGGAAAATGAAAAAATCATCGGGAGTTCTTGTTATTTTGTCGATTCCACGGACAATTTAGCGGAAGTGGCCTATATGATTCGGCCGGAATGGCAGAAATGCGGTCTGGGCACCGCCTTGCAGCAGCGAATGACCGAATATGCCAAATCAAAAGGCCTGCGAGGATTCAAAGCCAGCATTCTGGCGGAAAACATAAAAATGCAGAAGGTAATCCGAAAAGGAGAAAAAGTTACTTTTTCACGTTACGGCAATGAATATGAAGTCGTCAGTCTGTTTTGACCTTTGGGGGCAACAAACACGCAACAGGGGGAAGGAGGGCCACAAAATGATTACAGTAAATGAAAAAGTAGCGGAAATAACCGCCGGGCTCAGAACAGAATGTGAAAAAGCCATCACACTCCATGACTATGTTCGCGAAAAGATCAAATTTGGTTTTACCAAATATTATGATGATGCCAAACCGGAATATACCCTGAATTGTGGAATCGGGCACTGTAACCCGAAGACTGAATTAATGGTGGCGTTTTTTCGGGAAGCTGGCTTTGAAGCACATCAGCACTTTTGCAGTTTGCCGATAGGCATTGCTGCCGGTGTAAACCCGTCCTTTGTCGAATGGTTTATGGAATGGTCTAATCCTGAAGTAAGCCACAGCTATACTGATGTGAAAGTGGAAGGGAAATGGTATAACATCGACAGCTATATTCTTGATACGCGATTCTTGAAGTCCGCTCTGGCTAAACTCTCTGCAGAAGATAAAGGCTTCGGTTACTTTACTCGAAAAGGGGCAACGAATGAATGGAATGGCAAGAGTGACTCATTTTCCCAGTTCAGCAAAGACCTCATGATAGAAGATCATGGCCGGGTGGATGACCTTGGCGCCTACTATGAAAGTGCAAAATATCGCAACAAAACATTTGGGCTTCTTCGATGGAATACAATGAACATGCTCATGTGTGGCGGTTCAGTAGCTCTCATTAATTCGGGTCTTGAAAAACTGAGACGGCAATACGCAAGTTGATATGCGGCATGCATGATACCAAGAGAGGTAATCACCTCTGTTTAGAGGCTCTTTGAAATCAAACTTTAAACGTCAGGAGGAATTGAAATGAATACTATCGTAAAAGCCATTATTTTGTCATTTCTTGTCCTGATTTTATGTTCAGGCTGTCAAAGTGCTCCGGAAAAACAATCCGATGCGTCACCGCCAACGGCAACATACAAATATGATGTCACGGATGAAGCGATCATAGATGCAAGCCCAAGTGAAGTTTATAATGCATTCTTGAATGAATTTAATGGAAAAACCAATTGGTGGCAGCCACGCCTTTCTGCCAAACTTCGCCAAGGGAATTCTTCTGATGAGATCGGGGCAATCTTTGACATAAGTACAGGCGGGCTAGAGCTAACAGCTCAAACGGTTGAAGTGAAAAAAAATGAATTTCTCCGTATCAACTACATCGAAGGGCCATTTAAGGGACAATTGTTAGCGAAACTTGAAGAATTCGATGGTAAAACTAAAATCAGTATTCGCTGGCAGGCCAATACATGCGGGGCATTGATACGCTTTTTTGACCTTTTTATCAATATAGAGAAGGAGCATTCGAAAACCATGAAAATCGGCTTCGAGAACCTGAATCAATTTTTAAAAGGTAAATCTCCAAACTAACCAATTGTAATCATATAAAATTATGTTTTGTAAGCCAATGGCGGGGACGGTCAGGTACTATCTACTTTTGGGATTAAACCCTATCAGAACCATAAAAAAGGTGAAACCATGAGCGATATTTACGATCTCAAGGATGTAAAACTTCCGTATTTGTCAGGCGGAGCTTTGAAGTTTATTGCATCTCTGGTTGAGGGACCTTTGCAAGGGTTACTCGTCCCCAGCCTGCTTAAAAGTGCAGGGCTGAACTGGCTGCGCAATCAGCATTTCGATGAAGCGCCGACACATTACCCGATTCATTATACGGGCTCTTTACAGAAGGAAGCCGCATCTGTGAAAGAGAGTGAATGGCCGGAATCTTCTCCAAAAGGAAAGGGATTCCAATTCGCAACCATCCACGATTATGCGAAAGCCTATCGTGATGGAACAACAAGGCCGGAGGAAGTGGCAAAAAAGGTTTTGGATTCCATCGAAGCCAGCGACTCATCCAGCAAACCTTTGCGCGCCTTTATCGCAATAAACAGTGAAGAGGTGATGCGACAGGCTCGCGAATCAACCCGCCGAATCAGGGAAGGAAAACCACTCAGCATTTTCGATGGCGTACCGGTGGCAGTGAAGGATGAAATGGATATGATGCCATATCCCACCACGGTGGGCACGTCGTTTTTAGGGGACACCCCCGCAAGGGAAGATGCAACGGTCGTGGCACGCTTGCGGAGCGCAGGTGCGTTGCTTTTGGGCAAGACCAACATGCACGAGATCGGTTCCGGAGTGACAGGATTGAATTCAATCCACGGCACGACGCGCAACCCATACAACACCGCATATTTTACAGGCGGAAGTTCAAGCGGTTCCGCTACGGCCGTTGCAGCGGGGATTGCGCCCGTCGCCATCGGGGCTGATGGAGGCGGCTCGATCCGCATCCCTTCAGCATTTTGCGGCTTGGTCGGGTTGAAAGCCACGTTCGGGCGCGTCAGCGAATATGGCGCATTCCCAATGGACTGGAGCGTCGCCCACATCGGTCCCATCGCAGGGACAGCCACCGACGCAGCATTGACATACGCCTTGATCGCGGGTCCTGACCCCAGAGACCCAAATTCACTCCACCAGACGCTTCCCACACTCGCAGGGTGGAATAACATCAATCTCAAGGGACTCAAGATCGGTGTGTATCGGGAGTGGTTCAAGCATGCAGATAAGGAAATTGTTGCTGCATGTGAAGCCATGCTCAAAAATTTCCAAGACATGGGATGTGAAATCAGGGAGGTTGCCATTCCCGACCTGGAAGCCAGCCGTATCGCGTGGTCCGTGACTTTTGCCAGTGAGGTGCTTCAAGGCGTCAGCCGGACATACAAGGCGCATCACCGCGAACATGGTTTGGATGTCCGCATCACCCTTGCATTGGGTTGGCACTTTAACGCTCAAGATTACTTCAAGTCACAGCGCGTCCGTACGCGGATGATCAATCACTTCAACACCGCATTCAACGATGTGGACGTAATCATTACTCCCAGCACCGCCATCGCCGCACCGGAGATCAAGAAAGGCGCATTACTCAATGGCGAATCTGATTTGAGCACCATCATTAAAATCACACGCTTCGCCACTCCCGCGAATCTGACGGGACTCCCCGCCATCTCCTTTCCCGTTGGTTACACCCAAAACGGATTGCCCATTGGCATTCAGGTCATCGGGCGCGCATGGGAGGAACACCAACTTCTGCGCATGGCTCTTGCCGCCGAGGAGGTCATCGAACACAAGGCACCACAGGTACATTTCAAAATACTTTAGAACTCATACCGGCAAGGAGGCCTGTAAAATGAATAGAATCGATCTGGATTTTTTCAGCAAGGGAATTAAGTGCTCGGCATGGCTTTACCTGCCAGAAGGTGTGAAAAAGCCTCCCGTGGTGGTTATGGCCCACGGAATCACAGCCCAGAAAGATTTCGGGCTCCAGCCTTACGCTGAATATTTCTCCGAAAAAGGAATGGCTGTCTTTGTCTTTGACTATCGCAACTTTGGCGGAAGTGAAGGCGAGCCTAAAAACCTTGTGAATCCCTGGCGGCAAATAAATGACTGGCTGGCAGCCATTTCTTATGTCCGGAACCTCGACAAAGTTGACGGAAATAGAATCGCTATTTGGGGAACATCGTTTGCTGGCGGCCACGTGATAGTTGTCGCTGCCAAGGAAAAAGGGGATCAAAGCGGTTGTTTCACAGGTGCCTTTTGTAGATGGGATTTCAACGACCATGCATTTACCCATATCCTTTATGTGCAAAGCGCTTATGCATGGATTTTGGGATTTGTTCAACATGGTTATAGGTAAGACTGCCCATACTGTGCCGGCTGTTGCGGAACCAGGCACCCTTGCAATTATGAATATTCCTGGCGTCATGCAATGGTCTCGCGACTTTATACCTAAGGATACTACATGGAAAAATGAGGTTCCCGCTCGCATTGGACTCATGGTCGGAGCCTATAGGCCCATCCTGTATGCAAGTAAAATTTCCTGCCCAGTACTCATCATGTATGCAAAAGATGACTTGCTCTGCCCTTCGGAATCAGTTGAGAAGACAGGTTCGAAAATCCAAAAAGCTGAAGTTATCGGATTTCCGGTGGGACATTTTGCGGTATATACTGGTGAGTTGTTCAATCAATTTGTACAAAAGCAGTCTGAGTTTCTTTTGAAGCATCTTAAAACATAGTCTGCCTCAGCTTCAAATCATTAAACTTAACCGTTTCTGAATTCAAGATATCGTTGTATGGTTGAAAAATTGGTATGCCTCAAATTTTTTGGCTGCAAAAACAAAAATCCAGGGTTTTAGTTCAAGAATTAAATAAATTGACATTATCAAAAAAAGGAATAATCTCTGTTTAACTAAACATCTAATCTGACATAGCATCTTGATTCTCTACCTGCACGTATCACTTTCCTTCCAGATTCCCATCTTGCTCGCCACCGCGGCATTGTCTTAATCCATGCAAAAGCGTAAAAGCCAAACCAATTGAAAAATTGGGACGGAAAGTCACGGGTCTTTTCGACGCTGGTTTGTAATCGCTTCGGTTTAAAGATAGCCGGACTGCCAATGAATGGTAGTTCGGCTTTTTGTATTGCGCGATGGAAAAACAATTATTCATCCTTTGTCCAAGGCGATGGGGTGGGAATTTCATCCTGTCAAAATTAAAACCCAATAATAATGGGGAGGAGAATCATGATATTTTTAAACCATTACCGTTACAAAGATGGCAAACGCGATGAAGTGATCAAAAGAAGGCTGGAAATCGGCCGGAAAGAACCTGCCGGCACCAGAATCATAGGAGAATGGACATCCTATGACGGAAGCGGTGGATATCTTATTTTTGAAACCGATAACCCGGATTATTCATGGACAATTACCTGGAACGATCTGCTGGACATGGAGGTTGTGCCGCTTTTTGACACGGAAAAGGATGTGATGAAACTGTTAGGCAAGTAATAACATGATGGTGCCCGGTATTTAAAAAAATAAAACCATCCACTATGGAGGGAAAAGCCATGGTAAAAGCAGAAGCAAGTATCATGATCAACGCGCCGGTCGAGAAAGTATTCGGGCTTTTTCTTGAAACTGAGAAACTGCCTGATTGGATGCCTCTTATGATGGAAGTTCATGATATCCAGGGAGAAGGTGTCGGTAAAAAATTTAAATGGACCTACAAGTTTATCGGCATCAAGTTTGAGGGCATGAGCGAAATAGCAGAACGCGTCGAAAACAAAAAAATCGTTGTCAAGAGCAAGGCTGGCATCGAATCTGTTTGGACATGGAATTTTAAACCCGACGGAAGCAGCACAAAAGTCGACGCATTGGTGGAATATACGATACCTGTTCCGGTTCTGGGCAAATTTGCGGAAAGCTTCGTGGAAAAACAAGGCGCACGCGATGTGAAACATATCCTGGAAACTTTAAAACACATGCTTGAAGCCTGATTCCAATTGCTTTAGCGGGATAATGGATATTTCAAAATTCGATATGGAGCAGGATCGCAATGACCCTGCTCCATAACTTAGAAATTTAATTTTCAGAAAGGTGAAACAAAAAGAAACAGGGTCAGATCATCATGATGGGGTTTTTTAAAAGTCCGAAATAGATCCCATAAAAAGGAGTTTCAAATGAACAATAAAGAAAAAACAGCTTTTGTTCTTTATATGATTAACGGCCTTATCTCGATCATTTTCGGTTTTAGATATTTGTTCTGCGATACCATCATGCCTTATCATCAGCAAGCAATCGGTATGCAATGGGCAGCACTTGAACCGGGATTACAGGTTCTGTTAAACGGGTTTATAAAGATTACATCTGGATTCTTTTTCATACAGGGAATCACGATGATCGTTTTATTGGTAATCGCTTTTCGGCGGGGTGAGCTTTGGGCCAAATGGTTTATTCCCGCTTTGTCTCTTTTCTGGCTTTGTTTCGGTTTATATGTTCCGATTAATATTGCTTTAAAAACGAAAGCTTCGACGCCATGGCCAGCATCCTTTATCGTTTTGGCAATAACCGTTGCCGCTTTTTTATTTTCCGATGTATTTTTAGACACCAAAGGTAAACGACCTTCTTCGCGGTAAAAAAGGGAATTTCCCTCTATGTCAGGATGGATATCGCCTCTGCCTGAAAAGTTAAAATTGTTAAAAAGGGGAGACTATCATGAATTTGCAATCCTATTATCGCTCAATGTTTTTTACTGGAGCATTGTGGAATTGGGGAGCAGCTATACTTTTTTTATTTGCCTATAAGCCCATATTCGCATGGCTGGGGATGAAAGAGCTTAACTATCCATTGGTTATGTATGCGTTTTTGATTCTGGTTTTTGTACTTGGAGTTGGTTATTACTGGGTTTCAAAAGATATTAATAAAAATCATGATATTGTAAAGATGGGATTTTTTGGAAAAACCGTCTTGTTCATTTTATTCACATATTATTATTTGGTGGGCGATATTCACTTGTTAGTTGAAACGTGTTTGTTCGTTGATCTGATATTTGCGATACTTTTCATGGAGTTCTTACTGAGGGCAAGAGGAGTCAAACAGCTCTAAGCCATAGACTTTATCGGATCTAACAATTTTTGAAAGGAAAATCCACAAGTTAACGGTACTGAAATGTAATCATCACCGGGCATCTATATTTTAAGCCTTTCTGGGTTCTTTGGAAACGTATCCTGAATTTTAGGGGGGATTTGAAATGAACAATATCGTTAAAATTATCAGTTTATAAGTTCTCACCGCTATTTTATTTTCAGGATGTAAGTGCGCTACAGAAGAAAAACCGGCTACTCTGGGATGCCGGAGCTATGGAATGGCATTGCTGACGTGCGTGATGTGGCATTTGCCCACATCAAGGCGGGGCTTACGCCTGGGGCAAGCGGAAGACAGATTATCGTGAGCGGGGAAGCGACGTTGTTCGATATCGCGAAGATTCTGCAAAAATATTTTCCGGAAAATTATCCGTTCCCGCGAAGACGGGCTCCGAATTTTTTATTCCGGATTATTGCCCCGATATTTGGCTATACACGAAAATACGCGAGCAAAAATCTCGGCTATCATATCAAATTCGATAGTTCATACAGTAAGATGGACCTGGGGATGTCTTACATCCCTATTGAACAGACCACCAAAGAGCATTTTCAACAGATACTCGATGATGATTTACTGAGTTCATAAACATTTTCTCGGTTTCCAGAAATCAAATGATTTTGATTAATAAAATTTTTAGGTGGAGGTGATAAAAATGAATGGAATAGACAAAAGAAGGTTCCATCGCCACAAAAGTCGTCTTCCCGTAAAAGTAAGAATTCCAGGAACAGATAATTGGTTTAAAAGTATGGTGTTCAACCTTAGTCGGGCAGGGGCATGTTTTTCGTCAAACCTACCTTGTTCACCAAATGAAAAATTAGAAGTCAATGTGTTTCAAATTAAAAAATTAATTCAAGCAAGTGTAGTCTGGTGCCAACCTGTTAAAGATTTGTCCTTACTGGCACAAGGATTCAAAGTAGGGATAGAATTCCTTTAAATATGGGGCATCTCAACAGATGAGAAACAAAACGGGGAGGACACCATGTCTACGCTCTTCAAACCCATAAAAATAGGACCCGTGGAGATTCAAAACCGGTTTATTCATTTTCGTCAAACCCAGGGAAATGGATGAAGAAGACATCCATGGGGTGATAAAGGATTTCGGCCAGGCTGCAAAAAGAGCCGTGGCCGCTGGAGCAGATGGCGTCTATATACATGTAGCGCATGGCTATCTGGTGAATCAATTCCTTTCACCCTTTTTTAACCGGCGGTCGGACAAATGGGGCGGTGCGGATGAGAATCGTTTCCAATTTATAAAAGCAGTATATCAGAAAATCAAAACCTCTATACCGGAAGACCGGATGATTCTGGTTAAGCTGAATACCAACGATTACACGCCAAAAGAAGGGATACGCCATCACTCGCAGCAAAATACGCCAAATGGCTTGGTGAGCTTGGGATTGATGGCATTGAGGTGAGCCGTTTATCGTAAAAAGTTTAAAGAAGGTAAGGCGGATGCGGTATCTTGTGTTTCCTGCAATAAATGCCTGGCCGCCGCCGCAAACAATATGCCGGTCCGTTGCTACAACAAAGGGTAGCAGATAAAGATAAACTTA
>Ga0209467_1002761_pt1 | contig 12122 bp, 1 predicted proteins | sample Higcelwee11metaG_FD_187175 | JGI IMG/M metagenome (GOLD analysis project Ga0209467, IMG submission 187175) | Freshwater pond sediment microbial communities from the University of Edinburgh, under environmental carbon perturbations - High... | ecosystem: Environmental > Aquatic > Freshwater > Pond...
AGATTTGAGTCTAACAGATTTGAATAATATTAAAGTTTATAAGAGATTAAATGGAACTAGAACAGAGGTTGATCCAACTAATTACACAATTGGATATAGTAACAATCCTCTTGCAACTACAACAACAGTGTTTGATGCAAGTTATACAGGGTATGCAAATGGTATTGCAGATGTAACAACAATACAAATTAAAATGAATTCAGATTACACTTTGCCAAATAATTCTGCTTTATTAGTTGAATATGAAATGACTATGCCTGATGCAGAAGGAAAAACTGCGCAAGCTACAGCAATAAGTTATATAAAAGAAGGCGAAACAGAAACAAGGGTGCTTGAGCCTGCTCCTGCGTATGTGCAAAATGGAAATCCTAATGGAACAATAAGAGTTATTAAGAAATTTGAAAACCTGCCAGTTGGAACTGCTCCATCAGGAATTAATTTAAATGGAATTGAGTTTAAGCTTGTAAATGTTGAAACAGGCGAAACTCTTGTAACAAGTGGAACAACACCTCAGGGAATAGTTGGAACAAATATATCTGGACATGCAGAATTTACAGATGTACCAGCAGGTCAATACAGGCTTGTAGAGGTTTCAACTATACCAGGATATAAAGGAATAGACGAATATTTAACAGCAGAGATTGTGAATGGAGATTATGTTGAAATACTTGCAGAAAACAAATTAGAAAGGTCTAAATTAACACTTCAAAAAACTTGGAATGATACAAATGACCAACAAGGTTCTGTAAATTTTAGAATTAAATCAATAGATACAGGAAGCACATATGATGTTTTCAAATCAACAGATCCAGAAACTGGTATGCTAGTAATTAATGGAATCCCATATGGAACATATGAAATTACAGAATATCAAGGTATATATGGATGGCATGCTCCTGCACAAGAAATAGTAATAAACGAGCCAGAAGAAAGTGTTACAGTGGAAAACCAATTAAGCAGAGCAAACTTAACATTTGTTAAAACAGTTCCAGCTGGTGACTCTGTTCAAGGCTTAACATTTGACATAAAAGGAACTGGGTATGTGCAATATGTTGACCTACTTGGTAATACAGTAAGAACAAATTACGAAAAAACAATAATAATAGGAAATGATTATTCAACAGATGTTGGGGTAAATGTAGAGGTTGCGCCAGATAATTTAACAGCAACAATTACATTATCAGATTTGTATTTGGGTGATTATACTATAGAAGAAATTGATATTCCAAAAATACAAGGAACAGAAATTGAAAGATATGTTGCTCTTAGAAGGTCAGTTTCATTAACTGAAAATGCCCAAAATTACTCAGTAACTCTTTCTAATAGATGGAAAAGAGGAATTCTAGAAATTAAGAAAACAGCGTATTTACAAGATGGGGCAAATAGAGTAGACATAGGTGATTTAAGTTCTTTCCAAGTAAAAGTTGAAGGAACATCTCATTACGGAAACAATGTAAATAGAACAATTTCGCTTGACCAAGATGGAAATGCATCTGTGGCATTAGAAATTGGAGAATATACAGTAACTGAAGTAAGTGCAGATGGATATGATGTTTATTATACTGTAAATGGGCAACAGGTAAACAGCTTGCTAGGAACAACAGTAGAAATAAAATATAATGAAACAAGTAAATCTGCAGAAACTACAACACAAGAAATTACAAATGTGCATACAGGTTTAGGTTTTGTTAAAGTTGTCAAGACTTTGGAAGGAATTACAGACCCACAAAAAGTAGTAAATGCTGGAATTAAGTTTAGAGTTGTTGGAAAAAATGTTGCAGGTGGAAATGTAAGTGAAGAAATAACAATTGACCAAATAGACACACAAAATAATGTAGCATATGGAATTTCTGCGCCAATTTCAACAGGTGGGGAATATCAATTAGAAGAAATTGAAGAAACTGTGCCAGATTATTTTGAATCAGTAGAACCAATTGCAGTAAATTTAACAACTGCAAATACAATAGATAGCCCATTAGTAATTGATGTTGAAAACAAAAGAACAAAAGGGAATTTAGAGGTAATAACTGAAACAAACCCAAAAGGTGGGACATTAACAGGAATTACTTATAGAGTTACAGAAGTAGAAATAAATGATGATGGAACATACACAAAATTTGATGGTGGTTTAGATAGACAAGGAAATTTAACTGAGGACACAAGAATAGAAGTGGCTGGAGACAATGGGGTTTTAAATCCAAGTTTTGCAGAATTAAAAGATATAAAATCTGGAAATTACCTAGTTGAGCAACTTACAGTGCCAGATGGATATGATAAAGATGTAAGCCAAGTGGTAGAAGTTCCAAGTTATGGAACTGGGTATGCCGTTTTTGAAATAAATCAAAGACCAGAAAATTTAAATACAAAATTAATAATTAATAAAGAAATAATAAACAGCACTGGCACAACAGCCACAGCACAAGATTTTGAACAAGCAAAATTAAATGAAAACGAAAGTTTTGAAGTAAAAATTACTAATGTAAATACAAGAAAAGTGTATTATACATTTATTAGTAGTGCCCAAAAAGGAACAATAATTGGATTAGAACCAGGAACATATGAAATTGAAGAAGCATACAAACCAAAATATGAAACAGAAGGATATTACAGAAAAGTTGGCGGAATTGCACTAAACAGAATAACAGCAAACACAGAGGGAAAATATATTGTAGAAATTTTAGATAACGGTCCAGAAAATCCAGCAAGTGAATTAGAATTAACTTTAAGAAACCAAATAAACACAGAATTTAAATTTGGTGGGCAAGACCTAATAGACAATTACAGTAAAGTAGATGTAGAACAACAAAAACTAGAAGTTATAACAAAAGCAGTAGTGTATGTCGTTGACGAAAATGGAGATGAAATACCAAATGCAAGATTTAGATTGCTAGACAGCCAAGGTCAAACAGTTGTATTAGGTTCAGTAGGAACAGAATTTACAACAAATAACAAAAAAATAATAATAAATGGATTGCCAGCAGGAACATACACATTAGTAAACACAAGTGTTCCAGAAGGGTATTCGTTGGCAGCTAATAAGCAATTAATAGTTTACAATGATGTTGTAAGAATAGTAAGAATAGAAATTCAAAGAAACATTCCAAGGGGACAAGTAACTTTATCTACAGTATATGTGGACAAAAATAACGAAACAAAATATGTGCCACGTTCAAAATATAAAGTTGTAGACAAAGCAACAGGAGAACTTGTAAAATTCACAAAAACCTTAACAGGAGATTACACAACAAGCAACTTGCCAGATGCAACACCTGAAGTTATATTAAAATCAGGTGTAGTAGAACTTAAAAATCTACCAGTAGGAACTTATGAAGTTGGACTAGTTGATGTAACATCAGGGTTCGGAATGCAAAAAGATGTACCAGAAACTGTAGAAATAGAACAAAACGCAGTAGAAAACATCAGTTTACAAATGACAAAAAAATCAATTGTAAAAATTTCAACGAGTGATAACAATACCATGTATTTGGATGAACTTGGAGATATATATATGCTCGGAAGTGGAAATAGTGGTATACTAGGAAGTATTCAAACAAGTAACAATTCCTATTATCCAATTAAGGTTAGTTTTCCTTCAAATATTAAATTAGTAGATATTTCTGTTGGCTATAGTTCTGCTGCAGCAATAGACACAAATGGAAGATTATGGACATGGGGGGAAAATAATAGAGGTGAAGTTGGAGATGGTACAGTAGATAAAAAATCAATACCAATCTGTATAAGTGAAATAGAAGATAATCCTATAGGCATTGAATATAGAAAAGGAATTAAGATTAAAGAGATAAATTTAAATGATAATAAAGTTTTGGCAATAGATGAATTAGGTAGGATTTGGACATGGGGACAGGTTTATCAATGGAATTCATTTTCAACCATTCCAACCTGTTTAAGTGAAATAGAAGGAAATCCTTTAAATGATTTATTCAAAAGTGGTATAAAGATATCTAAAATAGGAATAAATAATAATTATGATGGTATTTTTGGTATAATTGATTCTAATGGAAATGTATGGACATGGGGCGAAACTGGAATAATTGGAAATGGAACAAGTAATCATTATACTGATCCAGTTTGTATATCAGATACAATTGGTGATTTTAGTGAAGTAAAAATTGTGGAATTATCAGTAGGAAAAACATCATCAGCTATAGATTCTCAAGGTTATGTGTGGATGTGGGGAGAAAATTATAATGGACAATTTGGAAACGGAAGTACTACCGGATCTTTGGAACCAATTAAATTAGATAGTAATATATTTAATGGTGCAAAAATAAAAAAAGTTCACACAGATATTGCTGGATCAATTTTTATAGATGAAAATGGTCAAATATGGGGAACCGGATTAAGTGATTATATTGGAACAGATAAAATTACAGGTACAATATTAGAACCAATAAACATTTCAGTAATTTCAAGTAATTCAAGTTTGAAATTTACTGAAATACTAGGCTATAATAATGGTGGAACTTACATAAATAGAATTGCTTTAGATGAAAAAGGTAATCTGTATGGATGGGGAAATAACGCTGAAGGAAAATTGGGAAATATTGGAAATTATATTATACAAAAGAATTTAGTAAAAATACTAGGAGTTTTAAATTCTAAATTAGATTACAATTTAGAATTTGAAGAAATATATAAAGGGTATGATGTATTATTTGCGATAGATTCTAATAGAAGATTGTGGTACAAAGGTTCAGGACAATATGCCGGTCTTGGTGATGATGGAACAGGAAGTAGAGTTTTTATTCAAAATCCGAAATTAGCAGATGAAAAAATAAAAGATATATCATTTAATTATTATAACACGGCAGTTGTATGTGAAAGTGGAAAAGCGTACTTTTTTGGAGGTCAGACTAATTATGGTTTTAATAGTTATAATGAACTTGAAAGTATGATAGAAATCTCAAATAAATTTAATTTTGATAACGATGTAAAGATAGTTCAGGTTGAATTAACATCTTATGATATATTAGTTTTAGATTCAATTGGAAGACTATGGAGCTTATTTAATAATCAAACTCCGATTTGTATTACAGAAGATGTTCAGGATCCGATGTATAATATTAAAATTATTGATATGTCTTATAAAGAATATCATGGAATACATTTTATTGATGAAAATGGAAAATTATGGTTTTGGGGAGGTTCTGGTTATTCAGGTGTAAACATAAGTCCTACAGGTGACAAAATATGCATTACAGATGTAATAGATAGTAGTTTAGGTCAAGCATATTTAAAAGGCACAAGATTTGTAAAAGTGAAAAATACTGATGATACAAATATCGCATTAGATAATAATGGTAAAGTGTGGATTATGTACGGAGAGCTTGGTAATGGTTCATATACTAGTAACACTGAATATCAAGGAAATGCTGTGTGTATATCAGATGAAAAAAATCATAAAATGTATAATAAAAAAATAATCGACATAAAATCAGGCGGTTATAGTCCAGTATTCATTGATGAAAATAAAGATGCTTGGAACTTGTATGGTAATAAGATTGAAGATAGTTTGAATGTCAAGATAAAGGATTTTTTGGATGATAATTTATTTATAGATATATATGGAAAAATATGGGAAAATGGAAAACCATTATATGAAAATAGCAATAATCCTTTATATCAGAAAGATATTAGAACATTACTTAATGGAAATAGAGTGGAATTGAATACTGATAAGGGAGAAATTTATGAGATAGGATCTACAAGTTCTTTATTTGTAATGTATAGTGAATCATATATTAAAAACTATTTAGGAATTGGATTGAAACAAGTTATAAACAATTTTAATAATAATTCATACCAAAATAACAGTATTTCAAAACAAAATTATATTGCTATAGATGAAAACGGAAAAATATGGACTTGGGGAACTAATTATGAAGGGGAATTAGCAAACAATTCTAATGAACCAACCGATACTCCACAATGCATAAGTAATATTGAAGGGACAGAATTATATAATGCTTACATAAATGATAGCAGTTTTAGAATTGAGAAAATATTTAATGCCGGTCTAAGTTGTTATGCAATTGACAATAAAGGAAAAATATGGGCTTGGGGAGATAATGCTAATTTACAATTAGGAATTAATGGTTATAGTAGTTATTCAACCGGTAAAAAAGAAATAACACCAATATGTATAAGCAATATTATAGGAACAGCATTATATAATAAACATCAAGAAAATACAGAATTTAAAATTGTAAATATTGAGAACAGAAATGGAATAATAATTGCAAAAGATAATATTGATAATTTATGGGTATGGGGAAGGAATTCTTTTGGACAGCTTGCAAATGGAACAAAAGATGATGTTTTATCTCCTATCTGTTTAAATGATAAAATGAACGGAGTAAAAATAAAGAAAATTGAGTTTGTTGATTTTAGCATACCTTTACCGTGGAATCATAGATATGATTTTTATGGTACTGTTACAGTTATCCTAGATGAAGATGGTAATATATGGACTTGTGGAGGAGATGAACTTGGAACAGGTTACAATACATATATAAGAAGAGGAATACTTGGAAGTATTGCAAACAAATCAACCCTAAGTAAGGTTAATGCTAACATGATAAACATAAAGGATTTTGATATAGTTGGAAGAGATCAATACACTCATATAGTGGCATATAGTGATAATGAGGTCTGGTCATGGGGATACAATAAAGAAGGACAACTTGGAACAGGTTCAGTTACAAATGATAGATTGTATATTCCGTATATTGGAGAATATTACTATTCAAACGATATATATACCCCAACAAAAATTCTGGAAAATATTTCTATTAGAAAATTTGGATACTATCTTGGTACATTTGGTTTAGATATAAATGGAAAAATATGGTTGTGGGGTCCAAATGATTCTTATTATGGTAATAGTAGTTATTTAATTCCTACATGTATAAGTAATATTGAAAATTCGGAATTTTTTGGTAAAACATTTTTAGATATATATAGAAAAGATAATGCTGTTGAGTTAGTAGATAGTCAAAATGAAACACTTGTTATTAGTATTAAACAAATCGCTAATGTCGGTTGGGTTCCTTCATTTATAATAAAACCTATTATAAACAATTTAACATCCCAACCACAAGATGGAGAATTGTACGGAAGAACTGTTGTCCAAACTGTTGGAAATTTATCGATAGATTCCGAAGGGGATTTATATGGAATAAGCGGTATTGACGGACTTGAGGATTTTAATAGTTACTTACCAATATGTATTAGCAAAAGAGAGTTTTCAAGAACTATAGGACCAAAATATAATAACAGTATAATAAATAATCCTAAATCAAATAAAATAAATAAATTAAAAATATCTGAAATATATAATGATAAAATTGTTAAAGATATAAATAATAAATACTGGTTTTTCACAGATTCTGGAGATGTAATAAATATAAGCGAAAAAGTAGCTATTGAAGAAAGTCCATTATATGGAAAAAATATTAAGGATGTAATAATAAGTGGAAAATATGTAATAGCTTCAGACAATAAAATATATAGAATTGATTTAGTTAAGCCATTTTATATTATGGATAATTTGCCAGACAATATTGAGTTTAAAGATATTCAATATAAATTTAATAATGATAATATGTTGTATTATGTTGGTTTAGATATAAATGGAAAAGTATGGGCATGTGGAAATGGAAATTTTGGTCAGCTTGGAAATGGAAGCTTAGCAAATATAACTACGCCGATATGTATAAGTGATATTGCAGGGACAGAATTAGCTAATGAGTATATTAATAATTCAAGATTTAAAATAGAAAATTTATATGTAAGGTCAAATATTTATAAAAACGGTTATAGTATTATTTGTTTAGATAGTAATGGTAAAGTTTGGTCATGGGGATACAATTTTGATGGTCAGCTTGGAAATGGAACAACTATGTATTCTTCAACTCCTATATGTATAACTAATATAGCAAATACTGATTTTAACAATGCATATGTAAACAATAATTCTAAAATTGAATCTATTAGTTTATATGAAAATACAAACAGATCATATTCAAACTCTGTTAGTATTGCAGCATTAGATAGTAATGGTAAAATATGGACATGGGGTTCTAATATTAATGGAAATCTTGCAACAGGTGATAAAGAAAATAAAAATTCACCAATTTGTGTATCTGATTTATCTACTGAAATTGTAAATAATGGTGAAACATTTAAAATTAAAAAAATGGATATTACAAGTAATGTCTTAGTTGCTTTAGGAAATGATGGAAAAGTATATACTGCAGGTTCATTATTGCCATCTGGAAATATTCTAGGAAAAACAGCGCAAGAATTAACTCTTATGAGTGTAAATGGAGTTACAGGAATTCAGGATTATAAAATAAATGAAACAACATCTGGTTTTATAAATTATATGATTGCATTTGGAGAAAATACAGTTTGGGCATGGGGAAAAGGAACATTTATAAATGAGATACCACAAAATATATCTACAACTATTCCAAGTATTAATAAAATTGAAAGTTCAGGGGCAACATCATTTATGTTAGATTCACAAGGTAAGTTGTATGTAATAGGATATGCAAATAATAAAATGCTTGGTTATACATCTACCACTCCTGTTTCAACACCAGTAGATATAACTGCAAACTCAACATTGCCAATTTATCAGAAAAATATAACAGATATTATTATAAATAATTATGTATTATATTATTCTACAAGTAGTTCTAAACTAGTTGGAAATTATATCTTGGCAGTAGACTCTGATGGAGTCATTTATGAATGGGGAACAAGTATTGCAGCTATGCAAGTATGCACAAAATTTGATAGTATAACTCAAACGATATTTGGAAATACAAGTATAACTAATAAACTACAAATTGCAAATCAATTATTAAAAAATAATTGCACAGATATTGGAAGTAATAATGCAATAACTACTATTAATGCTAATAATAAAAAATGGAATGTTATATACAATCGTAATACATATGAAATTATAAGTGTTGAAGAATTAAATTTGGCACCGTTATATCAAAATTTATTGCAAAGAAAAGATATAACTGCTGTTTTAGATTCTACACATATAGAATTATCTGATGGAAAAGTATATGCAATTTCTGAAACTGGAGTTCTTACAGAAGTAACAGATTATGAGCCTTCAAATGAAGTTCCAGAATATCCAAACATAGAAATTCCTGGGGTAAATATTGTTGATAATACAAATTATAAGGCATTAGATGATAAAGGGAATCTATATGTATGGGGCCCTTACTCAGGTGGGTATCCAAATATTGGAGCAGATGTTGCAAATGCAATAAACACAACTGCAAGAGAGTATATAGTAGAACCAATTTACTCAGTAACAAATGGTTGGACAGTTATACAATCAAATTATTAACATTAAGCAATTTTAAAAATAAGATAATTTAAAAATACTAGAGTCCATATATTTTGATTAACTTCAAAATATATGGACTCTTAGATTTGTACTACATTCCTAAAAATAATATACATGGTAATATAGTAAAAATAGTTTTTAAAATTATAAAAATTTTTTTAAAGACTCTAATGTTAAATTCCCTAGATATACCAATGAAAATAGGAGGAAATATTACAAAAAAACGCAAAAATGTAATTAAAATGATAAAAAATGTAAAAATGTATTTCCGTAAGCAAACCTATTAATACCTAAAATTCCTATATTGTATATAATAAAATCCATTGTTAAAATTGATTTAATAATAAAAATAAATAAACAGTGGAGGAAAAATTATGGAAGAGAAAGTTTTTACAAACAGCAAATTAAAAAGCATATTGGTAATAATATTAATAATGAGTATGCTAGCATCATTTGCAACACCATTTAAAATTAGCAAGGCAGCGGATGAACAAAATCAGTATGTTAAGTTCAAAACAAATTGGACAAATAATACAAATACAATGGATACACTAAGTAACAGAACTGTGTATGCATTATTTGATATGCAGCTAACAGGAAGTGTTGCAACAGGGTTTAGAAATATGAAAATTAAAGCAGAGGAATTAACAGAGAATCCAGAAGATTTACAATATCCAACTGCATTAATTAGAATAAATCCAGCTGCAAATACTAAAAATATAATAAATGGTAGTAAAAGCAGTACATTAGAATTTAATACTCCACTAAACTCTGGAACTTCAATTTCAGGGGATATTGCTATTAGTCTTAGCACAAAAGAATATAATAATTTTGATCAATTTGTGAAAAAAATTAAAGTTTCTTTATCTGGAGAATACATAGACCCTATTACAAGAGAAGTAGTTTATGTAGATGAGATTATTGAGCCAACTGTTTTAACATTAAATGTAACACCAGAACAAAAAGTTACATATTTTAATAGTAATATTATATTAAATGAGCCTGGTAAAGGAAGCGGAGTTGTATCTACACAACATACTGTTTTTGTAGATGGTAAAAATGTTGGTTGGTATAAAAGTAGTGTTTTAGTAAATTATTCGCTTCAAGTATATAGCCAAGAATATACTCAAGAAAATGAAATAACAATCACGATAGGTAGAAAGAATAAAATATCGGAAACCGAATATGAAAACAAGTTAGATGTTGGTTACACTGCTGATTGGGGACAACTAGAAGTAGAATTTGGTAGTCCTACAAAAACAGAAAATCCGAATGGAACAGATACATATGTATTTAAAAAAGGGAATTTTTCCGATACCTTTGTAAAAGAGCAAACATTTGCAATAAAAGGAACAAATTATAAAATAAGTATAATATATCAAACAGAAAATACAGAATCTACACCCCTAGTTGAGAAAAGTACAGATATTTATTTAGAAGCTAAATGTAAAACTAATGGATGGAAAGTTACAGAAAATTCAGTAGGAACCGAAGTGCAAAAAATATCTAATGAAATAATAAAAAATGTATATAATTATGAAGGCTTGGCAGCGGATACTCCTGGAGAACATTCTTGGATTAGTACTAGTTATGATTCATCAAAAAGCATTAATAAAGAAATGATAGATCAATTTATACAAGATGGTGAAATAGAGTTGCCATTAAATTTAGCTACTGAGTATGTATGGGGACGACAAACTGGTGAGCATGATGGTGTTATTACTGCTGGAATTCCAGAATTAGAGTATTTTTCTGATGAAAAAACTATAGAAAAATTAGTTTTATCTAATAATGAAATGACGTTAAAATCTGTAACAGCAGGTGGGATTCAAGGAGGAAAAAAATTAGAGCTATATAATGGAGCATCTTCGATAGGAGAGTTAGTTTCATCACAAACACTAAATATTCCTCAAGGAAGTAATATGATAGGATATTCTGTAAAACTTAAAAATTTTATTGATGATTTTTTCTGGGGTGGTAATATATATAATGGATATAGTGTAGTATATACGTTATCAAAACAAAAGCTTATTGATGCTGGATTAAGTGAAACTGAGATAAGAAATATAATAACAATTAGACAAAACTCAAAAGTTACAAGTGGATCTTGGATATATGGTGATACTACAGCTCAAATAAGAGCATTTGATACAGATTTATATAGGAAATCATATTTAGAAATGGATTTGGGAGAATTTGATTGTGAAGCAACTACAGAAAATAAAACAATTACATTATCTATGTATAAAAATTCGGAAATAATAACTAATAGCAATGTAACAGTTAGAAATGTTAATCCCAAAATATATGTTAAATTATCAAATGGTTTTAGATACCAAATTAAAAATGTTAGTATGACACAAAATCCAAATATCTATATAAAAAGTTCAAAATTAGAAAAAATAAATGGAGAGCAATTTATAGTAATAGAATGTGATGGTACATACGATAGTTTAGAAACTGGAAGAGTAAATATTACAATTGATATAGCTAGAAAATTGGAAGATTTAGGGCTTCAAAGAGTTCAGAATATAACAGCATATATGTTAACAGATAATGAAAACTATTTTACAATTAGCAGTAATATGCTAAATTTATCAAAAGGCACAAGTACACCAGATACTCTTTATAAAATACAAAGACCTTATAATATTGTAAGAACAGATAGTGTCGAGACAGGGACAGGAATTTACTTTCTTGGTGTTAAGCGTTTATACGCATCAAG
>Ga0209467_1002762_pt1 | contig 12117 bp, 12 predicted proteins | sample Higcelwee11metaG_FD_187175 | JGI IMG/M metagenome (GOLD analysis project Ga0209467, IMG submission 187175) | Freshwater pond sediment microbial communities from the University of Edinburgh, under environmental carbon perturbations - High... | ecosystem: Environmental > Aquatic > Freshwater >...
AGACCCAGAAAAAGCTCGCCGAGTTCCCGATGCTCTCGGCCAATATCAAGACCAAGGATGGAGCCTACATCGCCGACGCTCCGTACATCGTCAAGACATTCCAGGGCGTCAAGGTTGGCATCTTCGGCCTGACCACCAAGGATACGTCATTCCAGGGCAACCCGGCCGTGACGAAGGACCTGGTTTTCGAGGACGAGATAGCGACGGCCAAGGAAATGGTCAAGATCCTCCGCGAGAAGGAGAAGGTACAGGTCGTCATCGCCCTCGTGCACATGGGGATGGATCCTGTGTACGTTCCCGGATCGAAGGGCCTCGCGGCCGCGGTCAGCGGTATCGATCTTATCATTGATGGACACAGCCACACCCTGATCAAGGAGCCGGTGGTCGTCAATGGCACGCCGATTGTCCAGGCCTACCAGTGGGGGCTCGATGTCGGCAAGGGCATCCTGACCGTCAAGAATGGCAAGGTCGCGGCCTTCGACTGGCAGCTCGTTTCAATCAATGACAACAACAAGGGTGCCCCGATCGGTCCCCAGTTTGCCCAGCATCCGCTGTTGCTGCCCGTCCTCTCCGACTACAAAGACCGCGTTGAGGGCCTGCTGAAAGAGAAGATCGGCTCTGCCGCCGATACCTTCCCGAACGCCATGTCACGCAAGGCCGAGACGGCGATCGGTGATCTGGTTGCCGACGCCATGAAGTCGCTGACTGTGGCCCAGGGCGTCGATTTCGCCATAAACAACGGTGGCGGCATCCGCGCCGACCTGCCCGCAGGTGATGTCACCAAGAAGTCCGTATTTACGGTTCTGCCCTTTGACAACACGGTCACCGTCGTCAAGCTCAAGGGCGCCGATGTTCTGGCCCTGTTCGACTTCATCGTCACCACGCCGGGCAAGGGAGCCTTCCCGCAGGTGTCCGATGGCGTGAGCTTCACGATCAACCTCGTTACCAACAAGGCCGAGAACGTGTTGATCGGTGGCAAGCCCGTCGATCCCGCGAAGGTCTACACCATTGCAACGAACAACTACATGGCCGATGGCGGAGACGGATACGTCGCGTTCAAGAACGCGATCAACCGCTACGAGACCAGCACCTATCAGCGCGATGCGCTGATCCAGTACGTGCAGAAGCTCGGCAAGCCCCTGGTGCCGACGATCAATGGACGCATCACGCTGGTCAATCCATAACGATCGATCGTTCATGCACGCTCGAATGTAGAGCACAGGGCCGTCCTTCGGGGCGGCCCTGTTTTTTGTCCGGGTCTGCTGCCAGCTTCAGTGCGTGATGATCGAGGCGGCGAGCAGGACGACGAGCTCGCCCATCTCAACGGCGGCGCCGAGCGCATCGCCTGAATAGCCGCCCATGTGCCTGGCATACCATCGGCCAGCAAGCAGGCCGGAAACCAGTGCCGCCAATCCTCCTATGATGATGGCAACCGCCGCACCGAGCGGCCCATGCGATGCGCCGAACAGTATGGCCGCCGGTATTGCGCCGATCGCGTAGCCCATGGCGGCCTTTACCAGCGATGGCTTGCCGATCAGCGATGCCAGGCCACCGCCGGCGAATGGTTCGGCGGCACCTGTCACGACCAGCGCGGCAAAACGGCCCGCTACCGGAGCAAGCAGGAAGGCGCCCCAGGCCAGGGGCGCGCCGCTCGACAGGAGCGACGAAGATGCGGCAAGCCGTGTAGACAGCCCCATGAAGCCGGCAAAGAGCGCAAACGAGCCGATGCGCGGATCCTTGAGCACCGTCCGGCGCGCCTCCGCATCGCCTGGGACACCCATCGCATCGGCAGTATCCAGAAAGCCGTCCAGGTGGAACAGGTTGAAGGGCAGATACTGGGCGGCCATCGCTGCGAGAGCGGCCAGGAGGCCAGGCCCGAACAATGCCGAACCGAGCAACGCCCCGCCGCATGCGCAGGCGCCCGCTCCGAGCCCGACTATGGGCATCCAGAAATCGGCGCCGGAGAAATCCGGCTCGGAACACAACCTGACGGGAATGCGCGAAATCAGGGACGAGGTGCTCAGCAGGCGATGCAGCGGCGAACTCATAGTGCCTCCCAGGTGCGGCGCAGCGTGTCCACGGCTGGCTCCAGATCCGGCCACGAGAACAGCTCCAGCTCGACGATGCCATCGAATGCGGTGACGAACGGCGTCAGGCTCGCAATCCACGGCTCATCGGCAGCGAACGGAACATGATCGGTTTTCCCATCAAAGCCGTGCACATGCAGCTCGCGGATTCGCCCGGCTCGCGGTGCCATCCATTCCGCCGGTTCCACGCCTTCCATGCGAAGGTGGCCGATGTCGGCGCACAGGAGCGCCGGCCCGCAACGCGAATCGAGCAGCGCATCGTCTGCCGGCTGGAAGCATGACAGCCTGGTGTTTTCCAGAAGGAAACGGGTCGCGCCATAACGACCACGCCACGCATCGAGCAAGGACACAAAAGCGGCAAGCTCCATGCTGGTTCTTGGCGGATGGATTATGTACGATGTCGCAAAGTCGCTCGTAGCCTCCAGTATTTCTTCGTGCCAGCCCTGGATGATGTCGGGCATGTGCACGGTGAATCCGAGGCCGGAACCGGCTGCCTTCAGTTGCGGCATCTCGGCACGCATCAGTGCGCGCGTGTCCTCGTCATACATGAAGAAAAGGAGTTCAACGTTACGGATGTCGGTGTGCTCGGCAATGAACCGGATGTTCTCGAGGTACGTGCCCGGTATGACGTATGACGGAACCGAAATGGTGGCACTCATTTGACCCTGAGTGGCAAGCCCGCGACCATCAGCTCTACCCTGTCGGCGGCGGCTGCAAGCTTCGCATTCGCGATGCCGAGCACCATGCCGTACCGGCGGCTCAACGGATCCGGGGGGATCACGCCCATGCCGGTTTCGTTGGTAACAATGATGATGTCGCGAGGCAGGCCCGCGATGACACGGCTCAGGATGGGCTCCCAGTCTGACTCGCGCTGCGCGAAGAACAGGTTGTTGAGCCACATCGGGATGCAGTCCAGAACCATGCGCTCGCGCAACACCGAGTCTATAGCGATAGGCTCTTCGATCGTCGTGAACGAAAATGCCTCGCGCTCGGCTCGGTGTCGCGAAATGCGCTCGCGCATCTCGTCATCAAACGCGGTCGCAGTCGCCAGGAACCACCGGTCAGGAGCGTAACCTGCAGCCAGTTCGAGCGCGCGGCTAGACTTGCCAGACTTCACGCCTCCGGTTATCAGTATACGCATGCGTCGCGAGCGGAGCGGCTAGGAGCGCTTTCTTGTGGGTTTGGCCTTTGCTGCAGGAGCCTCCAGCCCCGGCTTCCTGGCCAGGGAGCAGAGCACACCGAGCGCCTTCTTGCCCTCCTTGAGGAGGTCATATTTCTCGATATTCTCTATCCACATATTCTGCGTCTGGGCAAGCACTCCTATGGCGCATCTGGATATGGCGTCAACTTCGGCCGCTGGTACCAGTTGGCTTCCGGACTTGGCTTCCTTGACACAGTCGACGATCGCGGCTTCAAGAGCGGCCTGCAGCTCCAGCAACTTCGTGTGGAGCTTTGGGTATTGCCTGAAGATGGGGTCGGGCTTTGCCAGCACATAGGCGAAATCCGGGTTGTCCTTGAGGGCGCCCAGCAGAAGCTCGGCGCCGGCTTCCAGCCGCCACAGCCCCTTGGATTCATCGGCACCGAAGAATTCCACGAACTTGCCATAGTACAGTTCGACAACGGTGAACAAGGACTGGAACACGCCGTCGACACCATCGAAGTGCCTGAAAATGGCGGGTTCGGTGACGCCGGCCTTGCCGGCGATGTTCTTGAGTGTGGCCGATCTCGGACCATGTTCACGGATGACAATGGCGGCCGATCTGAGTAACGATGACTTTGCCTTGGAATAGGGCCAGTCATCGCCGAATATGGTGTCTTCTCTGCTCATGTCCACCATGTTACACTCCTTTGTTAATATTGAAAAGTACAAAAGAAGCCAAATGCACGAGCCGTAATACGATATTCAATAAAAATATGATTGGTAATAATGTAAATAAATATTTGCTGAATTGCAAGGACCGGAGCAAAAAAAATGAGCCCCGGGGGCATATGCCTCGGGGCCCGGCCGGAGGTTGGTCTAGATGCCTTCGCCGAGGTATGCGCGCCTGACGCGGTCATCGGCGAGCAGTTGTTTGCCCGGCCCCGACAGCGTGATGCGGCCGGTTTCCAGGACATAGCCGACATCGGCAACCTCGAGTGCAGCCTTCGCGTTCTGTTCGACCAGCAGGATGGTTGTACCTTCGGCGTTGATTGTCCTGATTATCTCGAAGATCATCTTGACTACGAGTGGTGCCAGCCCGAGCGATGGCTCATCCATCATCAGCAACTTGGGCTTGGACATCAGAGCCCTGGCAACCGCCAGCATCTGCTGCTCGCCGCCGGAGAGTGTGCCAGCCTTCTGCTTGCGCCGCTCTTCGAGTCTCGGGAAGAGTTTGAACATTTTTCGCTTGTCTGCTTCGACACCCGAAGTATCGGTGCGCGCAAAGGCTCCGAGCGCGAGGTTCTCCTCGGTGGTCAGGTTCGGAAATATCCTGCGGCCTTCGGGAGACAGTACCACTCCCTTGCGCACAATGGCGCGGGTAGCAAGTCCGCCTATCGGTTCATCGCCAAGGTGTATCGATCCTGAACTCGGCCTTACGAGCCCCACGATGGCATTGAGCGTTGTGCTTTTCCCGGCACCGTTCGCCCCGATCAGGGTGACTATCTTGCCTTCCGGTACATCGAAGGAAATGCCTTGGAGCGCGTGGATGCCGCCGTAATGTACGGACAGGTTCTCTATGCGGAGCATCAGTCTACCCCCAGATATGCTTCTATAACCTTGGGATCATTGCGGATCTGCTGCGGCGTGCCATGGGCGATGGTTACACCATAATCCAGCACGTACATGCGCGAACACACGCCCATCACGACCTGCATGTGATGCTCGATAAGCAGAATGGTCAGGTCATATTGATCCCTGATCTTGACTATGAACTCCATCAGCTCCATTGACTCCTGCGGATTCATGCCGGCTGCCGGTTCGTCGAGTAGCAGCAGCGATGGCTCGGTTGCAAGCGCCCTGACTATTTCAAGACGGCGCTGCTTTCCGTATGGCAGGGATGTTGATGGCTCCTGCGCCTGGTCGGCCAGGCCCACCGAATCAAGCAGGCTCATCGCAAATTCCCGCGATTTTTTCTCCCGCTTCAGATAGTGCGGCAGGTGCAATGTGGAGGCGAAGACGCCCACGTTCATCCGGAGATGGCAGGCCACCAGCACGTTCTCGAGGACATTCATATCCTTCCAGAGGCGGATATTCTGAAAGGTCCTGGCAATGCCAAGCGCCGTGATCCGGTGGGGTTTGCTACCGGTAATGTCGGTGCCCTTGAATATGATGCGGCCTTCGCTGGGCTTGTAGACGCCGGTGATGGTATTGAACGCCGTGGTCTTGCCGGCACCGTTCGGCCCGATAAGCCCCACAATCTCGTTCTTCTCTATGGTGATGTTGAGATCCGATACGGCGGTGAGGCCGCCGAAGCGCATGCTGACGCCTTCGGTCTTGATCATGAATGGCCCCCTTTCTGTGCGCTGTTCTTTCGCCCGAAGAGGCCAAACACCATGTCCCACGAGAATTCCTTGTTGCCCATCAATCCTCTCTGCCGATACAGCACGACGATCATCAGCAGAATGGAGAATATGACCATCCGGAGTCCAGGCAGACCGTCAGTCTTGATGAACATGAAATTCATCGGCATGTCCAGGAAGCGCAACGCCTCCATGAGAACCGTAACAAGGACGGCCGCGATGACCGATCCTGTTATCGAGCCATTGCCGCCCAGCACGACTATCAGCAGGATGTTGAAGGTCAGCACGAGTGTGAACATCTTGGGGTCGATGGTCGATATCATGTGGCCAAGCAAGGCGCCACCGATGCCCGCCATGAAGCTGGATATTACAAAACTTGTTGATTTTACCTTGAAGACATTGACGCCCATCGCCTCTGCGGCTATCTCGTCGTCACGCACGGCCTTCATCGTTCGACCATAGCTCGATCGTACGAGAGCCAGCATGAACAGCACCGCTATGGTCGCCGCACCCCAGACCACCCATGTCGTGGAGTACTTGGGGATGCCCTTCAGGCCCTGTGCGCCATTGGTCAGGCTCTGGGCGTTGGTGATCAGTACCCTGATGATCTCGGCGAAGCCAAGCGTCGCGATGGCAAGATAGTCGTCACGCAACCGCAGGGCCGGCACGCCGATGATGACGGCGACCAGGGCGGCGCACAGGCCCGCGATGATGATCGCTACAAGGAAGGGCAGTTGCACGTGCCGCAGAAATGGAACGATAGGCTGCAGGAAGAAGTTCATCTCCTTCTGCGCTGGCGTCATCGTCAACAGCGCGCTGACATATGCCCCCACCGCCATGAAGCCTGCGTGTCCCAGCGAGAAGAGTCCCGTGAAGCCGTTCAGCAGGTTCAGCGACAGCGCCAGAATGATATAGATGGCTGAAAGGTTCAGGATCCTGATCGTGAAGCGGCCAAGCGTCGCGTCCGCAAAGGTCAGGAACAACGCGAAGACGGCGAGTGCGCCTATGGTAAGGAAGGTATTTCGCTTCATCGCATTACACCTTTACCGTCTGGTTCTTGCCAAGCAGTCCAGCTGGTTTTGCGAGCAGTATGACGATCAGGAATATGAACGCAAATGCGTCCCGGTAACCGGTCAGTTCCGGCAGGAAGGCCACGATCATGATTTCGATCATGCCGAGCAGGAAGCCGCCGAGCACCGCGCCCTGAATGTTGCCTATGCCGCCGATCACGGCCGCTATGAAACACTTGAGTCCGGGCATGAATCCCATGAGCGGGTTCAACTGCGGGTACTTCATCGTCCACATGATGCCACCGAGTCCTGCCAGCAGCGATCCGAGACCAAAGGTGAACGATATGGTCTTGTCGACGTCTATCGCCATCAGTCTGGCCGCGTCGAGGTCGGTTGAGACGGCGCGCATCGACAGGCCGGTTTTGGTGCCGTTGACTATCCAGAGCACGATGACAAGTATCACCGCGGTTATTACCGGAATGAAAAGGCTGACCGACAGCACCGAAACGCTGCCGAAGTGGATGACGGTGTCGAACAGCGGAATGCTCGGGAAACTTTTGGGACGGCCGCCGAATATCACGACTCCCAGATTCTCTATCAGGAAGGACGCGCCAATCGCGCTGATCATGATGGAAATCTTGGGAGAATCCCGGAGCGGGCGGTAGGCGATCCGCTCAAGCCCCATGCCGAAGAGAGCCGTCAGACCGAGCGCCACGATGAACGCGGCGCCCCAGGGCAGCGCTATTGCGGTGGCCAGGTAGAAGGCGAAATAGGCGCCGAGCATGAACACGTCGCCATGCGCGAAGTTGATGAGTCTCAGGATACCATAGACCATCGTGTAGCCGATCGCGATGAGCGCATAGAGGCTGCCCAGACTCAGAGCATTCGCCAATTGCTGGAAAAAGGTTGATATCTCCATCGTCGTAGATCCTTACGCCGCGGCGATCGCGGTAGGGTTCAAATCGAAACGCCCGCGGCCGTCGCTGGTCCTTTAGCCGACGAGTCGCGGGCGTCCGGCGCGATGCCTTCGCAGGGAATCGCGCTACGGATGCTATACGTGCCTATCAGGGATTGATGGTCGTCTTGTAGACGAACTTCCCGCCCTTTACTTCCTTGATCACGGCGCTCTTTATGGGATCGCCATTCGCATCGAGGGTAATGTAGCCAGCGGCTCCGGCAAAGCCCTTGGTAACCGCGATGGCGTCGCGGATTTTGATGGGGTCGATGCTGTTGGCGCGCTTGATCGCGTCGATCGCGAGCAGGTAGCCATCAAAGCCGAGCACGGCGGTGCCCGAAGGCAGCTTGTTGTACTTCTTCTGGTATGCCTCGACGAACACCTTTGACAGCGGGGTCAGCGGGGCATCGTTGTCAAAGAACGCCGACATGACCGCGCCTTCTACAGCCTGCTTGCCTACGTTGATGAACTCCGCGATTTCCCAGGTGTCGCCACCAAGGAACGGCGTGGTGATGCCAAGCTCGCGAGCCTGCTTGATGATCAGAGCGCTCTCGGTGTAGTTGCCGGGGGCAAAGATCACGTCCGGCTTGAGGCTCTTGACCTGGGTCAGCTGGGCGGAGAAGTCCTGGTCGCCCGTGTTGTAGTTGAGCTCGGCAAGGATCGAGTTCTGGTCGCCGGTCAGCGCCTTGAAGCTGTCGGTGAAGAATTTGGCGAGACCCACGGAATAGTCATTGGAGACTTCGCGGATGATCACGGCCTTCTTAGCCTTGACTTCCTTGAACGCGTAGTTGGCCATCACGGTGCCCTGGAACGGATCGAGGAAGCACACGCGGAAGTAGTAGTCATTATCCTTGGTGACGAGCGGGTTGGTGCAAGACAGGCCGATAGCCGGGATCTTGGCATCCTTGAAGATCGGACCGGCCGCCATCGAAAGGCCTGATCCCCATGAACCGAGCACGACCTGGACCTTGTCGCTGTCGACGAGGCGCTGGCCGGCGTTGGCCGCTTCAACCTTGTCCGACTTGTTGTCGGCGATTGCCAGTTCTATCTTGTATTCCTTGCCATTGACCGTAACGGTCGGATACAGTTCCTGGGCAAGTCTGACGCCATCGAGCTCTTCGGCTCCGCCAGCAGCATTGGCGCCGGTCAATGGCTCGAACACGCCGAACTTGATGACCGTGGAATCGGCCTTGGCTGCGGGTTTCGCACAGCCCACGATGGCAACAATCGCGATCAGGACCGCGATGATGGTGAGTAGCTTCTTCATAACAGAGTTCCTCCCTTTTGCAGTGGTCTGCCATAAATTACTTCAGGCAGATACGCCATACTACCTCATGAATGCGCTGCCAGCAAGCATTGTTTGCAAGCTACCCGATTTTTGGCCTGTTTTTTTCTATTGACAGGAGCGGGAACAAGCGGTTAGTCTGAGCCCTCGTGTTTCATTTTTACACGATCATATTTTTACTGTAGAAATGTAGAGGCCATGAGCGAATCAGCATTGAAGGCGTTTGAACTACTCTTTCATCTCTCTCGCGCGGGCAGTTCTTCACTGGCGCGCCTGTCGCGTGAAACCGGTTGGGACAAGGCTACCGCGCTTCGCTACCTGAATGCGATGGAGAAGAAGGGTGTCGTGGAGCGCCGCGATGGCGACTGGACGCTCGGCCTGGCCTTGCTCGAACTGGCGAGCCGGGTTCCCGTGAATGAGAACATCACGAGCCGGGTCAAGCCCGTGCTCGAGGAGCTTGCCAAGACCACCGGCGAGAGCGCCAACCTGTCCGCCATCGTAGGTTCTGACCTGATGTATCTGGCCAAGGCCGATGGGGGCCGTGCCCTCAGGCTGCGGATCAACCCTGGTGATCGCCTGCCGCTCTACTGCACGGCCGGGGGCAAGTGCATACTGTCACGCATGTCGCTCGCGATGCGCAACCAGTATATGGCCGAGACGCACCTGCTGGCGGTGGCTCCCAACACGATAACCGATCCTGAAAAGCTGTCTGAAGAGATCGAGCGGACCGTTCGCCGTGGCTGGGCTGTCGACGACGAGGAGCTTGAACCGGGGCTGATATGCTATGCGATGCCGCTTGACCTGCCGCGCTATGGCTTCAGCGGAGCACTGAGCGTTTCCGGCCCGTCCGGCCGCATGAACCAGGTGCATGATGACATACTGGCCGCGCTTCGCTGGGCCACTACAGAACTGCAGGAGACCCTTGGCGGCGGCATCGCCGACGATGAGCCGCCACTGTTCGGACCCGCCCGCGGCGGGTTCAGGAGCAATGACTGGCACCGGCCTGGCTCGGAAGTCTACGAGTGACGCAAGGGCGGCCCGGCTGCGCCGATGTCATGATATGACCGGGCCGCACGATGGTTCAGAATACCGGCTGGGTCTCCAGCTCCGTGACCGACTCCTTTGATTCTGCTTCGAGCGGATCAGCGGTGGCGGCATCCTGTTTGAATACGGGTTTGAACTCGACATGTTCGGCAACGATCTTTATCTTCGCCTGGGTCTTGCCGCTCGCATCTTCCCACCGATCCTGTTTGAGGCGGCCTACAACGCGGACGCCGCGGCCCTTCTTGAGCGTCTCGGCGCAGGTCTGGGCCAGCCGGGACCATGTTTCCACATCGAAGAACGATACCTCCTTCTCGGTTTCGTCGTTCTGCCTGTAGAAGCGGTTTGACGCGACGGAGAACGAGCAGACTTGGTGCCCGTTCGGCGTCGTCTTGAGGATGGGGTCCCGTACCAGGTTCCCTTCAACGATGATGGAATTGAGGTTGTTCAACACCGTACCCTCCAGCGACCGCGCCTGTGGCGGTCGGCTACCAGTGATTCGGCGCACCGATGGCGTCGTTCCCGGCATCGTCCCGATTCCGGTGCCGGCTCTACGGCCACGGGCGCATGGACGCTTGCACTGCGGATGCCCCGACACGCTTGACCCCGTTCGCCCGGTGATCGTACAGTGGCTGCTGGACATACCAGAAGAAGGCAGGCTGCTTGTGACCAATGAGGCTGATTTTTGCCCGATATCACCTCGATCGCTCAAGGATGAATTCATCGAGCGATTCGAGTCGCTGATACTCTCAGGCAAGTTCTCGCCGGGGGAGCGGGTGCCTTCGGAGCGCGATCTGGGCACGCTCTTTGGCATATCGAGGCCGGTCGTGCACGAGGGCTTGCGGGCGCTTGAGTCACGAGGGCTCGTCACAATCGAAAGCCGCAGGGGCGTGCGCGTCAACGATTATCGCCGCCAGGGTTCGATAGAAATGCTCTTGTCCATACTGAACTACTCGGGGGGCAGGCTATCGCGGTCGCTGTTCGATGGCCTTCTGGAGATGCGTCTGCTGTTCGAGGTCGAGACAGCCAGACTGGCCGCGTCGAGGCACAGCGCAAGGCACCTCGATGAACTGCATGGGCTGCTCGCGCGGGAGCGGGCCGTCATTGCCCCATCGATTCAGGACATCGTCGGCATCGATTATGAGTTCCACCTCCTGATAGCGATGGCGAGCGGCAACGAGATATATCCATTGCTCATGAATAGCTTCAGGCGGATCTATGACGACATCCTGAAGGAGTTCTATGCCGATGCATCGGTGATCCAGCCCGTGTTTGCCCTGCACGAGCGACTGACTGCGGCGATAGCGTCCGGCGACACTGAAGGCGCCGGGCTGGCCATGCTGGAGCTGTTGCGATTCAGCGAGGGCAACCTGCGGCGCATCCTGTTTGGCGCATCATGACGAAGGGCTGGCCGGCGCGCCCCAGCCATGGAGCCTGGTGCCATCTGACCAGTCGATCGTGACCGTGTACGGGAAGCTCTCGCCATGGGGCGCGACTACCGGCTCCTCCGCAATCGTTATGCGGAATTTGTGGTTCCACGCCTCGACCTCGCCCGAGCCTTCCATCACGACCGAAGTGTCTGCCTTGGTGATCGAGGCATACCTGATTATGGAATAGGACTGGGCTCCGGCGTACTTGAACAGCACGTACTGAGGAAGCACCAGCATATCCCACGCCGGCCCGTCACCATGGAATTCGGCGCCATCGAGACGCATCACATCGAAGAAACCCGCGAAGGCTTGCGGCTCTGCCAGGTCGAACTGGGCCTCGCTCCACAGCCGCACCGCCTCCGCCTGAATGCCGGGAGGAGCGGCGCGCATCGCGTCATCGCTCGTTGCAACCGGTGCCATGCGATCGCCACTGGCTGGGTCGTATCGGGTGAGGCCGCTCATCGACAGTGTTCCAGCATCGGCAAAGACGACCAGCGCAAGCCGTTTTGGGCCGGGATCGGGGCTGGCATCGATGTAGCAGGCGAAGAGAGCCTCCTGGTTGCCGTCGCCCACCATGTCGGAAGCCCAGACGCCGTCGCGGTAGAACCCCGCGGCGTAGGTGCCGGCAGGCAGGGCCTCGATGTGCTCTGCCACGAGGACCGGGCCCGTCTGCGCCTCGCGATAGTGGCGGGCTTCCAGGGTCGATGCGGTGCGCGACAGGATGACCACATGCGACCCGGCATGGTCTGTCCATTCGGTTCTGGCAACGAGCGTGCCATTGAAGGCGATGTCGCCGACCGACGGTGCC
>Ga0209467_1002765_pt1 | contig 12104 bp, 12 predicted proteins | sample Higcelwee11metaG_FD_187175 | JGI IMG/M metagenome (GOLD analysis project Ga0209467, IMG submission 187175) | Freshwater pond sediment microbial communities from the University of Edinburgh, under environmental carbon perturbations - High... | ecosystem: Environmental > Aquatic > Freshwater >...
AGACCCAGAAAAAGCTCGCCGAGTTCCCGATGCTCTCGGCCAATATCAAGACCAAGGATGGAGCCTACATCGCCGACGCTCCGTACATCGTCAAGACATTCCAGGGCGTCAAGGTTGGCATCTTCGGACTATCGCCCAAGGAAACCGAAGTCATCGGCAACCCGGCCGTGACGAAGAACCTGGTCTTTGCCGATGAGATCGCGACCGCCAAGGAAATGGTCAAGATCCTCCGCGAGAAGGAGAAGGTACAGGTCGTCATCGCCCTCGTGCACATGGGGCTGGATCCCGTCTACGTTCCCGGATCGAGGGGACTCGCGGCCGCGGTCAGCGGTATCGATCTTATCATCGATGGACACAGCCACACCCTGATCAAGGAGCCGGTGGTCGTCAACGGCACTCCGATCGTCCAGGCCTACCAGTGGGGGCTCGATGTCGGCAAAGGCATCCTGACCGTCAAGAATGGCAAGGTAGCCGCCTTCGATTGGCAGCTCGTCTCAATCAATGACAACAACAAGGGTGCCCCGATCGGTCCCCAGTTTGCCCAGCATCCGCTGTTGCTGCCCGTCCTGTCCAACTACAAGGACAAGGTTGAGGGCCTGCTGAAAGAGAAGATCGGCACCGCCGCCGATACCTTCCCCAACGCGATGTCCCGCAAGGCAGAAACCGCCATCGGTGACCTGGTTACCGATGCCATGAAGGCACTGACCGCAGCCCAGGGCGTCGATTTCGCAATAAACAACGGCGGCGGCATCCGTGCCGACTTGCCTGCAGGTGATGTCACCCTGAAGTCGGTATTCACCGTACTGCCCTTCGACAATTCAGTGACGGTCCTCAAGCTCAAGGGAACCGACATCCAGGCGCTGTTCGACTTTATCCTCACCACCCCCGGTAAAGGCGCCTTCCCACAGGTGTCAGACGGCGTCAGCTTCACGATCAACCTCGCCTCGAACAAGGTCGAGAACGTCCTGATAGGCGGCAAGCCGATAGACCCCGCCAAAGTCTACACCGTCGCGACCAACTCCTACATGGCGACAGGCGGCGACGGCTACGTGATGTTCAAGAACGCGCTCAGCCTCTACGAGACCAGCCAGTTCCAGCGCGACGCGCTTATCGCGTACGTGCGGAAGCTCGGCAAGCCCCTGGTGCCGGAAATCAAGGGACGCATAACAATAATCGCGGCCCCCGCGCCGGTGACTCCGTAAGTTCTTCTAAAAGGATCTGAAAATGAAGGCCGCTCCTCAGGGGGCGGCTTTTGTTTTCAGCGGGCTATGGCGGCGCCTATGGCGAGCAGGGCGAGTTCGGCGAGTTCGACCGACGCTCCCATGGCATCGCCGGAGTAGCCGCCGAGACGGGCGCGGTACCAGGCGCCGATGGCGGTGCTGACGGTTACAGCGACGAGGCCGCCGACCAGGATAGACGCCATGGCTCCCACGGTGCCGTAGGCAACGCCGAAAAGCATAGTGCCGGGTAGCGCGGCGATGGCGTAGCCGATGGTGGAGCTTGCCGGAGACGGCCGCCCTATGGATGCAGCCAGTCCTCCAGAACCATAGGGTTCGGCCACTGACGGGATGAGGGCCGCGGCGAACCTGCCAGCCACGGGTGCCAGAGCCAGGGCTCCCCAGGCAGTCGCGCCTCCGCCCGACAGCAGGCTGGCAGTAGCGCCAAGGCGGCCGGAAAGCGCCACAAAGCCTGCGAACAGGGCGAACGATCCTATCCTCGGATCCTTGAGTACGGCGCGCCGCTTTTCGACGTCGCCATTGACGCCCGCCGCGTCGGCGCTGTCCAGGAGGCCGTCCAGGTGGAAGAGGTTGAAGCATAGGTATTGGGGGACCATCGCGCACAGTGCCGACAGGATCCCCGGCCCGAACGCCATGAGCCCAAGACCGGCGCCGGCGCATGCGACCCCCGATGCTCCAAGGCCGACGATGGGCATCCAGAACCCGACCATCGAGTAATCGGGTTCGCGTTTAAGTCGAGCCGGAATACGCGACATCATCGACCAGGCGCTCATGAATCCGTGTAGCCCTGTGTTCATGGCAGCCTCCAGGCTTTCCGCAGCGCGGCTATGGCCGGCTCGAGCTCCGGCCAGGTGAACATCTCGAGTTCAACTATACCGCCAAAAGTGGAGGCGAATGGCGCAAGTGCGGCCAGCCACGGTTCGTCGGCGCCGAATGTCACATGGTCCTTGATCCCGTCAAAGCCATGGACATGAAGCTCGGCTATCCTGTCCGCCCTTTCCGTTACCCAGGCGACAGGATCGGCACCCTCCATCCGCAGGTGGCCTATATCGGCGCAGAGGCCCGGCAGGCCCAGCTTCGAATCGCGGAAGGCGGCATCGGCGGGCATAAAGCGGTCAAGCCTCGTGTTCTCGAGAAGGAAGCGACTGGCACTGTACCTGAGCCGCCATTCGTCGAAAAGGCCAAGGAAGGCGGGAATATCCTGGTCGTGCCGCGGAGGATGGATCACAAAGGACGAAGCACAGTCGGCAGTCGCCTCGAGTATCTCCTCGTGGCTGGCCGCTATCTCGTCGGGCATGTGCACGGTGAATCCGAGGCCGGAACCGGCTGCCTTCAGTTGCGGCATCTCGGCACGCATCAGTGCGCGCGTGTCCTCGTCATACATGAAGAAAAGGAGTTCAACGTTACGGATGTCGGTGTGCTCGGCAATGAACCGGATGTTCTCGAGGTACGTGCCCGGTATGACGTATGACGGAACCGAAATGGTGGCACTCATTTGACCCTGAGTGGCAAGCCCGCGACCATCAGCTCTACCCTGTCGGCGGCGGCTGCAAGCTTCGCATTCGCGATGCCGAGCACCATGCCGTACCGGCGGCTCAACGGATCCGGGGGGATCACGCCCATGCCGGTTTCGTTGGTAACAATGATGATGTCGCGAGGCAGGCCCGCGATGACACGGCTCAGGATGGGCTCCCAGTCTGACTCGCGCTGCGCGAAGAACAGGTTGTTGAGCCACATCGGGATGCAGTCCAGAACCATGCGCTCGCGCAACACCGAGTCTATAGCGATAGGCTCTTCGATCGTCGTGAACGAAAATGCCTCGCGCTCGGCTCGGTGTCGCGAAATGCGCTCGCGCATCTCGTCATCAAACGCGGTCGCAGTCGCCAGGAACCACCGGTCAGGAGCGTAACCTGCAGCCAGTTCGAGCGCGCGGCTAGACTTGCCAGACTTCACGCCTCCGGTTATCAGTATACGCATGCGTCGCGAGCGGAGCGGCTAGGAGCGCTTTCTTGTGGGTTTGGCCTTTGCTGCAGGAGCCTCCAGCCCCGGCTTCCTGGCCAGGGAGCAGAGCACACCGAGCGCCTTCTTGCCCTCCTTGAGGAGGTCATATTTCTCGATATTCTCTATCCACATATTCTGCGTCTGGGCAAGCACTCCTATGGCGCATCTGGATATGGCGTCAACTTCGGCCGCTGGTACCAGTTGGCTTCCGGACTTGGCTTCCTTGACACAGTCGACGATCGCGGCTTCAAGAGCGGCCTGCAGCTCCAGCAACTTCGTGTGGAGCTTTGGGTATTGCCTGAAGATGGGGTCGGGCTTTGCCAGCACATAGGCGAAATCCGGGTTGTCCTTGAGGGCGCCCAGCAGAAGCTCGGCGCCGGCTTCCAGCCGCCACAGCCCCTTGGATTCATCGGCACCGAAGAATTCCACGAACTTGCCATAGTACAGTTCGACAACGGTGAACAAGGACTGGAACACGCCGTCGACACCATCGAAGTGCCTGAAAATGGCGGGTTCGGTGACGCCGGCCTTGCCGGCGATGTTCTTGAGTGTGGCCGATCTCGGACCATGTTCACGGATGACAATGGCGGCCGATCTGAGTAACGATGACTTTGCCTTGGAATAGGGCCAGTCATCGCCGAATATGGTGTCTTCTCTGCTCATGTCCACCATGTTACACTCCTTTGTTAATATTGAAAAGTACAAAAGAAGCCAAATGCACGAGCCGTAATACGATATTCAATAAAAATATGATTGGTAATAATGTAAATAAATATTTGCTGAATTGCAAGGACCGGAGCAAAAAAAATGAGCCCCGGGGGCATATGCCTCGGGGCCCGGCCGGAGGTTGGTCTAGATGCCTTCGCCGAGGTATGCGCGCCTGACGCGGTCATCGGCGAGCAGTTGTTTGCCCGGCCCCGACAGCGTGATGCGGCCGGTTTCCAGGACATAGCCGACATCGGCAACCTCGAGTGCAGCCTTCGCGTTCTGTTCGACCAGCAGGATGGTTGTACCTTCGGCGTTGATTGTCCTGATTATCTCGAAGATCATCTTGACTACGAGTGGTGCCAGCCCGAGCGATGGCTCATCCATCATCAGCAACTTGGGCTTGGACATCAGAGCCCTGGCAACCGCCAGCATCTGCTGCTCGCCGCCGGAGAGTGTGCCAGCCTTCTGCTTGCGCCGCTCTTCGAGTCTCGGGAAGAGTTTGAACATTTTTCGCTTGTCTGCTTCGACACCCGAAGTATCGGTGCGCGCAAAGGCTCCGAGCGCGAGGTTCTCCTCGGTGGTCAGGTTCGGAAATATCCTGCGGCCTTCGGGAGACAGTACCACTCCCTTGCGCACAATGGCGCGGGTAGCAAGTCCGCCTATCGGTTCATCGCCAAGGTGTATCGATCCTGAACTCGGCCTTACGAGCCCCACGATGGCATTGAGCGTTGTGCTTTTCCCGGCACCGTTCGCCCCGATCAGGGTGACTATCTTGCCTTCCGGTACATCGAAGGAAATGCCTTGGAGCGCGTGGATGCCGCCGTAATGTACGGACAGGTTCTCTATGCGGAGCATCAGTCTACCCCCAGATATGCTTCTATAACCTTGGGATCATTGCGGATCTGCTGCGGCGTGCCATGGGCGATGGTTACACCATAATCCAGCACGTACATGCGCGAACACACGCCCATCACGACCTGCATGTGATGCTCGATAAGCAGAATGGTCAGGTCATATTGATCCCTGATCTTGACTATGAACTCCATCAGCTCCATTGACTCCTGCGGATTCATGCCGGCTGCCGGTTCGTCGAGTAGCAGCAGCGATGGCTCGGTTGCAAGCGCCCTGACTATTTCAAGACGGCGCTGCTTTCCGTATGGCAGGGATGTTGATGGCTCCTGCGCCTGGTCGGCCAGGCCCACCGAATCAAGCAGGCTCATCGCAAATTCCCGCGATTTTTTCTCCCGCTTCAGATAGTGCGGCAGGTGCAATGTGGAGGCGAAGACGCCCACGTTCATCCGGAGATGGCAGGCCACCAGCACGTTCTCGAGGACATTCATATCCTTCCAGAGGCGGATATTCTGAAAGGTCCTGGCAATGCCAAGCGCCGTGATCCGGTGGGGTTTGCTACCGGTAATGTCGGTGCCCTTGAATATGATGCGGCCTTCGCTGGGCTTGTAGACGCCGGTGATGGTATTGAACGCCGTGGTCTTGCCGGCACCGTTCGGCCCGATAAGCCCCACAATCTCGTTCTTCTCTATGGTGATGTTGAGATCCGATACGGCGGTGAGGCCGCCGAAGCGCATGCTGACGCCTTCGGTCTTGATCATGAATGGCCCCCTTTCTGTGCGCTGTTCTTTCGCCCGAAGAGGCCAAACACCATGTCCCACGAGAATTCCTTGTTGCCCATCAATCCTCTCTGCCGATACAGCACGACGATCATCAGCAGAATGGAGAATATGACCATCCGGAGTCCAGGCAGACCGTCAGTCTTGATGAACATGAAATTCATCGGCATGTCCAGGAAGCGCAACGCCTCCATGAGAACCGTAACAAGGACGGCCGCGATGACCGATCCTGTTATCGAGCCATTGCCGCCCAGCACGACTATCAGCAGGATGTTGAAGGTCAGCACGAGTGTGAACATCTTGGGGTCGATGGTCGATATCATGTGGCCAAGCAAGGCGCCACCGATGCCCGCCATGAAGCTGGATATTACAAAACTTGTTGATTTTACCTTGAAGACATTGACGCCCATCGCCTCTGCGGCTATCTCGTCGTCACGCACGGCCTTCATCGTTCGACCATAGCTCGATCGTACGAGAGCCAGCATGAACAGCACCGCTATGGTCGCCGCACCCCAGACCACCCATGTCGTGGAGTACTTGGGGATGCCCTTCAGGCCCTGTGCGCCATTGGTCAGGCTCTGGGCGTTGGTGATCAGTACCCTGATGATCTCGGCGAAGCCAAGCGTCGCGATGGCAAGATAGTCGTCACGCAACCGCAGGGCCGGCACGCCGATGATGACGGCGACCAGGGCGGCGCACAGGCCCGCGATGATGATCGCTACAAGGAAGGGCAGTTGCACGTGCCGCAGAAATGGAACGATAGGCTGCAGGAAGAAGTTCATCTCCTTCTGCGCTGGCGTCATCGTCAACAGCGCGCTGACATATGCCCCCACCGCCATGAAGCCTGCGTGTCCCAGCGAGAAGAGTCCCGTGAAGCCGTTCAGCAGGTTCAGCGACAGCGCCAGAATGATATAGATGGCTGAAAGGTTCAGGATCCTGATCGTGAAGCGGCCAAGCGTCGCGTCCGCAAAGGTCAGGAACAACGCGAAGACGGCGAGTGCGCCTATGGTAAGGAAGGTATTTCGCTTCATCGCATTACACCTTTACCGTCTGGTTCTTGCCAAGCAGTCCAGCTGGTTTTGCGAGCAGTATGACGATCAGGAATATGAACGCAAATGCGTCCCGGTAACCGGTCAGTTCCGGCAGGAAGGCCACGATCATGATTTCGATCATGCCGAGCAGGAAGCCGCCGAGCACCGCGCCCTGAATGTTGCCTATGCCGCCGATCACGGCCGCTATGAAACACTTGAGTCCGGGCATGAATCCCATGAGCGGGTTCAACTGCGGGTACTTCATCGTCCACATGATGCCACCGAGTCCTGCCAGCAGCGATCCGAGACCAAAGGTGAACGATATGGTCTTGTCGACGTCTATCGCCATCAGTCTGGCCGCGTCGAGGTCGGTTGAGACGGCGCGCATCGACAGGCCGGTTTTGGTGCCGTTGACTATCCAGAGCACGATGACAAGTATCACCGCGGTTATTACCGGAATGAAAAGGCTGACCGACAGCACCGAAACGCTGCCGAAGTGGATGACGGTGTCGAACAGCGGAATGCTCGGGAAACTTTTGGGACGGCCGCCGAATATCACGACTCCCAGATTCTCTATCAGGAAGGACGCGCCAATCGCGCTGATCATGATGGAAATCTTGGGAGAATCCCGGAGCGGGCGGTAGGCGATCCGCTCAAGCCCCATGCCGAAGAGAGCCGTCAGACCGAGCGCCACGATGAACGCGGCGCCCCAGGGCAGCGCTATTGCGGTGGCCAGGTAGAAGGCGAAATAGGCGCCGAGCATGAACACGTCGCCATGCGCGAAGTTGATGAGTCTCAGGATACCATAGACCATCGTGTAGCCGATCGCGATGAGCGCATAGAGGCTGCCCAGACTCAGAGCATTCGCCAATTGCTGGAAAAAGGTTGATATCTCCATCGTCGTAGATCCTTACGCCGCGGCGATCGCGGTAGGGTTCAAATCGAAACGCCCGCGGCCGTCGCTGGTCCTTTAGCCGACGAGTCGCGGGCGTCCGGCGCGATGCCTTCGCAGGGAATCGCGCTACGGATGCTATACGTGCCTATCAGGGATTGATGGTCGTCTTGTAGACGAACTTCCCGCCCTTTACTTCCTTGATCACGGCGCTCTTTATGGGATCGCCATTCGCATCGAGGGTAATGTAGCCAGCGGCTCCGGCAAAGCCCTTGGTAACCGCGATGGCGTCGCGGATTTTGATGGGGTCGATGCTGTTGGCGCGCTTGATCGCGTCGATCGCGAGCAGGTAGCCATCAAAGCCGAGCACGGCGGTGCCCGAAGGCAGCTTGTTGTACTTCTTCTGGTATGCCTCGACGAACACCTTTGACAGCGGGGTCAGCGGGGCATCGTTGTCAAAGAACGCCGACATGACCGCGCCTTCTACAGCCTGCTTGCCTACGTTGATGAACTCCGCGATTTCCCAGGTGTCGCCACCAAGGAACGGCGTGGTGATGCCAAGCTCGCGAGCCTGCTTGATGATCAGAGCGCTCTCGGTGTAGTTGCCGGGGGCAAAGATCACGTCCGGCTTGAGGCTCTTGACCTGGGTCAGCTGGGCGGAGAAGTCCTGGTCGCCCGTGTTGTAGTTGAGCTCGGCAAGGATCGAGTTCTGGTCGCCGGTCAGCGCCTTGAAGCTGTCGGTGAAGAATTTGGCGAGACCCACGGAATAGTCATTGGAGACTTCGCGGATGATCACGGCCTTCTTAGCCTTGACTTCCTTGAACGCGTAGTTGGCCATCACGGTGCCCTGGAACGGATCGAGGAAGCACACGCGGAAGTAGTAGTCATTATCCTTGGTGACGAGCGGGTTGGTGCAAGACAGGCCGATAGCCGGGATCTTGGCATCCTTGAAGATCGGACCGGCCGCCATCGAAAGGCCTGATCCCCATGAACCGAGCACGACCTGGACCTTGTCGCTGTCGACGAGGCGCTGGCCGGCGTTGGCCGCTTCAACCTTGTCCGACTTGTTGTCGGCGATTGCCAGTTCTATCTTGTATTCCTTGCCATTGACCGTAACGGTCGGATACAGTTCCTGGGCAAGTCTGACGCCATCGAGCTCTTCGGCTCCGCCAGCAGCATTGGCGCCGGTCAATGGCTCGAACACGCCGAACTTGATGACCGTGGAATCGGCCTTGGCTGCGGGTTTCGCACAGCCCACGATGGCAACAATCGCGATCAGGACCGCGATGATGGTGAGTAGCTTCTTCATAACAGAGTTCCTCCCTTTTGCAGTGGTCTGCCATAAATTACTTCAGGCAGATACGCCATACTACCTCATGAATGCGCTGCCAGCAAGCATTGTTTGCAAGCTACCCGATTTTTGGCCTGTTTTTTTCTATTGACAGGAGCGGGAACAAGCGGTTAGTCTGAGCCCTCGTGTTTCATTTTTACACGATCATATTTTTACTGTAGAAATGTAGAGGCCATGAGCGAATCAGCATTGAAGGCGTTTGAACTACTCTTTCATCTCTCTCGCGCGGGCAGTTCTTCACTGGCGCGCCTGTCGCGTGAAACCGGTTGGGACAAGGCTACCGCGCTTCGCTACCTGAATGCGATGGAGAAGAAGGGTGTCGTGGAGCGCCGCGATGGCGACTGGACGCTCGGCCTGGCCTTGCTCGAACTGGCGAGCCGGGTTCCCGTGAATGAGAACATCACGAGCCGGGTCAAGCCCGTGCTCGAGGAGCTTGCCAAGACCACCGGCGAGAGCGCCAACCTGTCCGCCATCGTAGGTTCTGACCTGATGTATCTGGCCAAGGCCGATGGGGGCCGTGCCCTCAGGCTGCGGATCAACCCTGGTGATCGCCTGCCGCTCTACTGCACGGCCGGGGGCAAGTGCATACTGTCACGCATGTCGCTCGCGATGCGCAACCAGTATATGGCCGAGACGCACCTGCTGGCGGTGGCTCCCAACACGATAACCGATCCTGAAAAGCTGTCTGAAGAGATCGAGCGGACCGTTCGCCGTGGCTGGGCTGTCGACGACGAGGAGCTTGAACCGGGGCTGATATGCTATGCGATGCCGCTTGACCTGCCGCGCTATGGCTTCAGCGGAGCACTGAGCGTTTCCGGCCCGTCCGGCCGCATGAACCAGGTGCATGATGACATACTGGCCGCGCTTCGCTGGGCCACTACAGAACTGCAGGAGACCCTTGGCGGCGGCATCGCCGACGATGAGCCGCCACTGTTCGGACCCGCCCGCGGCGGGTTCAGGAGCAATGACTGGCACCGGCCTGGCTCGGAAGTCTACGAGTGACGCAAGGGCGGCCCGGCTGCGCCGATGTCATGATATGACCGGGCCGCACGATGGTTCAGAATACCGGCTGGGTCTCCAGCTCCGTGACCGACTCCTTTGATTCTGCTTCGAGCGGATCAGCGGTGGCGGCATCCTGTTTGAATACGGGTTTGAACTCGACATGTTCGGCAACGATCTTTATCTTCGCCTGGGTCTTGCCGCTCGCATCTTCCCACCGATCCTGTTTGAGGCGGCCTACAACGCGGACGCCGCGGCCCTTCTTGAGCGTCTCGGCGCAGGTCTGGGCCAGCCGGGACCATGTTTCCACATCGAAGAACGATACCTCCTTCTCGGTTTCGTCGTTCTGCCTGTAGAAGCGGTTTGACGCGACGGAGAACGAGCAGACTTGGTGCCCGTTCGGCGTCGTCTTGAGGATGGGGTCCCGTACCAGGTTCCCTTCAACGATGATGGAATTGAGGTTGTTCAACACCGTACCCTCCAGCGACCGCGCCTGTGGCGGTCGGCTACCAGTGATTCGGCGCACCGATGGCGTCGTTCCCGGCATCGTCCCGATTCCGGTGCCGGCTCTACGGCCACGGGCGCATGGACGCTTGCACTGCGGATGCCCCGACACGCTTGACCCCGTTCGCCCGGTGATCGTACAGTGGCTGCTGGACATACCAGAAGAAGGCAGGCTGCTTGTGACCAATGAGGCTGATTTTTGCCCGATATCACCTCGATCGCTCAAGGATGAATTCATCGAGCGATTCGAGTCGCTGATACTCTCAGGCAAGTTCTCGCCGGGGGAGCGGGTGCCTTCGGAGCGCGATCTGGGCACGCTCTTTGGCATATCGAGGCCGGTCGTGCACGAGGGCTTGCGGGCGCTTGAGTCACGAGGGCTCGTCACAATCGAAAGCCGCAGGGGCGTGCGCGTCAACGATTATCGCCGCCAGGGTTCGATAGAAATGCTCTTGTCCATACTGAACTACTCGGGGGGCAGGCTATCGCGGTCGCTGTTCGATGGCCTTCTGGAGATGCGTCTGCTGTTCGAGGTCGAGACAGCCAGACTGGCCGCGTCGAGGCACAGCGCAAGGCACCTCGATGAACTGCATGGGCTGCTCGCGCGGGAGCGGGCCGTCATTGCCCCATCGATTCAGGACATCGTCGGCATCGATTATGAGTTCCACCTCCTGATAGCGATGGCGAGCGGCAACGAGATATATCCATTGCTCATGAATAGCTTCAGGCGGATCTATGACGACATCCTGAAGGAGTTCTATGCCGATGCATCGGTGATCCAGCCCGTGTTTGCCCTGCACGAGCGACTGACTGCGGCGATAGCGTCCGGCGACACTGAAGGCGCCGGGCTGGCCATGCTGGAGCTGTTGCGATTCAGCGAGGGCAACCTGCGGCGCATCCTGTTTGGCGCATCATGACGAAGGGCTGGCCGGCGCGCCCCAGCCATGGAGCCTGGTGCCATCTGACCAGTCGATCGTGACCGTGTACGGGAAGCTCTCGCCATGGGGCGCGACTACCGGCTCCTCCGCAATCGTTATGCGGAATTTGTGGTTCCACGCCTCGACCTCGCCCGAGCCTTCCATCACGACCGAAGTGTCTGCCTTGGTGATCGAGGCATACCTGATTATGGAATAGGACTGGGCTCCGGCGTACTTGAACAGCACGTACTGAGGAAGCACCAGCATATCCCACGCCGGCCCGTCACCATGGAATTCGGCGCCATCGAGACGCATCACATCGAAGAAACCCGCGAAGGCTTGCGGCTCTGCCAGGTCGAACTGGGCCTCGCTCCACAGCCGCACCGCCTCCGCCTGAATGCCGGGAGGAGCGGCGCGCATCGCGTCATCGCTCGTTGCAACCGGTGCCATGCGATCGCCACTGGCTGGGTCGTATCGGGTGAGGCCGCTCATCGACAGTGTTCCAGCATCGGCAAAGACGACCAGCGCAAGCCGTTTTGGGCCGGGATCGGGGCTGGCATCGATGTAGCAGGCGAAGAGAGCCTCCTGGTTGCCGTCGCCCACCATGTCGGAAGCCCAGACGCCGTCGCGGTAGAACCCCGCGGCGTAGGTGCCGGCAGGCAGGGCCTCGATGTGCTCTGCCACGAGGACCGGGCCCGTCTGCGCCTCGCGATAGTGGCGGGCTTCCAGGGTCGATGCGGTGCGCGACAGGATGACCACATGCGACCCGGCATGGTCTGTCCATTCGGTTCTGGCAACGAGCGTGCCATTGAAGGCGATGTCGCCGACCGACGGTGCC
>Ga0209467_1002767_pt1 | contig 12102 bp, 11 predicted proteins | sample Higcelwee11metaG_FD_187175 | JGI IMG/M metagenome (GOLD analysis project Ga0209467, IMG submission 187175) | Freshwater pond sediment microbial communities from the University of Edinburgh, under environmental carbon perturbations - High... | ecosystem: Environmental > Aquatic > Freshwater >...
TCTGGGCAAGCCCGCGTACACTCGTTCCATTGAGAATCTCCAGGGTAAACACCTTGTCGGCAATCGCGGTAGCATCCGCGTTGAGCAGGGCGTTCAGCGATTGCTTGACGATATCCTTGACCAGCTCTCCATCATAGTGCGGAAAGAGCAACTGCTTGCCCTCTACGGCGCGGTAAGCGCCTGTCAGTCGCTGCAGGACTATCCTGTCGGATTCCAGCTTGGCGAATTCTGCGAGCAAGCGGCGCAGGGAATCACCCTTGAGATTGGTCCTGAACAGCTTGCTGATTGACGGGTACACGTCAGGCCGCATGATGAACGAGGATCGCTCTCCTATCCTTCGCAACATCGACTGAAAGAGCGTCTGACGCTTTGCGACGACCTCTGCATCAGGCATGTCGGGATCCTCGTAGGCGGCATAGATCTGCGTTTTCCGCCCATCCAGTACGACGAATCCGGAAGGCAGCACAGCTGGCCTGTCGTTGATCGTCGTGGCGATGCGATTCGGAATGAATATGGAGAATCCATCGAGCGTGTCCGCAAGCGCCGAAAGCGAGGCCTCGTCCAGAATCAGGTACCAGTCGATCTCGGCTCCCGTCAACCGCTGCACTTCTTCAAGATATGTCTTCGGGGAAGCCGGATTGTAGAGCACATCGATACGGTCTACCCTGTTGAGCGACTTGATGATCAGTCCGGTATCGGGCGGAACGTCGAGGAGCGCCGCCCTCGAGTTTCCCGGATAGTACATCAGGATGCCCGTCGAGGCAGGACGACCGTTGCGCTCGATGATCAGTGCGACGTTGATCATCCTCGATTCTTTGACCGCGTCCTCGACCGGATCGGTATGGATCGATGAAAGCATTACGACCGTGGCTATCGCTATGATCGCGATGATGGCTATGAGGAAGATTGCGCTCTTGTCAATAACTGCTCGGGCCATATCGATACGCTCTTTCAGGTTTTCCCATTCTAATCCAGGAATATCATCGCCGCAACAAAGACGACGCCGAGCAACCGCTCACGGGATACAATGCGGGTTGCATCCATACAATCCATGGCTTTCTATATAGGTGGCGACGCGCTCGGGAACCAGAAGACGCCATGGTTTTCCCGAGGCTATCCGTGCCCTGATGTCTGTGGATGAAATCTCCAGCAACAGGTTGTGCGCGATTCGATGTTCGTACGGCAGCCCCTGCGACGCGGCGGTGGTCCCATCGAGGCCTGCCCTGCGGCGCGCCACGATCAGTCCACAGCTGCGTGCCAGCCGCTCCGGGTCGCGCCAGGCGCCAAATCCGGCCACGAGATCATCGCCGATCACGAGTCCTGGCTTGCCGGCAGACTGCCAGCGTCCCTTGACATAGTCGATCGTATCTATCGTATACGATACGCCGCCTCGCCTGATCTCGCAGTCGTCCACCTCGAACAACGGGTCACCGGCCACCGCAAGCCTGGCCATTGCCAGCCTGGCGTCGGCACCTGGATCATCCAGGATCGATTTGTGCGGTGGCATGAACGACGGAACCAGCAGTACCCGGTCATACCCGAATTCGTTTGCCACCTCCTGGCCCAGCAACAGGTGGCCAAGATGAATGGGGTTGAACGAACCGCCGAGCACCAGACAGTTCATGCAGGCGCACCGGTCCACGGATCGCGATCACCGGGCTGTTCAGCGTCGACGACGAATTTCAGGAACTCCAGCGACAGGGCCTCGATGCCTTCGCCGGAGAATACCGAAATGCCAAGCACACACTCGGCGGGCAGCGCCGCGGCAAGCTGTTCCAGTCGGCCGGTCGTCTCGGGCAGGTCAAGCTTCGTGCCTATCACGATCCGCGGCTTTGCTATCAGGTCGGTCGAGTACCCTTCCAGTTCGCCGAGCAGAATCCTGTACGCGTCCAGGAAGTTGTCGTCGGAAAGGTCGACCAGGAACGCCAGCGCGGCCGTCCTCGATATGTGCTTGAGGAACCTGATGCCAAGGCCGGCGCCTTCATGAGCGCCTTCTATGATGCCGGGAATGTCAGCCAGGATGATGTCGCGATCGCCCACGGTCAGGACACCGAGGTTCGGTATTTTGGTCGTGAAAGGATATGGCGCTATCTTGGGTCTGGCATTGGTGAACCGGTCCAGGAGGCTCGACTTGCCGGCGTTGGGGAAGCCGACGAAGCCGATATCAGCCATCAGCTGCAACTCCACCTTGATCTCTACCGATTGTCCGGGCTTGCCAGGCAGCGCGGTCCGTGGTGCCTGGTTCGTGCTCGATTTGAAATGCACGTTGCCCCAGCCGCCATTGCCGCCGCGCAGGAAAACCCAGCGCCCTTCACCACTCTTGCCAAAGTCCTTCAGTATCTCGCCAGTCTTGGCGTCCTTGATGACCGTACCGGGTGGAACAGGAACGATGGCATCTTCGCCGTCGGAGCCGTGCATGTTGCGCCCCATGCCATCATGGCCGCTCTTGGCCTTGAAGTTGTGGGCATAGCGCAGATGCACCAGGGTACGCAGGTTGCGGCGCACCTCGAATATCACATCACCGCCCCTGCCGCCGTCTCCGCCGGAAGGACCACCCATAGGGATGTACTTCTCGCGGCGGAAAGCCACGCAGCCGTTACCGCCATTGCCGGCGGATACGGTAATCGTCGTCTCGTCCGCGAAGTATGTCATCGCTGTTGCGGGCCTCCGAAGCCCATAAAAAAAGCCGCCGCCCGGTTTTCTGCCGGTCGCGACGGCCATTGGCGCGGCGGACGACAGGCCCGTCGCGTTGACTCGCCGCGCTGACGCGGCGAAGGATTACGCCTGTACTGGTTCGATGCCGGCGTACTTGCGCCCGCGGAACTCGCTGTACACGACGATGCCGTCGACGAGTGCAAAGAGGGTATCATCCTTGCCAATGCCCATGTTGGTTCCGGGATGGATCTTCGTTCCGCGCTGCCGAACGACGATGGCACCGGCGCGAACCGTCTCGTTTCCGTATGCCTTGACTCCAAGATGCTGGGGATTGGAATCGCGGCCATTGACGCCCTTGTGTGGCATATATCTTCCTCCGTTATACTTCTCTGACTACTTCAACCAAACCCGGATATTCCCGCTCGACCCCTGAAAGCCCGATCGACAGGAAATCCGATACTCCCCTGAGCCGCTGGGCCGCATCAGGCGGATAGTGACCAATCTCAAAGCTCATCGATCCCGGAGCCGAAGCCCGACCATGGGCCACAACACCGGCAAAACTGACCGCTGTCTCGTACGCCGTCCGCAAGAGCACGGTCACCGCAGCGCATGCAGGATTGTCACCGGCACGCGAACTGCCTGCGTGGCCCTCGGCCTCGGCATACCTGATCACTCCGTCGGGCCAGTAACCCAGACGAATCCTGACCCGGTCAGACCCCAACGATATCCTCGACCGTAAGGAGCGTATACTGCTGCCTGTGGCCCTGGGTCCTGCGATAGTCCTTCTTGGGCTTGTACTTGAAGACGATGACCTTGTCACCCTTGATCTGGGACTTGATCGACGCCTTGATTGACACACCCTTCACATATGGCGCACCGATCGATATGGTGTCGCCCGATACGAGCAGCACCGAATCGATGGTAACCTGCGTTCCGGCCTCACCATCCATATGATCTACCCGAAGCACGGCACCCTTTTCGGCGCGATACTGCTTGCCCTGTACTTCTACGACTGCGTACATCCTGTCAACCTCTTATGTTTCGTATGCCGAAGCCGAAGGACGAAGAGTCCCGCTCGGCCGACGCGTACCTGAATACCGGCCTCGATACAGGCCGCACGGAGCCAAAGAATGGCGAACCGGCGCGATTTTATACTATGCATGGACTGCCAGTGTCAACCGAAGCGCCGGGGCGAGGCTACATCGCCTCCAAAAACGGTATGCACAGCAATTCCAGCCCATTTTTCAGCACGACCAGTACGGACTCCGACAAAGCCAGGCGCGTGGCGGCCAAGTCCTGGTCGTCACAGGTCAGTATCGGTTCATCATGGTAGAATTTTGAGAAGGCGCTCGCGATCGCGTACATGTGCGCGGCAAGGATCGCCGGATTATACTCGGCGCCTGCCTGCTCGACGGCCTCGGGGAAGGCCGCAATAAGGCGCACGAGCTCCCACTCGGCATCACCGGCCAGCAACTCCGGCTTGATGGTGCCGCGGGCCGACTTGCCCTCCCCCTTGTCGCGCTTGCGCAGCATGCTTGATATTCTTGCACCCATATACTGAATGTACGGGCCGGTGTTGCCATTGAATGACAACGACTCCTTGGGATTGAAAATCATGTCCTTGGTCGGGGTGGCCTGGGCAAGGTAGTAGTGAACGGCGCCCAGGGCTATCTTCTCGGCGGTCTCGGCCGGATCGCCGACGGCATCCTCGCGTCCCTTGGCCTGAATTTCGTCGAGCGCCAGCTCCCGCAGCGAATCAAGCAGGGTGTCAGCGTCGACGACGGTGCCCTCGCGGGTCTTCATCCTGCCTTCCGGCAGGTTCACGAGGCCATAGGACAGATGGTACAGGTTCTTCGCCCACTCATAGCCCAGGCGCTGCAGGATATGGAACAGCACCTTGAAGTGGTATTGCTGTTCATTGGCCACGACGTAGACGAGGCGGTCGAATGGCCAGTCATCGTGACGATGGATGGCCAGGCCAATATCCTGGGTCATGTATATCGAGGTGCCATCCTTGCGGAGCAACACCTTCTCTTCCAGGCCAATCGGTGACAGGTCGATGCGCACCGAACCGTCTTCTGCCTTGAAGAAGGCACCGGAGGCGAGCCCCTTCTGCACCTCTTCCTTGCCAGTCAGGTATATCTGGCTCTCGTAATAGTATTTGTCAAACGATATACCGGTCCGCTCGTATGTCTTGCGGATGCCACCGACGGCCCACTCGTTCATCTGCTTCCAGAGCCGCAGGGTTTCCGGATCGCTGGCTTCCCACTTGACCAGCATCTCCTGGGCCTTCTCTTCTGCCGCGGGGTCATCCTTCTTGAGGTCGTTGAACCTGACATAGTAATCACCAACGAAATGATCGCTCTTCTTGCCTTCATCTTCGGGGCTGCGACCGCCACCGTAGACCATGTACGACAGCATCGACTTGCAGATATGGACGCCGCGGTCGTTGACCAGGTTGATCTTGAGGACGTCCGCACCATTGGCGCGCAGTATCCGGGAGACACTCTCGCCCAGGGCATCGTTGCGCAGATGGCCAAGATGCAGGGGTTTGTTGGTATTCGGGCTGGAGAACTCCATCATGATCCTGGTACCGGCAAGCGATGCGGATCTTCCGTAGGCAGGCCCGGCCTTGATGGCGCCCAGTGCCGCTGCCGCTATCGATGGCCTGTCGAGCGAGACATTGAGGTATGGGCCGACTGCCCTGGCGGTGCCGGCGGGCAGAGAAGGCCCAGCCATGGACAGGCGCTCCGCGACGGCAACCGCTATCTGAGGCGGTCCCATCCTGAGCGCCTTGGAGAATGGAAACATCGGGAAACCGATATCGCCAAGCCTCGGGTCAGGCGGACTCTCGGCAGCGACCGACGCAGACAAGGAAGCGTCGGCTCCCTTGTCCTTCAGCACCGCAGCCACCGCTTCGACCACGGCGCTCTTCCAGGCGTCTCGTATATTCTTCAATGGATGCTCCTCGATTGATGACACGCAGTGTACAGGAAAGGAGCCCCTGTTTCAACGGCACCGCAGGGCTCATGATACCTGGGTCAATGCCATGAATGCCGGTTCGTCTATGATCGGGATGCCCAGGGCTGCGGCCTTCCTGTTCTTCTCCGAACCGGAGGCTGTATCATTGGTCACGAGGTACGATAGCCCTGCTGCGACGGAGGCCCGTACGCTGCCGCCGAGCGACTTGACCAGAGCCTGGGCCCTGGATCGCTTCATCGTCGTCAGCTCGCCGGTAAAACAGAACGACAAGCCGGCGAGCGGGCCTCCGGCCATCTCCGGCTGCCTGATGTTGACAGAGCCGGATCCCAGCACCGCGTCCATCGCCGGTCCAAGGAGGCGCAAGCCCTCCTTCAACGCGCCCGCTGTGATTTCTCCGAATCCTTCCACCGCTGCGAGTGCCGGGACTTCGGCCTGCCTCAACGATGAGAGCGTCGTGAAGCCTGCGGCGACCGCCTTCTCCACCATCAAGACACCGATGCCCTCGATGTCGAAACCGGCCACAAACTCGGCCAGCGACACCTCGTGGCGAGCACGCAGGTTCTGCACGATTTTGGAGGCACTCGTCTTTCCCATTCTGTCATAGGCTGCCAGCTCATCGACGGTCAGCGTATACAGATCGGCAATCTGGCTGACCCGTCCCGCGTCGAACAGGCGTTTGAGTATCGTGGTGCCAAATTCCATCACGTCGATTATCGCGAGCCACTTTTCAAGCCGGTGCAGCGACTTCTTGGGGCAGGCAGCGTTGGGACAGTACAGGCGCGTGCCATCATCGGTCAGTGCTGTACCACATGAACACACCGATGGCTGCATGATGTCCTGGCTGTCCGGCGGATTCTCGACCAGGCCCTCTATCTTTGGAATGATCTCTCCGCGCTTGACGACAATGACCCTGGAACCGATACGCAGTCCCATGCCACGCAGTGTGTTGGTGTTGGCAAGGCTTGCACGCCTGACCGTCGTTCCGGCCAGTCGGACCGGTTCCACGATGGCAACCGGCGTGTAGGTGGCGCCGGATTCGCTCCACTCCACCGCAATCAGCGTCGTCGTGGCCTCCTGCAACGGGAACTTGAAGGCAATCTGCCGCTCCGGCCGCGCGCGCCGCATGTCATCGATGTCGACGGATCGTGCCTTGATCACAAGGCCGTCGATGTCGAAGTCAAGCGTCTCCCTGCCATCCATCACGCGGGCGCGGTAATCGACGATGGCAAAGGCATCCGCCAGAACCGCCACATCGACGGTATGGAATCCAGCGCGGCGAAGCCATTCCAGCTTGGCCAGCTCGTCGTCGAATGGAGGTTCGGGAGCCGTCTGGAACAGTGATCCTGGTGCGGCATCGTACAGGCCGCGTGGAGCGGCGTCATAGCATATGACCCGAAGCCGCTCGGAGCCGGCACCATCCTTGCGCTTCATGATGCCGTTGGCAGCATTGCGGCAATTCGCCTTGTCCGGGAAAAATTCGCGGTGGACCGATCGTGCCATCACGACTTCGCCGCGTACCGCGCCGCTCCAGCGCTCCGGCAGCTCGGCCGGTACTCCGTCCATCCGGCGCGCATTCGGGGTTATGTCGTCGCCAATCACGCCATCGCCGCGCGTGACAGCCCGGACCAGCCTGCCAGCCTCATACTGCAACTCCAGGCTGGCACCATCCAGCTTGTGCTCGACGATATATTCGGACAGCGATATCTTGGCGCACCAGGCCAGGAACTCTTCGGGATCGGCCGCCTTGGCCTGGCTACCCATGGGCAGGACGTGAGGTGCCTTGGGAAAACCGTCGGCAGCATCGGCTCCTATGCTGAGCAGTACCGGGCTGGACGGTGCAAGCGAGCACAGTTCATCCCAGAGCTGGTCGAACTCGGCATCCGACAATTCCGGTTTGGCATTATAGTAGAGATCCTGATGATGAACGATGAGGCTCTCGAGTTCGGCTATTCTGGCCTTCGTATCCTGGTTCGGTGTCATCGCTCTGCTACCTCGATGCGCATTGTAGCGGTGCCCTCGTGGTCGGGTCAACGCCGAGCGTCGCTTGACCGGGATGGCGCCTGCGCGCTACGGTACCATGTGCCCGTCGGCGGCCGAAAGTGAGCCCCATGTCCATCGGTATATCAATCATGAAAAACAAAATGGCGGTCATCGCGCCAGCAGCATTCATCAATAGTCTGGGCATCGGCACGATGTCACTCGGCATCATTTTCGCCGTCAAGGATCTGTATGGGGCCAGTCCTGCGCTCGTCGCATCTCTGGGGGCGCTCTGGTCTCTCTCCTATTTCTTCGGTTGCATAGTGTTGCGTGGGATAGCGTCGAGCATGAGACCGCGAACATCCATGCTGGTCATGCTCGTTGGCAGCACCGTGATCATTACAACCTTCATCATGTTTCAAGGGCTGATGCAAGCCTTCATCGCTTATATGCTGTATGGCTTCATCATGGCCTTTTTCTGGCCACAGGTCATGGGATGGCTCTCCAGGGGCTATGAGGGAGAGCAGCTCAACCGTGCCACGAGCCTCTTCAGTTTCTCATGGAGCGTAGGTGGCATATTCAGCTCATACATCGCTGGAGTGCTTTCAGAGCGCGGCAAGCTCTTGCCAATCATGCTGTCCGCCGGCTTGTTTGGATTCAACGCACTGTTCGTCCTGGTTTCCCATGAGTTCCTGCCCGACGATGAGACCGCGGCGGAACAGAGCATACGGGAAAATGACACCGAAGACAGGTCTACACCGCTTCGCTACCCAGCATGGCTGGGAGCCTTCCTGATATACGCGGTGATGGGCGTGATGTTCAATGTCTTTCCAGTTTATGCGCGAGACAGGCTTGCACTCAGCGAATCATCGATTGGCTTGATACTTACAATCAGGGCTGCGACTACTGCGCTGGGCTTTTTTATACTGGGCAAGGTGACCATTCTGCAGTTCAAGCGCGCGGCTCTGCCAATCCTGACGGCTGCAAGTGCATTGACAGCGATGCTTCTGGTAGTGCAGCACACCGCAATCGGGTTTGCATTGTGCTTTGGTATCGTCGGCTTTCTGCAGTCAGCGATGTACAATAATTCGCTCTTCTATGCAACAAGTGGAGCCCTTGACCGCGACAAGCGCGCCAGTACCCATGAAGCGCTGCTGACTTTTGGGCAAGTCGTCGGCTCCATATCGGGTGGCGCGATCTACCAGCAGCTCTCGATGCCAGTCGTATTTGCTGGCCTCGCGGGGCTGCTGGCAGCGGGAACTGCTGTCCAGGCCTTCATGGTATCAAACCGCTACGAAGCAAGACGAAGCCGGGATATCAGCTCCCGCTCTTGACGAACGCGTCCTTGAAGCCCATCGACCTGACCTTGACCAGCGCAACGCCGCTCTCGTCCCTGGACAATGGTCCAACGAAGACCCTCCAGGTATCCTTGCCCTTTTCGTTGATCTTCTGAACCAGAATGGCAAACTTCTTGCCCAGTAGCGTTGCAGCATCACGAGCCGCCGCCTCGCTGGCATAGGCGCCAATCTGGATATAGTAGCGCCCCTTCTCCAGTGGCGATGTGACGATCACGGTACCCGACGGGGCTACCGCCTGTGCTGCGGCAGGACTCACCGGTGACTTCGGCGCAACAGGTGCCACTGGTGGCTTCGGAATCGTCGGTTCGATGGTGACGACATAGTCCCTCGGTGTCTCCAGTGCCACTGCGGGCGCCGGCTGTGGCGCCGGCTGGCCCGCTATGGGCGCCGTCTCCGGCTTGTGCTCGACGGCGTCAGCAAGCTTCGTCGATCCTGCAGAATCCACTGGCATCGCCGGACCTGGACTGACGGCGACGGGCTTCTCTTGCCCCTTGGCTTCAGCCTCGGCCAGTCCGACGGCGGACGTTCCGCCACCGGGGTTGAGCCCTGGCGAAGTGACTACTTGCGGGACCTCTTCCGGCGCAGCCTCGGCATCGGCAAGCTCGACAGCGGTCTCGGCAGCCCCATAGACAGGCGTCTCGAGCGCCACAGCGGCTGGCCCCTGGTTGTCAGGCAGCACCAGCTCGCCTTCGGCCAGGCTGGTCTGCGGAATGGACGGAATGGGTTCGGCCAGATGGGACAGGACTATCTCGGGCATCTCGTCCGCTTCAAGTTCTGGCCAGGCCAGTTCGGTCCCCGTATCGCTCGACATCAAGGACGGCGCAACTCTGCTGTACGCATCGGCGTGCTCGCTGGTTGGGATGGCAGGATCGGCCAAAGAGGCGGTCGCACCGTTGCCGGACATGTCTGGAACAGGGCGACTGTATGCCAGGGCCTGTGCCGATGCCGAGGCGTTCGACACTGGTTCCGGATCGATCAGTGCCATTGATAGTGCCGCGCCGGCAGGAGCCCGCGGACCGCGCGACGCTACTTCCGGCATCACGGCGGGCGGCTCATATTTTCGAGGAATCGACGACGCAGCCACCCTGATGGGAGTCTCGTCGGGCACTGGCAGTACCTGGCCAACAACTTCGGGTGTCGTGGCGGTCATTGTAGCAGAGCCCGCCGCGGCGGCAACAGCCGGGCCGGGCGTCGATGGTTCGGGGAGCTGTGGCAACACGATTGTCCGTACCGGCCGCGGCTTGATGCTTGCGACCGACTCGGGCCGCTCGGCACCGCGTGGCGCGGGCTCGGCGACCGGAAGCACCGGCGCTGATGCGACCGATGGCGCGGGCGGTACGTCGCGCCCAATAGGTGCGGGCTTGGGTGTCTCGGCTGGTTTTGTCGTCGCTGCAGCTGGCGCCTCGATCGGCTTGGGCGCCACAACAACGGCAACCGGTTGCGGTGCCGCGGGTTGCGGTGCCGCGGGTTGCGGTGCGGCCGATTGCGGTGCCGCTGATTGCGGTGCCGCAGATACCACCGCGGGCGCCTGAGGCTCGAGCTCGTATCCGAGTCGCTTGAGCTCTTCGGCCGCAAGGAGGCGCGGATTCATGTCGGGGTCAAACGAGCTGCCACCCTTGGTTGCCGGTGCAAGTTCAATGGCACTCCTGGGTTCGGTGGCTCGTATCCTGGCTAATCGGCCAGACTGGATACCGAGCGTGGTGGCCGCCTCTGCGGATAGCATCATGAAGACACCGGATGATTCGAGGCCCCTGGTTACGATCACGGTTACCGATCGGCCATTCTCCAGGTTGGTCACTTCTATGGTGGTATTCCGCGCGAATGAATTGCACGCCGCATAATAACCGGAAGACGGGAAATCACCCACGGTCCCGGTCATCGCGCTACCCTCCCATGAGGATGCCGACGCCAAGGCTATCAGTACCAGAGCACCGATTGCCAGGGCAATTCCTCGCTTCGCCATTTTCATGCTTCCTCCACATCAGCCTGCCAGAACATCCTTCACCGCGGGGTTCGATACATCAGCGGGAAGGGAAACATGCCGCGGCCACAGCGCCGCCAACATCGATACATGCCTTTTCAACATCCGCATCCAGAGCGGATCGTGGGACTACCGCAGGAACCGTACCTGATTTGACATCCCGGCCATCCCGTATGCGTATCAGCCGATAGCGACAGGATGGCACCGGATTCAGACCATCATATTCAGCCAGAATCGCGACGACATAATCGATCATGGCCGCTGCTGCATCTGGATCCGGAACAAACTGCATGAATGCTGCCAGATCCCCGGCTGCCGGCCTCGCGTTCGTACCGATCATACCGGCCTCGAAGAATGCGTCCAACGCGCCCGATATCACGAACTCGGACTGCTGCGTCGTCGCATTGCCAGAGGCGGGCACAGCCTCGATCAGCGATACCTCTATCGTCTGGGCATCGAGCACGCCCAGGACACCCAGCATGAGGAATACGAACATCGCCAGACGAACCTTCTTCATGGCTATCCTTTTCTGTATTACCTATCGGAATCATCGACGGCACAATTAACGCACAAACGGGAACGAAGCCTTCCAGCTTGCTCACGCATCGGCATTCGTGATAGTTTCTGCATATATGGAATATTACGCCGTTCAGGTCTGGACCGGCAAAGAGGATGACTTCGTCGCCCGCATAGCCGCAGATCCGCGGCTCCAGGCAAGGGTCATACTGCCAAAGCGGGCCGTCACCATCAGGCGCGGTGGCAAGAACATGAAGCAGGAGCGCCCGCTGTTCGCAGGGTATGTATTCATAGCGGTCGAATCGGCCGAGCTCGAGGCGAATCAGCGATGGACGCTACGCTCATCCAACTTCTTTCTGCGCATGTTGCCTTCGACACGCGAGCCCAGACCCGTTCAGGAAAAAGACCGCAGGTTACTGGCCCATTTCATGTCGTTCGGAAAAGTGGCCGATATATCGAAGGTGACCTTCGACGAGAACGATCGCATCGTTGTGCTCGATGGTCCGCTCAAGGGTCTGGAAGGCTTGATCGTCAAGGTAGACAAACGCAAGGGTCGCGCCAAGATACGGCTGGACATGTGCGAAAACTCGTTCCTCGTCGACATGGGCTTCGAGATACTCGATAGATCGGCGA
>Ga0209467_1002768_pt1 | contig 12100 bp, 11 predicted proteins | sample Higcelwee11metaG_FD_187175 | JGI IMG/M metagenome (GOLD analysis project Ga0209467, IMG submission 187175) | Freshwater pond sediment microbial communities from the University of Edinburgh, under environmental carbon perturbations - High... | ecosystem: Environmental > Aquatic > Freshwater >...
TAGTCCAAAGTGCTGCCTCAGACCCACGATCGGGCTGCTATAGTTAAAACCTTTTCCCTGGAGGGCAGGTGAGAGCTCGGCAGCTGCGTCATCCTTGGGTTTGGATGTGATTGCACCAAACAAAGCTATCTTGTGCTCTGCAATCAGGTCAATGGTTCGCTGCGGAAGAGGATTGCCTTCGCGGCACCAGAAATCCCAGCCGATATCACCGTAGAGATATTCAGCCTCGAACCCGGCCGCATCGAGGACGCGGATTGCCTGTTTCAGAACAACGACGCCGATGCCGTCTCCCGGCAGGGCCACAATTTTACGTTTTGCCATAGTTTTTATATTTAATCCTTGTTTTTTCTTCTCCCGTAAAAATATAGTTTTTGTTGTGTTAAAAAAAAGAGTTTCAGCAGGTAAAATTCATTATCGTTGCAATGGAAAAAAACTATATTTGCCGCCTGAGCTATAAAACACATCTGTAAATATATAAGCATGGGTGAATTGGGGGAGATGAAGCCGAGGAAGGTCTGGAATTATTTTGAGGAGATAAGCAGGATACCGAGACTCTCAAAGAATGAAGGAAGGATCAGGGCATACCTTATTGATTTTGCACAGAAGCACAACCTTGAGGCCAGGGAAGACAGCGTAGGAAACATTCTGATCATAAGAGAACCTGCTCCGGGCAAGGAGAAGGTAAAGACAGTCGTTTTGCAGAGCCATCTTGACATGGTGGGTGAAAAGAATGCCTCTCACCCGCACAACTGGGAGGAAGACCCGATTATTCCGGTGGTTGACGGCAAGTGGGTGACTGCCAGCGGTACAACCCTGGGCGCTGATGACGGAATAGGCATTGCGGCACAGATGGCGATACTAACCGATCCTTACCTGCATTGCGGACGGATTGAGTGTCTCTTCACAGTTGATGAGGAGTCAGGCATGACCGGGGCAATTAATTTGAAACCGGATTTCTTCAAAGGGCGCATTTTACTGAACCTCGATTCTGAAGATGAGGGGATCCTTTTCATCGGCTGTGCCGGTGGCATTGATACCCAGGCACTTCTCCCCTACACTGCAGAAAAGGTCAGCTCGGGGCACAGGGCGATGAACATATCCGTCACCGGCCTCCACGGGGGTCACTCAGGCGATGAGATTCACAAGGGTTACGGCAATTCAATCAAGATCATTTCGAGCCTGTTGCAGGACCTTGAGAGGAAATATGACATCAGAATAAGTAATTTTTCCGGCGGCAACCTGCGGAATGCAATCCCGAGGGAGGCCTTCGTGACAGTGACTTTCAATCCTGCTCATGAAGAAAAGATACTTGCTGACACTGCTTCATATCATACTCTTGTCAGGGAAGAGTACGGTGCACTTGAGCCTGACCTTAAAGTGTCAGCTGTCCCGGCTGATGTCCCGGAGATAGTAATAGACGGCGGGACACAGCACCGGCTCTTGGGGGCGCTGAGCATTGTGCCTCACGGCGTGCTCGGGTGGTCAAAGGAGATACCGGACCTGGTTGAAACTTCAAGCAACCTTGCCACAATCAGGTTCACCGATGACAAGATGATCCATGTCGTCACCACCCAGAGGAGCTCTTCAGAGGAAGCAAAGCACTACGCAGCCATGAAGGCCGAGACCAGTTTCGACCTTGCCGGTGCCAGGGTGACGCATTCCGATGGTTACCCGGGCTGGCAGCCAAACATGAACTCAGCGATACTGAGACTTATGATCGAATCATACCGCAAGCTCTTCGGCAAAGTGCCGCAGGTGAAGGCAATTCATGCAGGGCTTGAGTGCGGACTTATCCTGGAGAAATACAAGGGAATAGACATGATATCATTCGGTCCCACAATCAAAGGAGCCCATACTCCCGAGGAGCGGATCGAGATAGAGACGGTTCAGATGTTCTGGGATCTGCTGATTGATGTTCTGAGACACATCCCTGAAGAAGACTAGCTGTATTCTTCGAACTCATCCGGTGGTGCGCCGCACACCGGGCAGGCCCAGCCAGAGGGCAAATCTTCAAATTCGGTTCCCGGTACGACATCGTTATGCGGGTCACCCGTGGCCGGGTCATAGATGTATCCGCACACCGGACACCTGTATCTTTTCATCTCCATAGCCAGTAGTTTATCTTTTCACTTTGCGTACTGCATCAATGACCGTTCCGTCAACCCATTTGATGGCAGCTACAACTCTATCGTCAAAGGCTGCCTTCTCCGGCTTACCGCAGATTTTTTCTGCAGTCTCCTTCAGCTCCTCAATTGTCACAAGCGGCAGTCCCTTGCCGCGGACAGCTTCAATCAGATCCTCGCGACGGGGATTGATGGCGATACCCCTCTCTGTAATTATCACATCAATGAGCTCGCCGGGCCCGCACAGCGTTGTCACCCGGTCAACAATCACCGGTATTCTGTCACGGAACAGAGGGACGGGTATTATCACGTTACGGGCGTGGAGGCAGTTCTGCCATCCGCCGATACCGTGCAGCAGCAGGCCGTCTGAGTGGGTGACGACGTTGCCGTTGAAGTTTGTATCTATCTCAGTGGCTCCCAGTATCATGATGTCCATCATGGTTGTCAGGTTGCCCTTCGAGTGGTAGTTGTATGCGTTGAAAACCGGGTAAGGTATATGGTTCAGGTTCTTTTCGATAGATTGCACCGAATCGAGGTCAAAGGCCTGGGCATCAAGTATTGCTCCCATCTGGCCCTCCTCGAGCATGTCAACCATGTATTTTGTGCTGCCTCCGAAGCCAAAGCTTAACTTCCAGCCCTTCTTCTTAAGCATCTGGTGAACAAAGACGGCAATGGCGAGGCTTGTTCCGCCTGCACCTGCCTGCATTGTTGCGCCGTTGCGAAGCAGTCCTGATTTTTCAAGGAACGATGCTGTCAGCTCTGCAATCAGCAGCCTGTCAGGACTCTTGGTGATCTGGGTGGTTCCTGAAACAATCTTTTCCGGTATACCAATCTTGTCAACAACTACCACATAGTCGACATAGTTCCCCTCTATCTCCATCGGCCAGCATGGAAGGTCAACAAGGTTGTCCGTCACCACGATTACCTTCTCAGCATAGAGATAATCAGGTTTGGCGTAGCCTATTACACCTGTTGCAGAGGGTCCGCCTGTTCCCTTGGCATTTCCGAAGGAGTCAGCGGCAGGTGCTGCCAGCACGGCGATATCGATTTTCACCTCGCCGTCCTGTATCGCCTGCACGCGTCCGCCATGGGACCGTAGAACAGCCATGCCCTTCATTTTACCGTCAGAGACAAACATGCCCAGCGGGCCGTTCATGCTTCCCTCGATGCGATTTACAGTGCCGTCCTCAAGGTATTGGATTACAGGATCGTTGCATGGAAATGATGCAGAAGGCAGCCAGACAAGGTCCCTGATACCCATCTCCGAAGCGATTGTGAAGATCTGGTTACTCACAAGGTCGCCGTCACGAAGGTGGTGGTGTGTTGAGATTGTCATGCCGTCCTTCAGGCCGCAGCGCACAAGTGCCTCCCTGAGCGAACTGATGACCTTGTTATTATCCTCCGGATAGTCTATGCATGTAGGGATTGAAGGAGCATATTTTCTCCCGGTTGGACGGTGTTTGCCGACACCCTTGAATGGTACGGCCTCTTTTCCGTTTATCTCATCCGGCACCATGCGGCCGGCTGCGTTTTCTACTGTTTTCATGACCGGGTATGCATTATTTTTTAACTGATTCCTCATCCATCCAGTTTTCCGGCAGCAGGCCAAGCCTTACGGCCAGGGTGATTGTCTTCTCTGCCCTTGCAACAACGGGAGGGTCAATCATCTTTGTCCCGAGGGAGACTACTCCGAGGCCTTTGGCCTGAGCATCACGCCAGGCGATGACAATCTTTCTGGCTTTTTCAATCTCCTCCGGCGAAGGAGAAAAGCCCTGTCTGATCACTGCTATCTGGCGGGGATGGATACAACCCATGCCCTCGAAGCCCATACCTTTCGAAGATAACACGTTTTCCAGCAGTCCATCCATGTCTCCGACATCGGAAAAGACTGAGTCAATAGGCTGTATGCCTGAGGCCTTGGCAGCCACAACCAGGCGGTTGCGTGCATAGAGTGACTCTCTGCCCTCCTTTGTGCGCTGCACTCCCAGATCGGCTGTATAATCCTCCAGGCCTATCGCAAGTGCCACAACAGATTCGGAAGCAGTTGCAATCTCTCTTGCGTTTTCCACCCCGAGGGCGCTCTCGATTATCGGCATCAGGAATACGGTTTCTGCCTGACCCTCGCTCTGCTTTATCTCCCTGATCCTTTTATCAATAGTTCTGACAGTATCAGCATCCTCGCACTTGGGAATGAGCACAAGGTGAACGTTATGGGGAATTAAAACATCAAGATCCTCGAGGCCCCGCTGACCCTGGTTGATGCGCACCATTCTCTCCGCTCCGTAGAAATTCACTGCCCTGAGGGTATTGCGGACCAGTATCCTTGCTTCATCCTTCCTGTCGGGGGCAACTGAGTCCTCAAGGTCAAGAATGACACCGTCAGGCGAATGGAGTCCTGCATTCAGGAACATACCCGGGCTGTTGCCCGGCAGATATAGTCTTGAGAACCTGAACCTGTCACGTGAAGAGTGATAGGTATTCTCGCTGATCATCTCCGGGATGAATGATCTGGCTGTGCCGGTGAGGGCTTTTACCGCAGCCTCGATCCTTGCAGCAATGACGAATGGAAGGGCGCCGGAGTCATTAACCGAGAGTCTGGCGTTCTCAATGCCAAACCAGTTGAGAAGGCTGCGGCACTGCTCTTCAATGGCTTTGCCGTACATTGTTTTCACCTTTGACCTGAGGTTCAGTTCAATGCCACCTGCTTCGGTGAGTTCAAGCGTTACCTCAATGTCAGACCTTACCTTGGGTCCGGCATTACCTGTTGTTGCCTGTTTCATCTGATACCAGAAATGATGGTTGCAAACAAACTTACTAAAATTATCCCAGGTAGCTGAGCAGTATCCCTGCTGCTATTGCTGAGCCTATCACACCGGCCACATTCGGGCCCATGGCGTGCATGAGGAGGTGGTTGGTCTTGTCTGCCTTGAGCCCTTCCATCTCCGACACTCGTGCGCTGTCAGGTACTGCTGATACACCTGAGTTACCAATGAGTGGATTGATCTTGTCGCCCTCGGGAAGGAAGATGTTCATGCCCTTGGCAAAAAGAACACCTGAGAATGTAGCTACTGCGAATGCTGCGGCGCCAAGTCCGAAGATCATGACTGATTCTTTGGTCAGGAATACATCAGCCTGTGTTGAGGCGCCAACGGTGAGCCCGATCAGGATTGTGACGATGTCAATCAGTGATGTGCGGGCTGTCTCTGCCAGTCGTTTTGTGACACCTGATTCCTTGAGAATGTTTCCGAAGAAGAGCATACCGAGGAGCGGCAGTGCACTGGGCGAGATAAAGCAGGTGAGCAGCAGACCGAAAATCGGGAAGAGTATCTTTTCTGTCTTGGTGACGGCGCGCGGCGGTTTCATGCGGATGAGTCTCTCCTTTTTGCTGGTGAGCAGTCTCATGATCGGAGGCTGGATCACCGGCACCAGGGCCATGTATGAATATGCCGCAATTGCTATTGGACCGATGAGGTTTTTAACCGTTGTTCCGTCTGACAGCACATTGATGCCATTGGCAAGACGCGACGAGAGGAAAATTGCAGTCGGGCCGTCAGCACCGCCGATGATGCCGATTGCTGCTGCCTCTGGTTTATTGAAACCGAGCAGCAGTGCACCGATAAAGGTTGCGAAGATCCCTATCTGAGCGGCTGCTCCAAGCATCAGCAGCCTGGGGTTGGATATCAGTGATGAGAAATCTGTCATGGCACCTATACCCAGGAAGATCAGTGGCGGATAGACGCCTTTCATCACTCCGAAGTAGAGGTAATTTAGCACGCTGCCCTGCTGGTAGATGCCCACCTGAAGGTTCATTCCTCCGTCAGTAAAGAAGGGTATGTTGCCGATGAGTATTCCGGTGCCGATCGGGATAAGCAGCAGCGGTTCGTATTCATACCTGATTGCCAGGAAGATGAAAAACAACCCTACCAGGATCATTATAAGGTGACCGGAAGTGACGTTCCGGAACCCGGTGTAGGCCCAGAACTGCGCCAGTCCTTCAGCAAACCCTTCTTTTTCAGGTTGATCCTGCTGATACTGCGTGAGGGCTATGGTGGATTCGATTCCTGATTCAACCTGCACTTTCTGCCTGTCCTGTTCAGGCTTGACGAATGCCATCCATGCAAGTGAAGTAATCACCAGCAGGGCCAGCATGGTCCACATTTTTCTCTTTGCCATCTCTAAGCGATTAAAACCAGAACCTCATCCTGAAGGACAGACTGACCGGTAGTGACGTTCACAGCAGTGACATGGCCACCGTTATCTGCCTTAATAGCGTTCTCCATCTTCATGGTCTCGAGCGTACAAACCGTCTGACCGGCTTTTACCTCATCACCCGGCCTCACAAGGATCTGGATGATTACACCCGGAAGCGGAGCCCTGACCTCAGAGGCCTTTCCTCCTGCTGCCTTCGCAGGTGCCGGCTTCGATTCATTAACCTGCCGTGACTGTGCCGGTGCAGAAGAGGCAACACTCTTAATCTTGGGTATCTCACGCTGCATCTCAATATCGTAAACGGTTCCGTTCACCTCGATCTTCGCCATGTTACCGTCGATCTCGAGCAGTTCAACCTCGTACTGGTTTCCGTTTATCCTGAACTTGTAGTTTTTCATTTCACTGACTGATTATTCTGGTATTACAGGTTTTTCATATTGTACAACTTGGAGCTCCAGGGAGAGTAATGCCTGGAGACGCGCTTGATTGTCATCACTCCGCTTTCAACATCATGCAGTTCATTGAAGTATGAATAGATGGCCATTGCTATGGCCGCGTTGACCTCTCCGGACTGAATTGTCTTAACGGTCTGTACCTCATCCGGGTGTATGCCCTTTTTGCGGGCAAAACTTTTCAGCTTGAAGTTCAGGATGAAGGTGAGAACATACCTGAAGAACCAATAGACTATCAGCAGTGAGAGGAAAACTATGCCAATGCCCACCACCACTACGGTCCAGGTCAGGGAATCGAGGCCCTGAACGGCTTCTGTGAGAAGAATATTCAGTATCATCATGGCTTATCAGAGTGGGATATTACCGTGTTTTTTCATCGGACCCGGGTCCTTCTTGGTAGCAAGTGCCCTGAGAGCACGGATAACCCTGAACCTGGTGTTGCGGGGTTCGATAACGTCATCAAGGTAGCCGTACCTTGCAGCCTCGTACGGGTTTGCAAACTTGTCGCGGTATTCCTGTTCCTTTTTGGCTACGTAATCCTTGCGTTCAGCAGGGTCAGCAATCTCGCTGATTGTTCTACCCTCCAGCACTTCGATGGCGCCCTGCGGACCCATAACTGCGATCTCGGCAGTCGGCCATGCGTAGTTGATATCGCCTTTGAGCTGTTTCGATGACATCACGCAATGGGCTCCGCCGTATGATTTGCGGAGAGTTATCGTCACCTTCGGTACGTTGGCTTCGCCGTAGGCATACATCAGCTTGGCTCCGTGAATTATAATACCACCGTACTCCTGTGTGGATCCGGGAAGGAACCCGGGCACGTCCACAAAGGTCACTATCGGGATGTTGAAAGCATCGCAGAAGCGGATGAAGCGCGCTGCCTTGCGTGAAGCCTCTATGTCGAGCACACCGGCAAGATATGCCGGCTGGTTTGCCACTATGCCGACAGGCATTCCGTCAAACCTGGCAAAACCGACAACTATATTCTTTGCATATGCCTCGTGGACCTCGAGGAAATCGTGCCAGTCAACCACCCTCACAATCACATCCTTGACGTCATAAGGCTGGTTGGGGCTTTCAGGGATAATATCATTGAGTTCGTCCTCCAGCCTGTCAATTGGATCGTCACACTCCAACTGCGGGGGTTCTTCAAGATTGTTCTGTGGCATGAAGCTCAAAAGCTTCCTGATCAGGTCAAGGCCCTCCTTCTCTTCATCGACGGCGAAGTGTGCCACACCCGACTTTGTTGTATGGACTCCGGCGCCGCCCAGATCATCGATCGTGATGTCTTCACCGGTGACAGCCTTCGCCACTTTGGGACCAGTTACGAACATGTAACTGCTCTTGCGGGTCATGATAATATAGTCAGTCAGTGCAGGCGAGTAGACAGCGCCTCCTGCGCATGGGCCGAAGATGGCTGAGATCTGCGGTATCACTCCTGAGGCAAGGATATTGCGTTCAAATATTTCAGCATACCCAGCAAGACTTCTGACCCCTTCCTGGATACGGGCACCACCTGAGTCATTGATTCCGATTAACGGGGCCCCTGCTTTCATGGCCTGGTCCATAATCTTGCAAATCTTCTGGGCGAAGGTTTCAGACAGAGATCCACCGAATACAGTGAAATCCTGAGCAAAGACATAGACCACCCTTCCGTCGATTGTTCCGTGGCCGGTGATAACGCCGTCAGACAGGAATTTCTTGTCGGCCAGGCCGAAGTCTTCTGTCCTGTGTGTGACGAACATGTCATACTCCTCGAAGCTGCCTTCGTCAAGCAGCAGGGTAATTCGTTCCCTTGCCGTCAGCTTGCCTTTGGCGTGCTGGTCTTCAATTCGTTTGTCTCCACCGCCTTTGCGTGCCTTATCCCTGAAATCAAGGAGTTGTTTAATTCTTTCCTGACTGTTCATTGAAACTTGTTATTTATTGTTTTCGCTATTCTTGTCCTCGCAAAGCTCGGTAAGCACTCCGAAAGTCGACTTCGGATGAAGGAATGCGATACTGAGTCCCTCCGCGCCCTTCCTCGGTGCAGAATCGATGAGCCTGATGCCGGAAGCTTCTGCCTCGCGAAGCCTCTCCTCAATCCGGTCAACAGCAAATGCAATATGATGGATTCCCTCGCCCCTCTTCTCGATGAATTTGCCTACTGGTCCTTCAGGGTCGGTCGACTCGAGCAGCTCGATCTTCGTCTGCCCGATCATGAAAAAAGCGGTCTTCACCTTCTGGTCAGCCACCTCCTCTATGTTGTAGCATTTCAGGCCAAGCACCTTTTCATAGAAAGGGAGGGCCTCGGCAATTGAATTTACCGCAATTCCAATATGTTCAATATGTGTAGGTTTCATAAAACGAACGTTAAGTTCAGAGAATAAATTAGAGCATGCAAGTTAACTCTAATTAACTCTGCCTCACACGACAAAAATCATGTTTTATATCCTCAGAAGGGGAATTCGGATGGCACTGCCTCCATCTCTTCCGTCTCGGGTTTGATGGCTGCTTCATGAAGGGGGTTCCCGTCAACAAAGATGGACCGGAACGGTCTTGTCGGGCAGGCATATTCGCAGGCGCCGCAGCCGACGCAGATCTCATCCCTTACTTCCGGAATAAGCAGCTTGCCCTCATAGGGAACCATGTGGCATGCTTTGGTAGGGCAATGTTCGGAGCACGCCCCACAGGCTGTCTTTTCGGTATGGACTATGCAATTATCCTTGATAAAGACTGCCTTGCCAATTTGGGTAAGCTTCTTGGCTTCAATCATCAGGGGCATTATGGCACCGGTCGGACAGACGTCTGTGCAGCGGTTGCAGTCATAGTTGCAGAAGCCGCTGTGAAAGTCCATCCTGGGCTGCATGATTCCCGCAAATCCGTATTCACTTACTGAAGGCTGGAGTACGTTGGTGGGGCAGGCGTTGACGCAGAGGGTGCATGCGGTGCACCGTGATGTGAATGATTCAAGCCCTGCTGATCCCGGAGGTGAAACAGGGTAGAGCCTGTCCTCCTTCACTGTGGAATCCTTTGTGGGGGCGGGAGTTGTACCCTGAGCCCTGACCAGCTGAGATCCTCCGGCAAGCAGAACCAGTGAACCGGCAATGAAACTGCGCCTGGACGGATCAGTACCGACTTCACCTGCGGCTGGTTTCTTAAACCGGACCAGGCCATATGACATGCCGTTCTCCTTGCATGAGTCAATGCAGTTGAAGCAGTTGACGCACCTGCTGAGATCGACGCTCTTGTTGAGGAAATCGATGCAGGATGATTTGCATGACATTGCGCACCGGCCGCATCGTGTGCACTTTTCATCTTCAAACCTTATCCTGAAAAGCGAAACCTTGCTCAGCAACCCCAGAAGTGTTCCCACCGGGCAGACAGTGTTGCAGTAGAGCCGTCCGTATCTGAATGAGAGTATGCCGACAAGCAGGAGGAATGCTGATGGAACTATGTAAACAGCAAGTTCATAAGGCTTAATGTCAACACGGTAAATTGTATAGATGTCAAATTTACCAAGGATGGATGCCAGCAGGTTATTTATAAAGAGTACGACAGGCTGCGCAAAATAGGTCATGAACCTGCCAAAGGTGCTGTAGGGGTCAAGAATTGTAAGGACATAAACGCCTCCGACTGCCAGGATCGCTGCTGTAACCACCAGGATAAAATAGCGCAGAATCGTATAGGGCTTTTTGTATCCGTATTTGCGGAAGCGTCTCTTGAAAAGCCCTCCCACACGACTGATGCCGTCCTGCAGTATCCCCAGGGGACAGAGGAACGAGCAGTATGTCCTGCCTGTAAGTGCGGTGAGTACCAAAACCACAATGAAGCCCGTTGAGGCGGCCACACCCGCAATAACAAATTTAAGGAAAGAGGGAACGAACTGCAGGTAGAGTATAGGGGCAAAAGCCTTTTCCCCGAGAAGACCCCTGAAATCAATGAAGAGAAATGCAAACAGAAGCAGCATTAAAACTGCAAAAACGGTTCGGATATGTTTCAGGGCGGAGGACCTCATTCAGGGTTACATTTTCATCCTGTGGATATTCATTGCTGCAAGATCCATCTTGCCGATGCCCATTCCGGCAGCAAGTGCAATATGCTCTATTGATGAGGGCTCCTTGCCCATCATTTTTGCTCCGGCAGCATCGATTGCCACCCAGTCGGTTGAGATCATAAGTGATTTCATGGCGGAGAGGTCAGCCACTGAGACACCGCGGGGACCGTTGCGCATCATGACGTTGTAAGCATCAAGAACGTTCAGCTGCGGCTTCTTCGGGTAAAGCGCATAGTCAGCGATGCACTGGTTGAGATTATTCCTGTGCCAGTATCCACGGTCCCAGACAACTCCCATCATCCCTTTAAGGGCTCCTGTCATCATGGCTGAACTGTGATGTTTCAGGACAGGTACGTTTATGAAGACATCGCTCTCCAGAACCAGCTCATGAACCTTGGTCTTCGTCAGCTTCTTGCCGTTGGGGATAGAAACCTCCTGGTAGTAGCTCTCCGAATTTGCAGGGACGATCTTTGCACCCGCGTCCTTCACAGCCTGTTCTATCCCGGAGTTCTTGTAGCACTTTATCCAGTTGTCACAGGTGTTGTCAAATACATATACCTCTTTTGCTCCTGCCCTGTAGCAGTGCTCGATTATCCTTTTAACGAGGGCGGGGTTTGTGTTTGCACCCTTGTCAGGCACAACATCCCATCCTATATTGGGTTTCACCAGCACTTTCTGCCCTTTTTTCACGAAGCTCCCCATGCCTCCCATCGCCTGAATACCCATGTCAAACATAGCTGCAGGCTCCCCTCCCATCACTGCGATGAGGTCATAATCGGCGCCTGCCGGCAGTCTTTTTCCTGCAAATGCCTGTTCGTACCTGCCAAAACTCATGAACGTACCTGCCGCCAGTCCGGCACCAAGCGAACTCCTTAAGAAATTTCGTCTTTTCATTCCCTGCTGTTAGATATTACCCCTAAAAAGAGAAGATGCAAAGTAAACATTTTTTTCAATATATCGGCTCCGTATTCTTATATTAGCAGCCTGAGAGCACGGGCGCAAGCGATTATGCGGGCAGGGCGCCGATTGTTAAAAAAACTAAAAAAGAATGAAGATACTGTACTACGACTGCTTTTCCGGCATAAGCGGCGACATGAACCTGGGGGCCATGCTAGACCTGGGTGTCAGTCGCGAGACCCTGATCAGCGGCCTGCAGAAGTTAAATACAGAAGGGTGGCGGCTGGAGATTACACGTGACCAGCGTCACGGCATTGCAGGCACCAAAGTCAAAGTCATTGCTGAAGGTGTGGAGGATCACGAGCATTTCCACGACCACGAGCATG
>Ga0209467_1002769_pt1 | contig 12097 bp, 10 predicted proteins | sample Higcelwee11metaG_FD_187175 | JGI IMG/M metagenome (GOLD analysis project Ga0209467, IMG submission 187175) | Freshwater pond sediment microbial communities from the University of Edinburgh, under environmental carbon perturbations - High... | ecosystem: Environmental > Aquatic > Freshwater >...
ATCCGGTTGGAGTCAATCCATTCCTGACGCAGGTCGTCAAGAAGATGGCCGAGATCAAGGCCGCCAAGACATATCCGATGGATTACAGCGTCATCGAATGTGCCGATGACTCGGCGTGGGCAGAGAACATCAGGGCTTCGGTGGAAGAGGGCTATAACCTGATCCTCGTTGTAGGATGGCAGGGCGCTGATCCACTCAATGCCGTGGCTACCCAATTTCCTGACAAGGCTCAATATGCCATCATAGACACAGTCTGTAACAATCCCAAGGTCAAATCGTATATTTTCAAACCGCAAGAAGCTGCGTACCTGATTGGCATAATTGCCGCATCGGTAAGCAAGGATGCCGGAAAGCCAAATGGCCCCTTCGGTGGTGTACATGCCAATCCGGGCCAGGGCAGTTTCGAGTGGCGTTATGGCTACATGATGGGCGTGAAGTCCGTCAACCCGTCGGTCACGATGGGCAATTTCCTGTTCAACTATACGAAGTCGTATACGGATGCGCCGATTGCCAAGGAACTGGCACTCCAGCAGGCCGCCCAGGGTTGTGTGTTCATCAACGCCGCCTCGGCCGTTGCCGATTATGGCACGTTTGAGGCTGCTGCCGAGAAGAAGTTCTATACATCCGGTCAGGATACCGACATGACCAATCCTTCCAACCCGTACATCATAACGTCTCAGGTGAAGTATACGGGCACTGTAGCAGGCATGATCATCGATGAATTCTTCAAGACAGGAATCCAGCCTGGCGTAGTCTCTTTTGGACTCAAAGAAGGAGTTGTAGGCGCTACCTACATCACCGATGACGGCGTCAATCCGAGGAATACGGCTGTCCTCACTGACAGGATCGTGAAGTTGGCGCGCGATGCGGCCAATAAAATAAAGTCCGGTGAACTCATTCTGAATGTACCACTTGAAAAGGACTTCAAGCTTTAATCGTCAATACCATATCGCCTCCAGTACCACCTTGCATCTGGAGGCGATTGGTTTTCTCGGTGCATTGGCCATGTATGCGCGGGGTCTATTGCATTGATTCAGGGAGCAACGATAATGCTGAAGGTTGATAACGCACCTATGTTGACGATGGAGCATATCGTCAAGCTCTATGATCAACTCGTAGCCAACGATGACGTAAGCATTGCTTTGCACGAGGGGGAAATACTTGCCATTATTGGCGAGAATGGTGCTGGCAAGACAACCCTGATGAAGATTCTGTACGGCATGGAGCAACCCACGAGCGGCACCATGCATCTCAAAGGAAAGCAACTCTATCTGAAAAACGCTGCGCATGCCATAGCCTGTGGCATCGGCATGGTGCAACAGCATTTCATGCTCTTTGATCCCTTCACGGTTACCGAGAATGTCGTCTACGGAAAAGAGCCTGTGAATGGCCTGTACTTTGACATAAAAAGGGCAGCCAGCATTATTCGTGAATTGTCAACGCGCTTCGAGTTGCCTCTGGACCCGTACGCGCGGATACAAGGCATGCCCGTCGGACTCAGGCAGAGGGTCGAGATTCTGAAGGTGCTGTATCAGAATACGGATATCATCATCTTCGACGAGCCCACGGCAGTGCTGACACCTCAGGAAGTCCATGAGCTGCTCAGAACAATGAAGCGTCTTGCAGCGGCGGGCAAGAGCATCATCATAATCACACACAAGCTTAATGAGGTTATGGAAGTTGCTGATCGTGCCATCGTGATGCGAGCAGGAAGGCATGTTGCCGATGTGGACATTAAAGATACAACTATTGAAGAACTCAGCTACATGATGGTTGGCCGCCACCTGGTGAAGAAGGAAATGCCCAAGATCAATCCGGGTGACGACATATTGCGGATAGATGACATGTACGTTCAAGGAACAGGGGTTGTTCCGCTCATCAATCGTCTGTCGATTCATGTCGACGCAGGAGAAATAGTAGGGATCGCAGGCGTTTCAGGCAATGGTCAGTCTGAGTTGGAGCGTTGCATTCTCGGTCTGCAACGGATCGATAGCGGATCCATAAGGATAAAGGGCGTTGAAATAGGCAACCATAGCGTAGCAGAAGTTCGTGATGCTGGCGTTTCGATGATACCTGAAGATCGCTATTTCTGGGGCTCGGCATCTGCTGCATCAATTATGGAAACAGCCATTATGACCCATTACCGGCGGAGCCCTCTTTCCGTCAATGGCATACTCAATATGAAAAATATCAGGAAGTTCACCACAAACCTTGTCAGGGCCTTTTCGGTGAAGACTGATGATATACGGCTCAAGACGAGCTCGTTATCGGGCGGAAATGCGCAGAAATTGATTGCCGCGCGCGAGATTGCGCACGCGACGCCACTGCTTGTCGCCTGCGAACCAACCCGGGGTGTCGACATTGGTGCAATGGAATATATACATGACCGGCTTGTTGAGAAACGGACGAACGGAGACGCCGTATTGCTGATATCCAGCGAGCTATCCGAGATTATGGAACTCTCCGATCGGATCTATGTCATGTATGGCGGAGAGATCAACGGAGAGTTCATGCGAGGTTGCGTCAAGGAAGAAGAACTGGGCCTGTTGATGGTCGGGGGCGCAAATCATGGCTGACCGGAGGATTCGACGGCTGCTGGCTCCACTGGCACAGCCAGCGCTCGCCATCGCATTTGCTCTGGCGGTAGGCGCGATGGCCATCCTTGTTACAGGAGAGAATCCACTCACTGTGTATGCGGCGATGCTGAAAGGCGCTTTCGGCAACAAATACTATTTGCTGACGACACTTACCCGCGCCACGCCCATAATCATATGTGGACTCGGAGCTGCAATAGCATGGAGCTCCAATTATATGGGCATCGGAGGAGAAGGACAGATGATTGTCGGCGGATTTACCACGGCAGTTGTCGCACTCTACGCGCCGGGGCCACTCTGGTTCAGGCTTGTCCTGTCGATAGTCATGGCGTTGCTGGCAGGGGGGCTTTTGTCGCTGCTCTCCGCATGGCTCCTCGACAAGTTCAAAATGTCGCTTGCTATTTCCACCCTGATGTTCAATTACACAGCGCAGTATGTGACCATGCACTTCGTTGCCAACGTATTTCAGGATACGACAGGAGATGCCAAACTGACTCAGACACTCAGGATCGAAGAAGGGCTACAGTTTCCTCGTCTTTTCGACGGGTATAGTCTTCATCTCGGGTTCCTGATAGCTGTCGGGCTTGTTGTAGCAACATGGTTCCTGCTTAATCGAACAACATTCGGATATGAATCCAGAATGAGTGGCTTTAATATCAATTTCTGTGACTACGGCGGCATCAGTAGTCGCAAGGTCATGTATGGTATGCTCTTGCTTAGTGGCGCGATCAGTGCCCTTGCCGGCACCAGCGAAGTCCTTGGGGTGCAATACCGATATGTCCATAACAACTACGTTTCGGCGAGCTATGCTTGGGTAGGACTTAATGCCGCGCTCATTTCAGGGTACAACCCGATAGGTGTCTTTCTGACCTCAATAATCCTCGCTGGCATCCAGACGGGAGGCGCGGCCATAGCGCGGTCAACAACAGTTCCTCTGGAGATATCATCGATAATCCAGGGCTGCATAACGCTTTTTATATCCGCAAGGATTGTCCTTGGTTCACGCAGGAGAAGCAGCGTCGCGGTAAAGGGACCACTGTCTACTGCGGCGCCTGTGGTAGATTCCGCCGACGAGAAAGGACGGCCCCGATGAATTTTGATGCCAATTATCTCGCGGTGGTTTTCAACTCAACGATACGGATGACAACGCCAATCCTGTACGTGGCACTCGGGTCCGCTCTGTGCAACCGCGTTTTCATCTTCAACATCGGGCTTGAAGGCATGATGCTTGTGGGAGGCTTCGCCGCCATAGTTGCCAATTTTTATACGGGAAGTCTGGTTCTGTCTGTGTTCTTCGCGATGGTGGCATCGATGTTCGTTGCCTGGGTTGCCGGCGTGTTCATGGTCAAGTTCAAGGGTGCCATGCTTGTCGTAGGTGTTTCGATCAATGTGCTGATTTCCGGCGCTACCACTTTTCTTATGCAGATCATTTTTGGCAGCAAGGGGGCATTCGTCAGTACCAAGCTGGTCAGTCTCCCCAAGATAGATGTCTCGTTCATGCGGGCTGTTCCGATCATGCAAACCATGTTTGGCTCTCTTACATATCTGGATCTATTTGCATTGGTGCTCGCAATCATTTTGCACATATTCCTGTTCAAGACTGTTGCAGGTTTCAGGATGAGATCGGTCGGTATCAACAAACCAGCCGCTGAGAGTCTGGGGATACATGCGGACAGGATCCAGATACTCACGGTTGTATTTTCTGGACTTGTTTCCGGGCTTGGTGGAGTGCTCTTGACCATGGGTGGTGTCACCATGTTTGCGCAGAACATTACGGCCGGTCGGGGATTCATAGCGATGGCCGCTGGCACGCTTGGAGGCGCTCATCCACTTGGTGTGATTGCTTCAAGCGCATTCTTCGGATTTGCGCAATCGATGGCAAATATGTTGCAGAACACATCAGTGAGTAGTCAATTGACCATGGCGTTGCCATATGCGTCCACGGTGCTGGCCCTTGCTCTGTACAACTACGTTCAGAATAGAAGGATCCTGCGATCCGCCACGAAATAGCCCGACGAGGAGAACCAAAGATGCCTTACGACTACGCATACTACAAGAAGAGCGCTGAATACGTGCGTGAGAGGATAGCTTTTGATCCGGAGGTGGCGATTATCCTTGGTTCGGCTTTGGGTGGCCTTGCAGGCGAGATCGAGAATCCGGTGGAGATCGCCTATCAGGATATTCCCAACTTCCTTGTCTCAACCGTAGAGTCGCATGCGGGGAAATTAATAGCCGGTACATTGTCTGGCCATCGGGTCGTCTGCATGTCAGGCCGATTCCATTACTATGAAGGCTACAGTTTCGAACAGCTGGCCGCGCCGGTGCGGCTGTTCAAGTCGCTCGGCGTCAAGGTTACAATAGCCACCAATGCTGCTGGAGCCGTGAACACTGCATATAAGCCAGGCGACATCATGGTCATAAAGGATCACATAAATCTGGCTGGGGCCAGTCCTATGCGCGGCCCCAATATTGACGAGTATGGTCCGCGCTTCTTCGACGTTGGCGGATTATATACGGCCAGTCTCAGGCAGCTTGCGTTGGAATGTGCGAAAGGAAGCGGCCTTACCGTGCATGAAGGCGTGTACCAACTCTTCGTAGGACCCCACTTCGAGACGCCGGCGGAGATCAGAGCGGCCAGGATTCTCGGAGCTGATGCGGTAGGCATGTCGACTGTTACCGAGGCGCTCACTGCTGCCCACTGCGGTATGCCTCTGCTTGGATTGTCTGTATTGACGAACATGGCCGCAGGCGTACTCGAGCAGCCGCTTGGCACGGGCGAAGTGATGGCAACAGCCAGACGCATATCATCTTTGTTCCAGAACTACGTCAAAACCATCATCAGTCGGCTGCCGCGGACGGGAGCCTGAGCCATGCATACCCTACTGCTGTCCAATGCGGACGTACTGATATACGAGGACTCTTCATGGTCAGTCATCAAGAGCGGCTTTGTTGGCATCAGCGGTGACCGCATTGATTATGTGGGTCAAGAGCGGCCGGGTGCGCGATATCAAGAGGAGCTGGAACTGTCAGGTCACCTGCTGATGGCCGGGCTATACAACATGCATACGCACACCCCAATGACGCTGCTGCGCGGCCTGGGAAGTGATTTGCCGCTGGACCGATGGCTCCATGAGGCGATGTTCCCGGTAGAAGCCCGGTTGACTCCTGCCGACATCAGCGTCGGCACAAGACTGGCGATGATGGAGATGCTCGCGTCGGGTGTGGTCAGCTTTTCGGATATGTATGACAGGACGCACGTTACCGCGGAAGAAGTGGTAAAGGCTGGCATGAGGGCCAACCTGAACCGGCCCATACTCGGATTTGACCCGACTGAGACATACGAAGCAAGCATCCGGGTCAAGGAATCGTTGCGTTTTTATGACGAATGGAATGGAGCGGGAGACGGCAGGGTAGTTGCAGATTTCTCCATACATGCGGAGTACACTTCGTTCGAGCAATTGGTACAACCCTACGCCGCAGATTGCCTGAAGCGCGGAGCACGCATGCATCTGCATCTTTCCGAGACGGCCAAAGAACATGAAGAATGCAAGGCTCGTCATGGAAAGACTCCGACGCGCTGGTTCTTCGACCTCGGCGTCATGGACAGTCCGGTAATCGCGGCCCACTGTGTGGCCGTAGAGCTGGCAGACATGGATATACTCGCCAGACAAGGCGTCTCATGTGTGCATAATCCATCCAGCAACATGAAGCTCGGCAGTGGCTTTATGCCCCTTGAGGCCATGTTGAAACGCGGTATCAATGTAGCGATAGGAACCGATGGTGCGGCAAGCAACAACAACCTCAATCTGTTTGAAGAAATTCATCTTGCATCACTGATTCACAAGGGACATTCCGGCGATCCGACCATGATCAAACCAGATGATCTGTTGCTGATGGCCACACGCAATGGCGCAAAGGCTCAGGGGCGCTCTGATTGCGGCGAACTTGCCGTGGGCAAAAAGGCCGACCTGATAGCGATTGATCTGCAGAAGCCGCATCTCATGCCTGTGCACGATATCAAAGCGCTGCTCGTCTATTCGGCCCAGGCCAGCGACGTTGTCATGACCATGGTTGATGGAAAGATCCTCTATGAACATGGCACGTATCTGACAATCGACAAAGCCAGCGTACTCGATGATCTCGACACGTCGGTTGCTCGCCTGTTCGGGCCAGCTTGAGTCCAATTGGGTCTGTCTGAATCCGGAGGTTTATGATGGAACGAGCGGACAAGGACCTTGCGTTCATGTTGCAGTACGAAAATGTGGCATGGTATGAACATGGCAAGGTCAGGATTCTGGACCGTCGCATTTATCCGACGAGAGTAGAATTCGTAGAATGTACAACGTACAGCGAGGTGGCCCAGGCCATAGCGGACATGGTTACGCAAAGCGCTGGCCCATATACCGCCGCAGCAATGGGCATGGCTCTGTCTGCTTATGAGTGTAGAGGAAAGACCGCTTCGGATCAGAAAGACTTTCTTGCAAGGGCCGCCGATGTCATTTCGCATGCGAGACCAACGACCGTGGACCGGATGAGCTTGATAGTCGATGGGTGTCTGCGCGCGGCCGGTCAAGCATTGGCCTCGGGAGGAGATGTATGCGAGGCTATAGTCGAACATACCATACGATCCAACAATGCCCGCTATGAGAAAATTGGCGTGATGGCGGAATTCCTCGTGGACGCCTTTCCACAAAATGGGCGTATACTGACCCAGTGCTTTGGCGAGACCATTGTAGGCCAGATGTTGAAGGTAGCCCGAAACCGCGGGAATAACCTCAGGCTGTTCTGTGCGGAGACCAGGCCATACTTTCAGGGTGCCAGGCTTACTGCAAGCGTTGCAAAGGACATGGGTTTCGATGTGACTGTAATTACCGACAACATGCCGGCATTTGTGATTCAGCATGAGAAGATAGATGTGTTCACCTCTGCTGCCGATGTCATCTGCCAGGATGGCTACATCGTCAACAAGGTGGGAACTTTCCAGATTGCGATCGTGGCAAACTATATGGGCATTCCGTACCTCGCCTCTGGCGCACCTGACCGGGGACATCCTACTGTCGACAGCGTCAAGATCGAAATGCGCGATCCGGAGTTCGTCCTGCAGGCAATGGGCGTGCGTACCGCCATGGCTGGAGTCAAGGGCTATTATCCATCATTTGACATAACGCCGCCGCATCTCGTCAGTGGAGTGGTCACCGACCGCGGCATCATGTCCCCATATGACTTGCGGCGCTATTATGCAGAAGGCAGTGCTGGTGAGTTCGGGCCCGTCGTGTGTGCATGAAGGAGTCTTGTGTGGATGATATCAGTTCCTTGAGAAGCGAGATGGTTCGCGTCTGTCGTGATGCGTACGCCGAGGGGCTATTCGCTGGGACAAGCGGCAATTTATCATTGCGGCTCGGAGCTGCCGACGAAATGCTTATAACTCCCACGGGCCTTCGCTATGATGTGATGACGAGCGACGACATCGTGCATATGCGACTCGATGGAACGGTGCTGGAAGGGGAGCGAGCTCCATCATCCGAATGGCGAATGCACGCCGTCTTGTATGAGAAGCTGGACAACGTGTTTTCGGTCTTCCATACCCACTCGCCCTATGCCACGGCATGTGCGGCAAATCGCAAGGATATTCCTTTTTTTCTGATAGAGATGGGGCCGTTTCTTGGTGGAAGCATTACCTGTGCCCGCTTTGAAAAGCCGGGCACCCGGGAGCTCGGTCTGTCCGCCGTGCAAATTCTGTCTGGAGGATCCAACGCATGCCTGCTTGCAAGCCATGGCGTTGTCGCCGTAGGCAAGAGCCTTGCGGAATCATTCATTCGGGCGGAATATGTGGAAGACGCGGCCAGGATCTATAATCTGGCATTGCAGACGGGAGAACCGGTGATTATTGGCGACTAAACGATGCGCAGACCGGTTCTCAGTGCTCCACGAGTATTCTGTTTGCCGCGTGATCCAGCCTGAAGACTGTCTGCTTGAGGGGCTCGCCGACAGTCAGGCGGATGTGGCAGATGGTTATGACGGTGCCTGGATAGACTCCGTTCCGGACTTCGACCACGGCAGAATCGTCGATGTCGACATGCGTCGACAGCTCCGCAATGTTCTGGGCCAGATCGCGTACCCGAGCCTCGGTCTGGTCCCTGGATTTCTTGATCGCCTCTTCTGGCCTGGCCCTGTACAGTTCCTGAAGACGGGCCAGACGCATCGACAATGCGCGCAAGGCCTCGGCCGCCTGGTCGAGCTTCTGCTGGATGGTGAAATCGATACCGACATTGATGATGGTCAGCGGTCTCGTCGTTCCGCCTATCCAGCCGCAATGAACACCATGTGTGGCGAACAGCTCGCCGCCGACAATCCTGCCCTTGTCACCCATGGATACCCTTCCGAGGGTATATAGCTTGGATCCGACTATCGAACCGGGAATCTCCACATCGCCTCGCACGGCGACCTTGGCGTTTTCCATGAACTTGGCCTTGAGGTTGCCGCCGACACGTACGTGACCCTGCTCCTTGCCTATGATCCCCTGTGCGCACAACAGGTCGCCCTTGGCGCTGACATCGAACGCATCCATCGTCTGGCGAATCGATATCGATCCACCTGCGTACACCTTGAATCCGGCGGCTACTCCGCCCTCGATTATGACATCGCCCGGAAAGAGTATGTGGCCGACGCGGTAGTCAACATCACCCTTGATGGTCAGGACCTCTTCTATAAGTATCTTCTGCCCATCGACTATGACTCTGCCTTCTTTGGCGGCCACGATGGAGTCATCGACGCGCTCCACGTTCTTGCCCAGGCTATAGGTTGGTCGTGCGAGTCTGGCGAAGGGAATGGCCTTGCCATGGACATCGGAGCCGGGCACTCCCTCCTGCAACGGCAACACGGTGCCGAGGCGTTCGCCAACCTTGGCGATGACGACCGGGCTGATGCTCTTCCAGTCGATCGAGTGCTCATCTTCCGTGAGTGACCTGAAGCCAGCCGTGAACTTGTCTTCGAGCACGATGTGCTCGGGATACTCTGGGAGCGGCTCGATGCCCTTCGCGATTACGACATCCTGGAGTATGTGATGTTCGGTATTTGTCTCGAGTATGCGTTCGGACACCACATCCCACAGAATGCCGCCGGTTATGCCCAAACGGTTGAGGAGTTCGGCCGCAATGTCGGGTGTCAGTGGGGAGCCATCTCCGAGCGGGGGATACAGTATGGCTGTCGCCGTCATGTTGTCCTCCGAGACGACCACTTCCAGAGAGCCATCGTTCTTTCTGGTGTCGGGCGGGGATGAGAAACTGGGGATGCCCCCACCCGATGGTTCTACGGGACTCAGGCGCACGCATATCACGATGGCGTTCCTCCCTGCATAGAGTATCGGAATACATTATCGCGATCTTGCCAAAAAACGCCGGCGCGGGCATACTGAGGCACCATTATGCGTGATGCATCATCAATTACCAACAGACGAGAGCGGCTCAAGGTCATTCTGAAGTTGCTGCGCGAGAATCGCGTTGAATCACAGGAGGAGATGCTGGTCCTCCTGGAGCCTCATGGCATCTTCATCACGCAGGCCACGCTGTCGCGCGACCTCAAGCTGCTCAAGGCCAGCAAGGTCGGTGCGGGCTCCGAGGGCTATTTCTATGCGGTGCCTTCCGATGATGAACTGAAGCGCCGCGAGGAGATCCATGGCCAGGACTTCATACGCGGCTATGTGTCTATAGACTGGAACGACCAGTTCGTCGTCATCAAGACCTTTTCCGGGCATTCGGCGCCGGTTGCGCTTGCGCTCGACAACCTCGGGCTCGAGGGCGTGCTGGGCACGATAGCGGGCCAGGACAACGTCGTCTTCGCGGCGTTGCGCTGCGGTTACACGGGAGATGATTTCCTGCGCGACCTGAAGGCCCGCATCCCTGAGCTTGACGAGGACTGAGGTGCGGTTCAGGGCGCCTTCGGCGCCGTCATCATGGCATGCTCTGCAAGGACATGCTCGACGAGATCGGCCAGCTTCCAGGTCATGTTCGTCTCGGTAGTCATCGCGAACGCTATCTCGGTGGTGACGCCCAGGGCCGATTTGACGGCTCGCATCGCCTGGACCGCCTCGTCCTGTGTCATGCCGTGCATTACGACCACTTTGTCCGTCTTGGTTTCCATGCCATCACTGTAGCAGGTTCCAGGTGCCCCGGGCAAGGCGCCTAAACTTGCCCTCCGGCGTTTGGCTTGGTATGTTCTAGGATACACGGAGAATTACAACCCATGGATTACGAACGATTCACGCTCAAGGCCCAGGAGGCCATTCAGGCGGCCCATTCCGCCGCCCAGCAATCCGACCACTCCCAGATAGAGCTCGAGCACCTACTGGTCGCCCTGATCGAGTCTGAAGGTGCCGCCGTCAGGCCGCTCCTTGAGCGGCTTGGCGCTCCGGTCGACGAGTTGCTGACCGAACTCGACGCGATGCTGGCAAAGAAGCCCAAGGTCTTTGGCCATGCGGCGCAGCTGTATCTGTCACCGGCGGCGGGCAAGGCTCTGGCCAAGGCGGAGTCCGAGGCGGCTGCTCTGAAGGATGAATATGTCGCCGGCGAACATATCCTGCTCGCCATGCTTGACGACGATGGTTCGGTCGGGCCGTTGCTCAAGAAGCACGGCGTCACGAAGACAGGCATACTGGAGGCGCTGAAGTCGGTCAGGGGCAATCGCAGCGTCAAGGATCAGGCCGCGGAGGAGAAGTACCGCGTACTCGAAAAATACTGCCGTGACCTGACGGCCTTGGCCCGCCGCGAAAAGCTTGATCCGGTGATCGGCCGGGATGAGGAGATCCGCCGCGTCATGCAGGTGCTCGCGCGCCGGACGAAGAACAATCCGGTGCTGATAGGCGAGCCAGGTGTCGGCAAGACCGCGATTGTCGAGGGCCTTGCCAGGCGTATCGCGTCCGGGGATGTTCCGGACTCGCTCAAGGGCAAGAAGATATTGGCTCTCGATCTCGGTTCGCTTGTCGCAGGCGCCAAGTTCCGCGGTGAATTCGAAGAGCGGCTCAAGGCGGTGATCGAGGAAGTGCAGAAATCGGACGGCGAGGTTATCCTCTTCATCGACGAGCTGCATACCCTCGTCGGAGCGGGAGCGGCGGAAGGCGCGATGGACGCCTCGAATCTGCTCAAGCCAGCGTTGGCCCGCGGAGAGCTACGATGCATCGGCGCGACAACGCTCGACGAGTACCGCAAGCACATAGAGAAGGATGCGGCCCTTGAGCGACGCTTCCAGCCGGTAGTATGTCCGGAGCCATCGGTCGAGGACACCATTGCGATATTGCGCGGCCTCAAGGAGCGCTACGAAGTCCATCACGGCGTGCGCATCATGGACGAGGCGCTGATAGCGGCGGCCACTCTGTCTGACCGCTACATCACGAGCCGCTTCTTGCCGGACAAGGCCATCGACCTGGTTGACGAGGCCGCCAGCCGCATCAAGATGGAGATAGAAAGCCAGCCAACCGATCTTGACCAGATAGAGCGGCGCATCCTGCA
>Ga0209467_1002770_pt1 | contig 12089 bp, 12 predicted proteins | sample Higcelwee11metaG_FD_187175 | JGI IMG/M metagenome (GOLD analysis project Ga0209467, IMG submission 187175) | Freshwater pond sediment microbial communities from the University of Edinburgh, under environmental carbon perturbations - High... | ecosystem: Environmental > Aquatic > Freshwater >...
AGGGGCGCTCAACCTGCTCACCGGCCAGCTCACCCTCACCGGCGCCCCCACGGTGACCGACGGTCAGCACGCCCTGCGCGGTGAGCGTGTGGTGCTGTTTTTGGACGACGAGCGCCTCGAGTGTGAAGGCTGCGAGCTGGTGCTCCCCGATCCGAGCCCCAAATGAGCGGCTCGGCGCCGGGCCTCGTCGTGCGGGGCCTGACCAAACGCCTCGGCGGGCGGGTCGTGGTGGACGACGTGTCGTTTGAGGTGCCCGCGGGGCGGGTCGTGGGCCTGCTCGGGCCCAACGGCGCGGGGAAGACGACGACGTTTCGGCTCATCGTGGGCCTCACGGCGCAGGACGCCGGGGAGATCTTCCTCGACGGCGCGGCGCTCACCGGGCCGCTCCATGAGCGGGTGCGCCGCGGGCTCGGCTACTTGCCGCAAGGATCGGCGCTGTTCACCGGGCTCACCGTGCGCCAGCAGCTCCTGATCCCGCTAGAGGCCCGAGGCGCCCCGGCGGCGGAGGCCGACAGGCTCTTGGAGGACGCCGGGCTGACCCCCTTCGCCCAGGCCCAGGCCGCCGGGCTCTCGGGCGGAGAGCGCCGCCGCCTCGCCATCGCGCGCTGTTTGGCCACCCAGCCGCGGGTGTTGCTGCTCGATGAGCCCTTCGCTGGGGTTGATCCCGTCGCCACCCACGCCCTCGTGCGGCGATTTCGGGGCCTCGCCGCCCAAGGCCTCGGCGTGTTGTTGACCGACCACGCCGCGCGTGAGGCGCTCTCGGCCTGTGATGAGGTGGTGCTCCTCGACCAAGGCCGGGTCGTGACGCGCGGCCCCGTGGACGAGGTCGCGGCGGATCCTCGGGCGCGCGCGCGCTGGCTCGGCGACGATTTCTGAGCTTCGTCGTGCGGTTCTTGGCGCCTCAGACAATGGATGGAGGAGGGGGCTTGTACTCCATTCAACATCCGTGCCAAGATAGCTCCTGACCGGAAGAGAAGGAACCTATGGGTCTTGAGATGAAGCCCGAGCTTGGGCTTCGCCAACAGCTCAGCCTCACGCCCCAGCTCAAGCAGGCGATCAAGCTCCTGCAGTTGAGTCGTCTTGAGCTCGTGGAGCAGGTCCAGGAGGAGATGACCGAGAACGTCATGCTCGAAGGCGACGTGTACGTCGACGACGAGATGAGCGACGGTCTCCAAAAGCTCAACGAGCGCGCCCAGTCGCTTCAAAAAGACGCCGTCGAGCAGGGCAACCTCGCCGCCGGGGCCGACCCCAACGACCTCGGCTTCTGGGAGAAGCTGCTCCAAGAGCACTTCGCGTTTAAGGGCTGGAACCAGAGCGGCGGCGGCGGCGGCCGCGACGACGATCTGCCCTCGTTTGAGGCCACACACTCCACCTCGCCGAGCCTCTACCAGCACCTCCACGACCAGCTCCGCCTGGAGAGCTGCACGGATGGGGAGGCCGTCGCCGCCGAGATCATCATCAACAACCTCGACCCCAACGGCTACCTCGCGATGCCTTTGGCGGAGGTGGCGGCGGCCGCCGACGTCGACATGGACGACGCTGAAGGGGGCCAGCTCGTCGTCATGGGCCTCGACCCCATCGGCTGCGGCGCGAACGACCTGGTGCACTGTTTGGTGTACCAGGCGCGGGAGAAGTACCCCGAGGATCCGTTCTTTGAGACGCTGATCAAGAAGCACCTCAAAGGCTTCGAGAAGCGCAACTACAACGAGATCGCCCGGCAGATGGACATGGACGTCGAGGACGTCATCGAGTACCACCGCATGCTCCGCGACGAGTTCACGCCGCGCCCGGGCAGCGGCTACAGCGACGCGGATCCGCAGTTCATCACCGCCGACATCACCGTCGAGAAGCTCAACGGCGAGTGGAAGATCACCCTGAACGAGGACGGGATGCCCAAGCTGCGCATCTCGCCCCTCTACAAGAAGCTCCTCGACGACACGGCCACCAAAGAGGAGCGCCGTTACCTCAAAGCGAAGCTAGAGAGCGCAGAGTTTCTGCTCAACAGCATCTATCGGCGCCAGTCCACGATCTACAAGGTCGTTCACTCCATCGTCGATCGCCAGAAGGAGTACTTTGAGAAGGGCGAGGCGTTTCTGCGGCCGATGGTGCTCAAAGACGTCGCTGAGGAGATCGAGGTGCACGAGTCCACGGTCTCTCGTGTCACCTCGGGCAAATACATGCAGTGCCCCCAAGGCGTGCGTGAGCTCAAGTACTTCTTCTCCTCAGGCGTCTCCAGCACGAGCAAGACCGGCGAAGACGTGGCCTCGGCGGCGGTGAAACACCACATCAAGGAGCTGATCGCCAAAGAGGATCCCGAGAGCCCGCTCTCGGACGAGCAGCTCGCCCACCTGCTCAAGGCGCGGGGGGTGTCGTGTGCCCGGCGCACCGTCGCCAAGTACCGAGAAGCGATGAACATCCTGCCCTCCTCGCGCCGCCGCGACGTGCTCTGAGCGAGGTCAAGACCGATGAAGGCCCTCATCACCGGCGGCGCGCGCAGCGGGAAGTCACGCTACGCCCAGGCCCTCGCCGAGTCGCTGGGCCCTCGCCGCACCTACCTCGCCACGGCCGAGCCCCTCGATGACGAGATGGCCGACCGGATCCGCCGCCACCAGGCGGATCGTGGCGAGGGCTGGGTGACCGTCGAGGAGCCGCTGCACATCGCGCCGATCGTGCAACACGCCGAGCTTGTGCTCGTGGACTGCTTGACCTTGTGGATCACGAACCTGCTCATGCTCCACGGTGAAGACGCCGACCTTCGCCCCCAGCTCGACGTCTTGGTCGCCGCCGTGGCCGCCGCCGAGGGCCACGTCATCTTCGTCACCAACGAGGTCGGCTTAGGCATCGTGCCGATGAACCGCCTCGCCCGGCGTTTTCAGGACTGGTCGGGCTGGACGTCCCAGGCCCTCGCCCCGCTCATGGACCAGGTGGTGATGACCGTGGCGGGGCTGCCGCTGCGCCTTCGTTGACCGCCCCTTCGTCGATGGCGTAGAGCCAAGCCCAGGCGCCCCGGGCGTCGCGCAGCTCGCCGAGGGAGGTCACGCTGAGGCCCTGAGACTTTGCGGCTTCACCAATGGCCTTGGGAGTGGGCCAGAGGTTGTAGATCATCGGCGCTGAGGGCCGCACGATGAGCACACAGGCCCCGGCGCTGCCGCGCAGCAGGTCCGCCAGGGCGTCATCCCGCTCCTCGAACCGCCGGGAGACGTCGCCCCAGGCGTGGCGAAGGGCGCGCTCGGGGGCGAGAAGGTCGAGGAGGCCGTAGAGCTCGTAATCGGCGGTGGTGATCGTGCACGGCGGGGCCTCACGAAGGAAGGTGATGAGCTCGGCCTGGCCTGACGTGGTCAGGTGCGGGGCCTTCCCGCTGCGCAGCGTCTCATCGGTCCCGCGCAAGGCGAGCACCCCGCCGACCATCATCGGCGCCGCCAAGACGAGGCTCCACAGCATACGCGTGAGGGATCTCGGCGCGCCACGAAGCCCCGCGAGGCGGTCAAGGGCCAGGGCCGCCCAGATGATCACGCTCGGCCCGGCCTGGGCGAGGTGGTGCAGGTCGCGGTTGGCGAGCCACAGCGCCCCGAGCTGTAAAGGCGCGTAGACGCTCATAAACCGCAACAACGCCCCCGACGGTGAGTTGGACCGATTGAGCCACTCCCAGGCCGTGCCCCCGAGCACAAAGCCCCAGCCGATGAGCCGCCACACCGGGCTCACCGGCGTAGGCGTGGCGTCATACGCCGAGGCGAAGAAGGGCAGGGGGCTCAACAAGAACCAGCCGAGGGTAGACGGCGTCTCCCGGCTGGGGCCTCGCTCGCCGGAGATTAAGGCTTGAAGGCCGTCAACCGCCCGATCGAGCTGGAGCCCGAGCATGTCGTGGGAGACGATGTGGGGCCCAGGGATCGGCGCGAGCTGGTGGTGAATCGCCGTGAGCCACAAGGGCGCGGTGAGCAGCGCGGGCAGCGCGACGAGGAGCCCCCAGCGCGGCGGATCCGGCGGCAGACGCGCTGGGCGATCTCTGCGGGTGAGCAAGATCGCCACCGCCAAAGCGCAGAGCGTCGCGACGAAGGTGGCCTTGGCCATGAGCCCGAGCCCGACGCCCACGGCGAAGGCGACGGTGCCGTGCCGTCCGCCCGACCAGCGGCGGCTCCAGAACGACCACAGGCACAAGAGGCCCGCGCCGAGCAGCACCAGCTCCGTGCCGCCCAAGGCCCGGCGGTAAAACACGAAGGCCCAGTCCGTCGCCAAGAGCATCGCCGCCAAGGGCGCGGCCTCAGAGCTGCCATGAAAGCGCAAAAAACGGTGGGTGAGGCCGATGAACACGGCGCCCAAGGCGAGGTGCAGCGCGCTCACCGCGGCCAAGGACCCGGTGAGCACAAACAAGAGCCGCGCGGGCCAGTCCGGCGGCCCCCCGGTGTAGTGGTTCACGGCGATGGGCAGACTCAACCCGAGCGGCAGAACGCGCTCCACCGGGCGAACCTGGGCGCTGGCCAAGGGCCCCAGCCTTGTGCCGTCGGCGAGCGTGGGGCCATCCCAATCGACGACGACCGGCGGCGGATGACCGAGGCCCCAGCCGATGGCGACCTCCCCCACGAGGCCCATCTCCCGGGCGCTCGTGAGCCCCAGCGCCCCGAAGAGCAGGATCGCCGCCACGAGCCGCAGCGGGGGGATCGTGAGCGGGGCGATACGACCTCCCCCGCGCCTTCAGAGGCGCATGGCGGTGAGGTTCCCGATGACCGGGTGCAGCACCTTGAGCACCGCCTGAAAGCCGTGCTCCTCAAGCTCTTTCATCAGCTCCCAAGCCGAGTGGTACTCACCCAAGGCCGGGTCCAACCAGCCGTCGATGCCCTCAACCTGATCCGGGGGCACGCTGTAGAAGAGGTCGCCGAGCACGAGCTTGCCGCCCGGGGGCAAGGTGCGGTGGGCCCAGCGCCAGATCGTGCGCAGCTCTTCACGATCCATGTGGTGCAGGACGTAGTTCGCGGCGATGAGCGTGAGGCCCTCGACCTTCGGCGGCTGCCGCAGATCACCCCAGACCCACTCGCAGTTTTTGGGCGCGCCGAGCCGGGCCCGATCCAACATCCGCGCCGAGCAGTCTACGCCGACCACCCGCCGAACATGGGGCGCCAGGGTGCGGGCGACGTTGCCTGTGCCGCAGCCCAGGTCGAGCACGACGTCGTCGTGGTCGATGTCAGCGTCGTTACACACGACGTTGGTGGACGTGTGCCGCCACATCGTCTCGTTGTGCTCGACCCCGCCGGCGTCGTAGGTGGGCGCGATGGCGTCGTAGTGCCGCGCGAGCACGTCAAGGGCGACCTTCATGTGCCTTCCAGAGGGATCTGCTGCTCCCAAGCGACGAAGCGGCTGTCGATGCTGGCCTGGAGCGCCTCACGCAGCTCCGCCTCTCCCAAGGGGTGATTCTCGGGTTTACGCAGCTTGATCTCGTAGAACCGCCGGTACGCCTCATCGGGCCAGACCTCCACCCGGGCGTTGAGCCCTACGGCGTCGCCGTCGCGGCGGGCGGTGTAGCTGAGCGTGAAGCTCTGATCGGGGAGCAGGCGCGTGTCGTAGATCTCGGTGGAGAGATCGGGCTTCACATAGCGCGCCACGGCGCCTTCTTGGCGTGTGCCCTCGATCACCTCACCCGCGGCGTTCACCTGCTCGATGATGAGGGTGACCTGGGGCGTGGTGTAGGTGGGGAAGCGGTGCCCGGCGCCGACGTTGGTGATCGTGAGCTCAACGAGCAGGGGCTCCAAGAGGCCCTCGCCGGGGTTCACGAGCTTGGTGGTGGCCAGAAACGCCGAGCGCACCATCTCGGGATCGTGCACACCCTTGAAGGTGTGTTGGCCCTCAGGCATGTGGCAAGACTGGCAGGTCACGCCCTCAGCGGCGAAGCGGGTGCGGCGCCACTCGTCCCAGGTCTCTTGCAGGAGCTTGCCCTCTAAAGACTTCTGGCCGTCCTTAAAGTCGTGGCAGCTCTCACACATCTGGGCGCTCTTGAACTCGGCCTTCGCCTCGTAGCCGCCGTGGGGGCCCGCGGGGTTTGGCGCGACGTCTTTGGGCGGGCCGGAGCGGGTGTGCTGGCGGATGTGGCAGCTCGCGCAGCCCACCGCCGAGGCGGCGAGGCCGTCCTGGTGGTTGGGGTTGGCGCTGCCGTCCTCGTTCACGGCCTGCTGCTCGTCCAGGGGCGCGTGGCATGAGAGGCACTGCCGCTGGAGGCCGGGCTTGTCCGCCCAGTCGATGAGCTGGCCGGTGACGCCGGGGCCCATGGCGCCCGCGTGCCAGCTCGTCTTCCACTCGGCGAGCTGTTTGGGGTGGCAGGCCCCGCAAGACTCGGGGTTGAGTGAGGTCTCGAGCTCGCTCCAGCCTTCAGGCGCGGGGCCTTGGGCGGGCAGAGGGAGCTGCTTGAAGTGCTCGACGATCCAGGGCTCTCGGGCCTCGGGCGCGGTCTCGGCGATCTTCAGCAGGGCGGCGGCGTGGGTCTTCGGCTGCTCAAAGGGCTGGGGCAAGAGCTTGTCTTTGGCGACGTCGTACGCCAATAGACCGCCCACGCCGATGAGCAGGGCCCAGAGAAAACCGTTGAGGATCCGTTCCATGCCGCACCATTAACGTGGGGAGCGACAGGCCGCGTGAGGCGAGCGTTGGCCACGATCCCCGAGCTGGAGCGCCGGGATAGGCACCCCCAGAGAAGACGCGCCCCCGATCGGAGACCGATCGAGGGCGACGTTTGGACTGACCCGAAGGATCAGGCGGCGCCGCAAGCGTTGCAGGCGTTGCAGGCGTTGCAAGCGTTGCAGGCGTTCTCAGCGTTCTCGGCGTTCTCAGCTTCCTTGTCGCCACAGGCGGTGAAGGAGAGACCAGCGATAACGGACAGGGCGATCAGTTTGGTGTTCATGGTAGCGTCCTCTCGAGCTCTTGCGGTGGTTACCCGAACCCATGACAGCATGAGGATCGGGCTGGCGGTCTTCTGATAGGAAGCCGTCGCGGCATGATTACAAGGACTAGACTGACTTGTCAACACTCGCAGCGCGCAAGGTGGTCAGGATGATGCTTCGGAGATCAAAATGAGCACGTTGGATCTTGGCCTGTGGATCACCAGCGCGGGCCTCGCGCTGTACGCGGGCTGGCTCACGCTGCCGAGCGCGGTGGCGTTGGACTGGGAGCGGCTGTTTAAGACCACGCTGATTACCCAGCTTCGAGGAGAGGTTCAGGCGAGCGGTGGCGATGACGCCGCGTGGCTCGCCGCGGGCCGCCAGCGCGTCTACTTCAACCCCGCCGCCCGCGCCCTCGCCGCGCGCCTGGAGGATCCCGCCTCAAGCCCGATCGTCGCGCCGGCGTTGCCCAACGAGCGCGCGCTGGTCGAGGAGCTGATCCAGACGCCCAGCGCCGCGGATCGCCTCGCGGTGATCTTCGGGCGCGGGGCGGACGAGGCGCTCTATGAGGATCCTACGTCCTTTGGGCCCGACTGGGATCTGACCGGAATGCTCGGCGTCGGCGCAGACTGGGACGCCTTGGCGGCCTGGGGTGAGCCGGTGATCGCCGCCCTGCGCCGCCGCAACACGCTGACGCGCTGGGTGGTCGTCGGGCCCGCTGAAGACACGCTGAGCGAAGGCCTGGTCAACGAGCTCTCCGAGGTCTTGGGCGAGGGGCGGGCCGCGCGCTTCGACCTGCTCGGGATCGACCCCTTGTGTGACGCCCTCGCGCCCTTGATCTCGGAGCCCGCGGATCGTCTGGTCTTCATCGGTGTTGGCGAAGGCGCGGCACGGATCGTCGCGGCCTTAGGCGCTGACGCCAGCCTGCGCGACCGCGCCCGGGCGGTGGTCTCTGTCGGCGGGGCCTTGGGTGGGGAGGTCGCCGCGCGCCTGCCGAGCTTCTTCACCCACGAAGGCATGGACACGGAGCTGGCCCGGCTCACGCCCTGGTGGCACCTCGCCTTCGTGACCCCCGGGGTGAGCCCGCCGGGGGATGTGGATCAGCCCCTCGCCGAGACATCGTGGCCCGCGCCGCCCGCGCCGCCGAGCGGCCGTCTGGCCCTGGAGATCGTCGATCTTGGGGTTCTGCCCGGCCCCCGGGCCGCTTATCCGCCCCGCCTGCTCGCCCGCGGCCTGCTGGTGAGCCTCACCGCGCGCCTCGTGCTCATGGGGTGACGCCCTGATGCGGATGGGGTAGGGATTTGCCGCCCAAACAAGGTCTCGACCTGAGGAGAGGCGCGTATGCACCCGTTTCATCGCACTGAGCTGCTCGTCGGCCGCAAAGGTTGGGCTCGGCTTCAGCGCTCAAGCGTGCTCATCGTCGGCCTGGGGGGCGTGGGCTCCTTCGCCGCCGAGGCCATCGCCCGGGCCGGGGTGGGCCGCATCGGCCTCGTCGACTTCGACGACGTGTGCATCACGAACCTCAACCGCCAGCTCCACGCCTTTCGGCGCACCGTAGGCCTGCCCAAGTCGGGGCTCATGGCTGAGCGCTGCCGCCTGATCAACCCCAAGGCGGAGATCATCGACAACGCCACCTTCTTCTCGGCGGAGACGTCCGAGGCCCTGCTCGCGCCGGGCTGGGACTGGGTGATCGACTGCATCGACAACGTCACCGCGAAGCTGCACCTGCTCGAGACCGTGAGCCGCCGGGGCCTGCCCGTCGTCGCCGCGATGGGCGCGGGCAGCAAGCTCGACCCCACCCGCGTGCAGCTCTCGGAGCTTGCGCACACCCGCGTCGATCCCTTCGCCAAGGTGATCCGCAAGGAGCTGCGCCGCCGAGGCGTAGACATCCACAACATCCTCGCGGTGTGGTCTGACGAGCCCCCGGTGGTGCTCGACCAAGACGTCGCGGACGCCTTCCACTGCGTCTGCCCCAGCGGCGACAACGGCATGCACTCCTGCGACGACCGCAACGTCGTGCAGGGCACGGTGAGCTTCATGCCCAGCCTGTTTGGCCTCATGGCCTCGGGGGCCGTGGTCAACGGGATCATCAACCGCCCCATCCGCGGTGTGGACCTCGGGCGGCGCATGTTCGGCGAGCACGAGGCTGAGGTTCCTGTCGCGGACTCGGCCTTGGCTGAGCCGGCGTTGGCCAAATGAGCGCCTTGGCCCCTCGCGCGTTGTGGTCGTTGGACGAGGACGTGTGTTTTCTGAACCACGGCTCGTTCGGCGCGACGCCGCGGTCCGTGATGGCCGCCCAGCGCAGGTTTCAGGACCGGCTTGAGGCGGAGCCCGTGCGGTTTTTTGTGCGGGAGCTGCCGGGGCTCGTGCGCGGTGCGGCGGCGGAGATCGCGGCGTTCGTCGGCGCCGATCCCGAGGGCCTCGTCTTCGTCGACAACGCCACCACCGGGGTGAACGCGGTCTTGGCGTCGGTGCGCTTGCCCCGGGACGCCGTCGTGCTCTGCCTCTCCCACGTCTACAACGCCGTGGCCCAGAGCCTGCACCACCACGGCGGCCGCGGCGGCTGGCGCGTCGTGCATGTGAACCTGCCCCGGGCCCCGCTCACCGAGATCGGCGTTCTGAGCGCGTTTGACGCCGCCTTGGCCCGCCACAAGCCGAGCCTCGTCGTGGTCGACCACATCGTCTCCGCCGCGGGGGTGGTGCTGCCCATCGACGCCTTGGTGCGCCGGGCGAAGGCCACGGGCGCGCGGGTGCTCGTGGACGCGGCGCACACGCCGGGCCAGGCGCGGCTCAACGTCCGTGAGCTCGGCGCGGACTGGGTCGTGGGCAACCTGCACAAGTGGCTGTTCGCCCCCAAAGGCGCGGCGTTTTTGGCCGTCGCCCCCGACCAACGCGCCGAGCTTCACCCCACGGTGATCAGCCACGGCTACCGCCAAGGCCTCGCCGCCGAGTTTGACTTCACCGGCACCCGGGACGTGAGCGCCTGGCTCGCTGCCCCGGCGGGGCTCGCGTTCTGGCGAAGCTTGGGCGGTGAGGCGCTCATGGCGGCCAATCAAGCCCAGGCGCGACGGTTTCGCCAGCGGCTCGTCGAGGCCGTGCCCGGCGCCGTGGCCGCCTGCGAAGAGGCCATGGTCGGCGCCATGGCGGCGATCGTGCTCCCCGCGGCCTTTGGTGAGCCGTCCTTCGCCCGGGCCTTGGCGCTCCACGACCGGCTCTTTGATGAGTTTGGCGTCGAGGTGCCGGTGAGCTTCCTCGACGGCGCGCTCTGGCTGCGGGTCTCGGCCCAGGCGTATGTCGAGGACGCTGACCTCGAGCGGCTGATCAACGCCCTCGGTCAGCTTCTTCGATAAACGCGTTCACTGAACGAGTTCAACGATCAGTAGCAGAGCGTCTCACACTCGGCGAATGCGCGCTGGCAGATCTCCCCCGTGGTCGCCTTGGACCGGCTGGACCACACCAACGAGCCCAGCTCGAGGCTCCACACATCGTTGATGATGCCGCAGTCGGTCTTGCCGCCGAAGGTCCACAGCTTGCCGTCGCCGTCTAGGGCGCTCACCATGGCGTTGCGGCGCTCAGGGGCCTCAAGATCCGGGGTCACGAAGTCGGCGGGGAAGTCGCAGAAGCCGTTCGCGCCGCTGTTGAGGGTGTCGCCCATCGTCACCGACGTCCAGGCCCCGGCGCCAAGATCGAAGGTCCACAGCTCGTTCGTGTTGCCGAGGTTGCCGTCGTCGTGGCCCGCCCAGAGGAGCACCTGACCATCGAGGCCGTGCAGGCCGGCCCAGATGCGGGCGGCGGGGGCCTCGTCTTCCCGGCCGTCGCTCAGCTCGGTCCAGGTCATGCTGTCGAGGTCCAGGGCCCAGAGATCGCCGAAGAAGGGGCCGGTGAACGCGCGCTCGTCGCCGCCGCCGTAGACGTAGAGCGTGCGCTCGTCGGGCGAGATGGCCGCGGAGTGGAACAGGCGCTCGCCGGGGCCCGCGTCCTCTTGAAGCAGGGTCCAGGTCTTGTTGGTGAGGTCGAAGCTCCACAAGTCTGAGAGCGGGGTGAAGCTCGCGCCGTTGGTGGAGCTGTTGCCGCCGTACAGGAAGAGCTGGCCGCGGGCGGCGACCATGACGTGATTGGTGCGTTTGCCCGGGCCGGACTCCGCGAGCAGAGTCCAGGTGTCGGTGGCGTAGTCCAGCGCCCAGAGGTCGTCGTGGAGGGTGTAGGTGCCGCTGGTGCCGTCGCGGAAGCGGCCGCCGTGGGCGTAGAGGTGAGTGCCGTCTCCGGTCACAGCGCCGCGCCCCCGGGCGCTGGGGCCTTCAGCGACGATGGGCGCGAAGTTGTCGCAGTCGGGGTGGAAGGCCCAGGTCTCGGCGACGAACTCGGTCTGGGAGGCGCAGTTGACGGGCACCCCCTGATCTCCGCCGAAGAGCACCAAACGCCCGTTCACGGCGTCCCAGGCGCCGCCGACCTCGCCGCGGGCGCTGGGCAGGGTCAAAGGCCGCGTGGAGCAGTCCACCTCGACGGCGGCGGAGTCGTCGCCGGGGGCGTCTTTACATCCCGTGAGGGGGGCGATCGTGAAGAAGAGGATCAGGGCGGTGAAGGGGGTGCGCATGAGGCTCTTACTCCAGCGTCGGGTCGAAGAGGGAGGCGGTGAGGGAGGCGGTGAGGGCGGTCCCGGCGGCGTCGGTCACCTCGGCGTCAATCTCGGCGGTGGCGCCGTCGAGGGCCTCGGGGCTGAGCTCCCAGACGAGGAGGGTGCCCCAGGTCTGTAGCTCCCCGGCGGCGCCGTTGCACCGCGCCTCCAGATAAGGGAAGGCCTCGGCGGCCACCGCGCCGTCGATCCGCCCGGTGAGGTGAGCCGTCCACAGATCCGAGGCGTCGGCGTAGGCGGCGGCGAGGCCGATGAGCACATGCACGCCGCCTTGGGGGCCGTGGATGATCTCTAGGCTCGCGCCCTGCTCGGGCAGCGCCTCATACGCCAGCTCTCCCGTGCCCAACCGTAAGGTCGGCGCCTCGCCGGGAAGGCAAGGGTCGCCAGGGGGCGGCTCGTCGGCGCAGGCCAGGAGCAGGCCAACAGGGAGCAGCTTGAGCGTTGGCCTCATCCCAGAAACTCCGGCGCGGTGGGGCAAACCTTGACCTAAGCCCGCGCTCCCGTCAAACTCTCCTGCTATGAAGAACGGCGCAGAGCAGGTGGTGGCCGGATGATCGAGCTGAGCTCCGATGAGCGCTGGATCCGTGAGGCGACCTTTT
>Ga0209467_1002772_pt1 | contig 12083 bp, 10 predicted proteins | sample Higcelwee11metaG_FD_187175 | JGI IMG/M metagenome (GOLD analysis project Ga0209467, IMG submission 187175) | Freshwater pond sediment microbial communities from the University of Edinburgh, under environmental carbon perturbations - High... | ecosystem: Environmental > Aquatic > Freshwater >...
AGCCTTACATGGACGGTCACGGGAGAAGATCCGCGATTCGCTTTGGCGAATCGCGACGTCAAAACGGCCGCCCTACCGGGACGGCGCGAGAACAGATCCGCGATTCGCTTTGGCGAATCGCGACGTCAAAACGGCCGCCCTACCGGGACGGCCGTTTTGACGATGATCCGGGCGGGAATCGAACCCACGACCTATTGCTTAGGAGGCAATCGCTCTATCCAACTGAGCTACCGGACCGATGCGTTGGATACTAGTTCGAAGGGCCCGCGCCTGTCAACGACCGGGTTTCTTGCCTTCAAGCCTGTCGCGGGCATCGGCTTCGGCGGCTAGTCGTTCCAGCTCGGCGAATGGATCCGCCGAGGCTTCTTCATATCCGGTCTTCAGATCATCCAGGTAGCCTGTCAGTTCCGAGGCCTTCCGGCGCAGATCCTCCATTGCCTGGTGCTCGCGCGCTTCCGGCAATGTCTGGATCCTGGCCATGTCCAGTTTGAGCTGCTTGAGCGCATTGGCCGACGAACCGAGCCTCAGCCCGAGCATCTCCCGCTGGGTCTCAAGCTCTTTGCAGGCCTGCTCCTGTTTCTCTATTTCCCCGATCGAGCGTGCGTATTCGCCCTTGAGCGCTTCGTTGTCCGTAGCGTCGCGCTTGGCTTGCAGGGCCTGCCGGTCACGCCTGAGCGCTTCCGTCGGGATGGAAGCGACGATCGTGTCTATCTCGTTGACCGATTGCGAGAGGAGCTTGACTTGTTCCACATACTTGTCCAGCGTCGGGATCATGTCCTTGCCAAATGCATCGGCGGCCTTGCCCGACTTGATCGACCTGACAATCTCGTCACGTATCGTGGCGACCTCGGCATAGATCGGCGAATACGTGCCCGCTGCCTGGCCCGCTACCTTACGTGCGCCCATTTTGAGGAGTTCGTGCCATGAATCGACCCCGAGCATCCTCTGCAGCTTCTTCCTGAGGCCGCCGAGTGTTCCGGGGTAGGCTATCAGGTGGCCCAGAAAACTCAGCGCCATGATTCCCGAAGGAATGAATGCCCACATGAATTCCGGCGATACGATGGTATTTATGATGAACAACAGCGGCGGGACCGAAATGGTGCTCGCGACATGCATGGCCATGCTGTCCCTGACACGGTTGATCTTCCGGTAGACGTCCAGCTCGGCGGGTTTGAGCTCGGGCATGCGATCGATTTCGGCGGCCTTCGACCTGCCGCGAACCATCGCAAACAGGTTGCTGACTATTCCGGTGCCCCAGGCCGCGCTGACGATGGGAGCCCACATGAATCCAGGGGCAAGTTGCAGGTTGATGTACCAGAGCACTGCATTGACGCCCAGAAATGAAAAGAAGTTGCCCGCAAAACCCGCCGTTGATGTTCTGGCTTTTTCTTCCAGTCGGTCGCGATATCGAATGAAGTCCGATTCTATTTCCTCGTCGCCGGGCTTGAAGTGATCCGAGCCCCTGAGTTCCGCATCCCATCGACCCGTTGCCACTTCGGCAGCGTGCCGCTTGAACTCGGCCTTGATCGCTTGCTTCCTGTCGACGGCGCGACCGACCTTGCGGGCGGCACGCTCTATCTTCATGGTCGCGCGTGCGATATGTTCCTGGGTCCGCTCATAGTGTCGGGAATGGCCAGTCGAGCCCGCGTTCTGGGTGGCGGATTGCTGCCACTCATGAACGCCCTGTTCGATCGCCCGAGCTATGCCCTCGACTGCCCTGCCGATATCCGATGCCATGTCCGTAGAACCGGTTTGCTGGCCGGGTCCGCCTCCCTGACCGTGCGATGCGGTGTATTCCGGACTGAATTCGACATTGGCGCTGGCCGTCTCGTAGGCGTGGATTTCCTCGGAACTGTTCTTGAGCGGAACCGTGCCCAGCTTCTCGGCCTTGACGTCGATCGTATTGATGACCTGGTCCAGGATATCCTGTGAAAAGCAGATGCAGCCGGGATGCGCCAGTGATTGCAGGCGGCTCGCGACCGTGATGCCATCACCGACGGCGGCGTCTTCAAGAAACCTGATGAATCCCAGATGCAGGCCGATTCTCATCAACAGCGGCTGGCCAGCGGTCTGCTTGTTGTATGCATATATGCCATCCTGAATTTCGGTGGCACACCGCAGAGCGTCGACAGCGTTTTCGAAGTCAACCAGAAAGGCGTCGCCGACACCCTTTATGATCGAGCCATGGTGGCGGCGAACGGTGTCGCAGACTATGGCATTGTGAAAACGCGCAAGCTCAAGCGCCTTGGCCTGATCGCGTTCCGTCATCCCAGAGAATCCGGCGATGCCGGTATACATGATCGCCGCGAGGCGATCGTCTTCCTGTCCACTCACGGACAGAGCATAGATGAGCGTGCGAACGTGGTCAACTGTCCGTCGTCCGGCCTCAGATGATGGCGCATTGTACCTCGAGCCGCGCTATGTCGGCCTTCTGGAACCTGACCCGAACTGCGCTGTTGAGTTGCATGCCCGCCGTACGGACCTTGGTTTCCAGTCCGATCTCAGGCAAGTACAGGAGGGCATCGCCAGGGCCGGTCTGGACGACCGTTGCGTCACCTTCCCAGCCGGGTCTGTCCATCAGCCAGGCTATGGTCCAGTGCAGTTCGCTCTGCCGCTCCGCCTTGCGGACGGCCTGGTTGCCCGCAGCTGCTCGGGCGAGCCGCATGGACAGCTCATCGGCGGCCAGTGGCGGCGGCGCAGCGCGGCCCGATTCCGCGGCGAGCGCGGCTCGCGCCTGCTGGTGGCCCAGCAGGTCGCCATAGCGGCGGAGCGGACTCGTGGCCTGGGCGTACATCGTGACACCGAGCCCCTGGTGGGCCCGCGGCTGAACGCCCGCCATGCCGGCTTTCATCAGCCTGCGCTTGGCAAATTCGCCTGCAAGCCCATCGGGTAGATCGTCACGCGAGCCGGGAGCCTCCTGGCTGTAGTAAGGAAAGGGAAGGCCACGGTCGAAGGCCCAGCGCGCGAGCCCTTCGCCGGCCATAACCATCATCTCGCGGACCATGCCGCTCGATGCATAGTGCGGCACCGGGTCTATTCGTGGGGTCCCTTGATCCACCCAGACGCGCACCTCGGGTATGTCTATGTCTATGGAGCCATTCCGGTGGCGATAGGCCTTCCGCATGGCCGCAATTCGTGCCAGTTCTGCAAGCGGGCCAGAACCGAGCAGCGTTTCAGCCTCGCCATATGATGTTCTGGTCACGTGTACCATGCTGGGTACCACGCGGACTTCGGTGACCAGGCCATCGTCGTCCATGGCGATTCTGAACGACAGTGCGCGCGATGTTTCGGACAGACCGAGGCCAAAGCGATCGAGCGCGGCGTCCGGCAACATCGGTATGGCACCTTCTGGCAAATAGAGCGTGCCCGAACGGTCGGCCGCCTCGCGATCCGCGGGCGAATCGGGGAGCACGACACTCGCCGGATCTGCCACGTGGACCCAGAGCGCCTCTCCGTCGAACGATATAGCATCGTCAGGGTCATGGCTCCATGCATTGTCGATTGCCCAGGCGTCCATGCCGGTCAGATCGACGCGACCATAGTCATCATCAGGTCCGAGCGGCAGTTCGGGAGCTTTTGACGGATGTCCCGACCTGGCAGGGTGTGGATTGTTCCTTGTGGTCCAGAGTCCCGAGCGCAAGAGCCACGCGTGAGCCGATTCGGCGTCGTCGCCTGCGCCAATTTCCGCAGCTGTCTTCGATTTCTGCGTCCGACCGAGCGCAAGTGCTTCGACCTCGCCCCAGAAGCGCTCGTCCCCCGGTTCCAGGACATGGCGTCTGGCACGTTCGACGAAGGCCGCGCGTTCGGCGGCCTCATGCTCCTTGCGCTGCTTCTTTGCCGCATCGGCATTGCGCTCTTCGGTACTCAGCGCAACGACCCGGTCTTCTTCCATCCTGAACAGCAACCCTTCGGCGGCGGCAAGCCTGCACGCCAGTAGCTGAGCCGGTCCTGATACTCCGAACGCAAGATCGGCCAGCTCCGCGAGCGAAACGTGCGAGTCTGCCGTCATTTCCCATGCCGTCTCGAATTCTCCGCCCTCGGCCGGGGTGGGCACGGTCTTGACCGGACCCTGATGGAGCAGCTCGACATCCTTGTCGCGGACACGTATCGTGGTGCCGTCAGTGAAGCGGAGTTCGATGCGGTCACCGTCGCGGGTCGCTACGGCTGGCCTGTTCTTGAAGAAGACGAGCGATCCATTGGTTATCATCACGTTCCTTTCGGCATGGAACCAGAGTATACGGGTGGCCAAGATCTGCGGCAACGCCCAGTATTGACGAAAGGCTCAATAATGGTATGCTTGCGCTCTCGGACTCATTCAACGGGAGGATACCATGATCGCACTGATAGTAGGAATCGTCTGTATAGCATTTGCTGTGTTCGCCAGCGTGCCCGGGCCCCTGGGCTGGGGCCAGGATGTGCTCGCGTTCCTTCGGGGCTCCCTGCCGGTATTTGCAGTCCTCATCGGCCTGATCGCCATGTTCATTGGCCTTGCTGACATGAAGGACAGAATAGAAGCCAGAAAGGAAGAAGCGGAAGAGGCCGCCAGCGCCAAGGCCGAGAAGAAGGATTGACCATTCGGGGCGGTTATGTCTGCAGCGCTTGACACGATATGCGATGTATGGGATTATACCGCTCGCCATTTTAGACAATGTACTCCACAAAGGTGAAGGTATAGATCGATGAAGACCGTATTCGTAAAGCCGGCGGAAGTCGCCCGTTCCTGGTTCGTCATTGACGCCCAGGGTCAGCGCCTTGGCCGCGTCGCTGCCAAGGCAGCCATCCTCGTGCGTGGCAAGCACAAGGCGTGCTACACGCCACACCAGGAAATCGGCGATTATGTCGTGATCGTCAACGCCGACAAGATCGAGGTTTCCGGAAACAAGTTCAACGACAAGTTGTACTACAGGCATTCCGGCTTTGCCGGCGGTCTCAAGAAGAGCACATTTGCGGCCCTCATTGAGCGCCATCCGGTTGATCCTCTTGAAATCGCCATCCGTGGCATGCTCCCCAAGGGGCCGCTCGGACGCAAGCTCGCCAGGAACGTCAAAGTGTACGCCGGACCCACCCACCCGCACGCGGCTCAGGCGCCCGTCGCTATCGAAGTCTAGGAGAGGTAAACGATGGTCAGAAATCTGGGAATTGGTACGGGGAGGCGCAAGACCGCCGTGGCCCGTGTCTACCTCCGCGATGGAAATGGCAAGGTCCTGGTCAACGGTCTTGAGCTGGACAAGTACTTTCCAATAGCCGAGATGGCCGGTTCGGTCAGGCAGCCGCTGATCGTGACCGCAAGCGATAACAAGTTCGACATCGTCATCAACGTCGTTGGTGGTGGTCCCCACGGTCAGGCTGGAGCCTGCAGGCACGGCATCGCCAGGGCCCTCAGCCAGGTTGACCCGACCTCGAGCCTTGCGCTCAGGAACAATGGTTTCCTGACGCGAGATCCGCGAATGGTCGAGCGCAAGAAGTATGGACAGCGCGGAGCTCGCAGGCGCTTCCAGTTCTCCAAGCGCTAAGATACAGGGCGAACCGGCCATATGGCCTGTATCGTCAGTTTCAAGAAGGGAGCCCACGGCATCGTCACAGCGGTGTCCGATGATGGCTCCCTTTTTCATTTCAGGCCGGAATACTATGACAAGGCCTGCGAGGCGGCCGCCATCGATGCGGGTATCGATACGTGCGATGGCCCCTCCGAGCTCGATGATGATGCCCTGGCAGTCGCGGTAGAAGCGCTGGCTGCGGAGACCCGTGCAGTCGCTTTGCTCGCCAGGGCAGAGCAGTACCGGGCCGGACTGGAGCGCAAGCTGACCGCACGCCGCGTCCCTCGAGCAGCCTTCCGCATGGCGCTCGACAGCCTCGAGTCTGCAGGTCTGCTCTCGGATACACGCTATGCATCTTCATGGATCAGGCAACGTTGCCGTACTCATGCCGAGGGACCGCGCAGCCTGAGTTCCGCGCTGTCGGCTCGAGGCGTAGACAGAACCGCCATCAGTAACGCATTGGTGGCCTGTCTCTCCGGCGGAGACCGGCTGGAAGCGCTTGCGAATGCCGTCCGCCTGGTCGCTCGGGATGGCCTTGATAGAGCCGGCGCACGCATTCGCCTTCTGGATCTGGGTTGGCGTCACGCCGAAATCGATGATGCCCTTGATGCCGATGTACTGCCGCAAGGCTAGAAATGTCTTGACATTTCGTTCCCTTTCTTGCAGAATACTAGCAAATCATACCGTATGGGAGAGCCGCAATGGATGATGACATCCTTACAATAGAAGAAGTGGCCAAGTACCTACGCGTTTCCGAGCGCACCGTATACGACTGGGCCCAAAAGGGAGAGATTCCTGCCGGCAAGATCGGGACAGTGTGGCGTTTCAAGAAAAGCGAGATTGAGCGCTGGGTCAACGAACGGCTCTCATCGAACAAGGCCACATCGTCACTGCATCCGGTACGGATGCGCAACGTCCTGTCTCCCGATCGCGTGGTATTCCTGGACTATCCGAGAAAGCGCGATGCATTGGTCGCACTCGCCGAGCGCCTTGGCGCTGCCCCGCAGATCAAGAGCAAGCAGGAGCTGGTTTCTGAGATTCTGCGTCGCGAAGACCTGATGAGCACAGCGATAGGTCGCAACATAGCCATACCGCACGTGCGACTATCCAGTGTCACCGATCTGGTGGTCGCCGTGGGCATCAGCAAGTGCGACATCCTTGACTTCAATGCATTTGACGATGCACCCGTGCGCCTGCTGTTCATGATCGCAGCCGCGTACAACCAGCACGCATACTATCTGCAGACTCTGTCGTATTTCAGCGCCAAGCTCAAGTCAAACGAACTTCGGGCAGGCATCATGGCAGCCGTGGATCCGGCCGCAGCCTACGAGCTGTTGATAGCGCAGGATGCCGATTAGGATGGTCTTGCTCGGGGCATGATCTGCTTGATAATCGATTGACCCTATCTGGCACCCGTTCGCGGGTGCTTTTTTTGCGGATGTCCAGGTAGTTTCACGAAGCTTGTTACATGCGGTTCGCCCCACCATGGGTAGCGCCCGATCGTTCCACCTACCACCAGCTATTGGGCCAGAACGGAGTCGTAACAAGCTTCGAGGAACTATGCTCAGATTGCGTGATATGCCGTTTCTGTGCTACTATTCCTAGCTTTCATCGACAGAAATCCATGCCAGAACGAGGTACGCGCCTGTGTTCCTGAAAAGCCTCGAAATATTCGGATTCAAGAGCTTCGCCGACCGAGCCAGAGTTGATTTTTCGGCGGGCATATCCGCCCTGCTTGGTCCAAATGGTTGCGGCAAGTCCAATGTCGTCGACGCGATCAAGTGGGTGGTTGGCGAACAATCGGCCCGATCGCTGCGTGCCGAATCAATGGAAGATATCATCTTCAATGGCACCGAGACCCGAAAAGCCCTCAATATCGCAGAGGTCACGCTGACCATTTCCAACGAGCAAGGGCTGTTGCAGCTCGACGTACCTGAAATCGCCATAAAGCGGCGGCTCTACCGTTCCGGCGAGAGCGAATACTTCATCAACAACCAGCCTGCCAAGCTCAAGGAGCTGAAGGAGCTGTTCTGGGATACCGGGATAGGCAAGAGTGCCTATTCGGTCATGGAACAGGGACGCATAGACCAAATCCTGTCAAGCAAGCCCGAAGACCGGCGCTACCTGTTCGAGGAAGCGGCCGGCATTACCAAGCACAAGGCGCGTTCTCGCGAAGCCGAATTGAAACTCGAGCGTACGGAAGAGAACATGCGCCAGGTTGAAGGCATCCTGGGAGAGGTCAAGCGCAGCCATGATTCGCTGAAGGTCCAGTCGGAGAAGACACTCGCCTACCGTGGACTTCGCGACGAGGTGTTCAACGCCGAGCTCGATCTTCACCTGATACGTCTGCGCGGCTTCGTCAACGAGAAGGAACGACGCGACAGCGAGATAGCGGCCAAGACCGCCGAACGCGACGCGATGAAGAAGCAGATTGATGATATCAACATGTCGCTCGAGCACAATCTGGACATCGTCAACTCGATGGAAGCCAAACTGGTCGATGTACAGAAGACGATATACGGGCTGGCCGTTGAGCGCATCGGCAAGGAAAAGGAGCACAAGCTCCTGTCGGAACGCGTCGCCGAGGGAAGGGCCAAGATCGACCAGGCCCGGCTCAAACTCAGGGCGCTGGCGGAGAAGATAGAGGCGCTCCATGAAGATGAGGACGAGAAGCAGGACATCCTGCGCGGCCACAAGGGGCGCATCGCCGAGATCGAGAAGAACATACAGGGTTTCGAGGGCTCGATACAGGTTGCGGAAGAGCGCATCAAGGCCAATGACGCCGCGATAGCCAAGGCCGAGACCGACATCATCGATTTTGACCGACAGCTGGTCAGCGCCCAGACTGAACTCGACTCGATCACCGAGGACATCGTCAGTGAGCTTGACGCTCGGCTCAAGGATTCCGGCTATTCGGCCACCGAGCGCAGGATTGCCGAAGAGGCGATAGACGGCCTTATTTCGGGCATCATTGCCAGGCTTTCGGGCAAGGCCGCCATGTTCGACGACCTGGTTGCACTCAAGGACTATGGCTCTGCCGAGGCGCGCTCCCTTCTGGAGAACGCCAGGACGGCGATGGCTGAATCGGCAGATCGCGCAAGGGAATTGAAGGAGCGGTACGAGGCGTATCGGCGCACGACACCGTCGTTTATCGACGAGTTCCTGTCACCTGAAGGCATCATGACGAAGAAGCGTGCCGTCGACACGCTGATGCAGGCGATCAAGGACGGCGTTGCCCGCCGGCGTGAACAAATTGTCGCACTGCGCGATGAGAACCGCGAACTGTCCGGGCGCATCGATGAATACCGCAAGACGCTTGAGGAATTGCGCGGCAACAGGATTCGGATGCAGACACAGGTGCAGGCCGCCGAAGAATCGCTGGCGATGATCAGGCGCGAAATTGCCAGCCAGGAAGGCTACCAGCGTGAGCTTGCCAATGAAACCAGCCTGGAAGAGCGCCGCCTTGCCGATGCCGAAGAAGATCTTGCCTCCATCGACGAGGAGATCGCCGATATCGAACGGCGTGGCCGCCAGCTTACGGCAGAACTGGAACATCTCGAGAAAGACATCGCGCTGAAGAACTCGGACCTCGGCAAGCGTCAGGAAGAACTAAAAAGGAAGATTGACAGGCTGGGATCACTGCAGAGCGAGCTGGAACGGTTCCATCTGGGCCTGGCCCAGACCGAGACCGAGATACGCAATGTCCAGGATAATTTCAGGGAGCAGTATGGTCGCGAACTCGTAGAATTCGAGGAACGCATGTATGAGCTGCGCTCGGCCGCAGCAGAGGTTCGAGACAGGCTTGCAGAACGCAAGCAGAAACTCAAGGACCTGGGATCAGTCAACCTGATGGCTCCCGAAGAGTTCGCCGAAGTCAAGGAACGCTACGAGTTTCTGGCAACCCAGCTCGGTGATCTGCAAAAGGCACGCGATGATCTGAAGCGAATTACGCAGGAGATCCGCGATGAGAGCGCGGAGATGTTCCTGAACACCTACAACCGGGTCAAGAAGAACTTTCATAACATGTTCCGGCGCCTTTTCGGAGGAGGCCGAGGCGAGCTTCGGCTGATCGATCCTGACCATGTACTCGAATCCGGTATTGAGATCTATGCCCAGCCGCCCGGAAAGAAACTGGAAAACATATCGCTCCTGTCCGGCGGCGAGAAAAGCCTGACAGCCATCGCGTTGCTCTTTGCGACCTACATGGTGAGGCCGTCGCCGTTCTGTTTCCTCGATGAGATCGACGCGGCTCTTGACGAGCAGAACGTGATACGTTTCGTGAATCTGCTGAGGGAATTCGGAAAGACCAGCCAGTTCATCGTCATCACCCATAACAAGAAGACGGTCACCGGTGCAGACGCACTGTTGGGCGTTACCATGGAAGAGTCCGGTGTAACCAAGGTCATATCGGTACGACTTGAATCTTCAAATGGACAGGCCGTGACGATGCAGACGCCCATCGAGCCACTGGATGACGAAGATGTGGAATTCGAGCAGGGCCGGGAGCTGAACCAGGTACAGGGTGCTGAGGCGAAGCCATCTTGAACATGCCGACTCCGCTCTTGTCGATAGGCATCCAACTCCGCAGAGGCCTTGCCTCGATACGCGGCTTACTTGGCTCCATGAGAGAAGTGGCAACGGCAAAGTTCCGGCGTGCAACAGCGGCGGTCCGCCGGCCCCGCACCGCTGCAGCCCCTTCGCGGACGGTGGTGCTTGTCGGCATCAGTGGTAGTCTCGCGGTGCTGCTTCTGCTGCTCATCGTGGTTGCTCTGCGCGCGGAGCGTCAGCCACTCAGCGCCGAAGCCATCGAAGTGAAGGCAGCCGGGAAGGCGATCGCTTCCAGCCTGGTCATACCAGGTGATGGCGCATGGCCCTGGCCGCTGGCGCTGGAGCCTAGATCGCGATATACTGAGGCCGATGCAGCAGAGATCCGTCCCGATCTGGGAGCGATCGATGTCTCCAGCCTGACGAACCGCAGGAAGGCACAGCTTGAATCGATCCTTGACGCAGTCGACTGACAAGCCCCAGCGACTTCTCCCTTGGTATCTGCTCGTCGTATTATACTTGATGGCCAGCCTGGCATGCGTTTCCCAGCCGGGACCGGCCGGCGACGTGGCCGCATCGGCAATGGCTGATGCAGCCGCCCCAGTGGCGGTTGCGCCCGATTCTATCGCGATGTACCGAGCCGCCCCGGCTACGATCTCCGCGAAGCCGCCGTTGGCCGAACCGGATGTTCGGTCGCCGCTGCCGGCCCCTCCAGTCCACCCAGCAAAGCCCTCCGTCGACATAACCGTGTTGTCGTCTTCGCCGGTAATCACCTTCGCCCCTGTGCGATTGCCTGAACCGATCGCACCTGCGCCAGTCGCCTCCGCCAAGCCTCCGGTTGCGGCAGTTGCCAAACCGGTTGCTGCTTCACCCGCCACCGTGGCGGCAACGGCCACTCAGGCCGCCAAGCCCGGTGCGACTGTCTCTGGAAGCACTGCATCCAGCCCTGCTGCTCAGCCCAAACCTGCCGCAGCAACTGGAACCGCGCCGGCACCTGCCGCAGCCAAACCGGAATCAAGCCAGACCGCGGTTCTGCCAGCCACTCCTGCTTCGTCTGCTCGAGTCGAGGCCGCCTCTAGACCGGTCGCGGAGACCAAGCTGGAAACTTCCAGGGGCGAGCGTTTTGAGCTGCGTTTCCCCGGCTCCGGCTGGATATATCTGGGCGACGAACTTGGTCGAGAGGGATTGCGGTACGAAACGCGGAGATTCGAAGACAATGCCGCCATCTTTGCCATGAATCCCGAACAGGTAGGCGAGTATCTCTTGCGGTTCCAGCGACAGAATCCTGTGGACCGCTCGACCGAGGTCAGCCTGGTCCGTGTTACGGTTGCAGACAAGCCGGCTTCTTCTGCGGCCGTACAGCCAAGCCCCATGGCTGCCGGCACTGTCCCGGATTCCTATGCGACACCAGGCGCAACCATCCAGCCCGCGGCGGCAAGTGTTGCCGCTCCCACAACGCCGTCTTCGGGCACTGCAGTGCCAGCGCCTGCATCGGCTTCGCAGCCACCGCTGGCTGCAACGCCAGCGACCCAGACGGCCGCTCAGCCGGCTCTTTCTCCAGGCATCGACCTGCTATCGATCACCGATCCTGTCGAACTGATAAGGCGGGCCCGTGATGAACTGGACGCAAAGCGAACCCAATCCGCTCTCGATGCGCTCGACCGCTATCTAGCACTCTATCCATATGGAAGTGATGAGGTCTATTTCCTGTACGGTCTGGCCTATGAACAGGATACTCCATTTCGAAACATCAAAAAATCGTATGACGCTTACCGCCGTGTCCGCGACGAGTACCCTAGGAGCGCACGATGGAAGGATGCTGCAGATCGCATCGCATATCTGGAAAAGCACTATTTCGGGCTGCGCTGAGGTTGGTTCCCCGAACCTTGCATTCATTCCAGCCTTGCATAGGCAGGTATGATGGTGGGACCGATCTTGAGCGGCGTAATGGATGTTTTGAGCCAAATCTTTCTGTCTTCTGTACTTAACCGCACCTTCGAC
>Ga0209467_1002773_pt1 | contig 12082 bp, 13 predicted proteins | sample Higcelwee11metaG_FD_187175 | JGI IMG/M metagenome (GOLD analysis project Ga0209467, IMG submission 187175) | Freshwater pond sediment microbial communities from the University of Edinburgh, under environmental carbon perturbations - High... | ecosystem: Environmental > Aquatic > Freshwater >...
AGGGCCTTTCGAGCGGTTTCCTCATCCGCCGGATAAGGGATGCAACTGTCCAGGCACATGATGATGTCCGCGCCCAGGGTGGTCTGGATGTCCACCGCGTCTTCCGGGGTGATGATGTGCCGGGAGCCGTCGATATGAGACTGGAAATCAAACCCCTGCTCCGTGGTTTTGGATATTTTGGCAAGGGAAAAAATCTGGAATCCGCCGCTGTCGGTGAGGATCGGTTTATCCCAGTTCATGAACCCGTGAAGGCCGGAAAATTTCTGAATAACGCCCATGCCGGGACGCAGGTATAAGTGGTAGGTATTGCCCAAAATAATTTGTGCGCCGGCATCTTTGAGATGTTCCGGGGTGACGCCCTTGACGGTTCCGGCGGTGCCCACGGGCATAAAGATGGGGGTTTCGATGACCCCATGCGGGGTGGTCAGGGTGCCTGCTCTGGCACGGCACTGGCTGGATGTTTTGTGTATTTCAAAATTGATCATAAAACCTTTTTTATTCAATAAACATCGCGTCCCCGTAGCTGAAAAACCGGTATTTTTCCGCCACGGCGCGATTGTAAGCGTTCAGGATATTTTCTCGTCCCGCGAATGCCGAAACAAGCAGAATCAGGGTTGACTGAGGCAGATGGAAATTAGTAATTACCGCATTCACGCATTTGAAATCAAAGCCCGGATAGATGAACAAATCGCAATTGCCGGGACCGGGACGAAGACAGCCGTCGCCGCCCGCCGCATATTCCAGGGTCCGCACGGATGTGGTGCCCACGGCCACCACCCGCCGGCCTTCCGCCTTGGCCCGATTCACCGTGTCGGCGGTGGCCTGTGAAATCATAAATTGTTCCGAATGCATTTGGTGGTCCCGAATATCCGCGCACCTTATGGGCATAAACGTCCCGTAGCCCACATGAAGGGTGATGGTCGCAACCGATACGCCTTTGGTTTTGAGTTGGTCAAGGGCCGCTTTTGAAAAATGAAGCCCGGCAGTAGGGGCCGCTACCGCGCCTTTATGGGTCGCATACACGGTCTGATACGCGTTCCGGTCGCGCTCTCCGGGATCTTTGTCATGGTCCCGTTTGATATAGGGCGGCAGGGGCATGACGCCGATTCGGTTCATGATTTCATCAAAAGGTTTTTTGCTTTCAAACCGGATGGCGCAGGTGCGCTCATGGATTTTTGTCACCTGGCCCTTTAACTCCGGCCCGAAATCAATGCGCGTGCCGATGCGGGGGTTTTTTGAGGTTTTGACCAGGCATTCGTATTCGACCGTGCTGTTTTCAGAATGATCGGTTTCAGCGGGCCCGGCTCCTGAAGCATAGTTGACGATGAGAATTTCAAATCTGCCGCCGGTTTCCTTGACCCCGAACATTCGGGCCGGGATCACCGCCGTATCGTTGACCACAAGCACGTCCCCGGATTTCAGCAGATCCGGAAGCTCGGAAAACCGGTGATGGGCCATTGCCCCGGAAGTCCGGTTTACATGCAGAAGACGGGAATGGTCGCGCCGGCTTGAAGGCTCCTGGGCGATCAGTTCTTCCGGCAACGCATAATCATAATCGGTTAAGGCGAACGTCATTGCCTGTATTTATTCCATTTTTCCAAGATAGACCAGCACCAGCCCTACAAGCATGAGCACCAGCCCGAATTTTCGCAGCACGTCATCCGGCAGGGTCAGAATTTTTTGCATCATTTGCTTCATCTTATCGGGAAACCCGAAATAGGGAATCCCTTCAATGATCATCACCATGCCAATAACACACAGAAAAAATTTCATGACGTTTAATCTCCAAACGAATGCAGGCCTTTTTAAAAACACGACACTATATCTTTGGGGTGTTTGTGTTGTCAAAATAAAATCCAAATAATGGTTGACGATATAAAGTGAATTAATCCATAAAAAGGCTTGCAGCCGGACTTCAGATGGGGTTTTCAAACAGGCTCTTAGAAAGTACCTTAAAAAATGACCCACAGATAATAAGGATTGAAGGACAGATGAAATACGAACCGGTCATCGGCCTTGAGGTTCACGCCCAGCTTAACACCCGCACCAAGATTTTCTGCAGTTGCGCCAACGCATTCGGCGGCGAGCCGAATACCTATGTGTGTCCGGTCTGCCTGGGCATGCCGGGGGTTCTCCCGGTGCTCAATAAAACCGTGGTGGAATACGCCATGCGCATGGCCCTGGCCACGGACTGCACCATCAACAGGGAAAGCCGGTTCGCCCGGAAAAATTATTTTTATCCGGATCTGCCCAAAAATTACCAGATATCCCAGTATGAACTGCCCATTGCCGAACACGGACAGGTGACCATTACCTTAGACGACGGCACCATGAAACGCATCGGCATCACCCGCATCCACATGGAAGAAGACGCGGGCAAACTGATTCACGATGCAGGCCGGCCGGTCAGCCGGGTGGATTACAACCGCACCGGCACGCCGCTCATTGAAATCGTGTCCGAACCGGATATGCGCTCACCCGAAGAAGCCGGGGCTTACTTACGGCAGATCCGCTCCATTCTGCGATATCTCGGCATCAGCGACGGCAACATGGAGGAAGGCAGTTTCCGGTGCGACGCCAATGTGTCCCTCCGGCCCTGGGGCACGGAAACCCTCGGCACCCGGGCGGAACTGAAAAATTTAAATTCCTTCAAATATGTGGAAAGCGCACTGGCTTATGAGATCCGGCGGCAGGAGAGCCTGCTGGAAGAGGGGCAATCGGTGATTCAGGAAACCCGGCTGTGGGACAGCGCCAAAAACCGGTCCATTTCCATGCGGGGGAAAGAAGAAGCTCATGATTACCGGTATTTCCCGGACCCCGACCTGACGCCTCTCATCATCGATGACCCCTGGATTGAAACTATCCGCCAGAGCCTTCCCGAACTTCCCGACGCCAGAAAAGACCGGTTCATCAACGAATACGCCTTGCCGCCTTACGATGCCGGGGTGCTGACATCAGCAAGGGAACTGGCTGATTATTTTGAAGAATGTGTCCGGCAGGTCAAAAATCCCAAGCTGGTGAGCAACTGGGTGATGGGCTCCCTGCTGGGGCTCTTAAACGCTGAGGGTAAAACCATCGAACAATCCCCGGTGTCCGCAGCAGCCTTGGCCGAACTCCTGGCCCTCATGGAAACGGGTGTCATCAGCGGCAAAATCGCCAAGACCGTGTTTGATGAGATGGTGGCCTCAGGAAAATCCCCCAAAGTCATTGTGGAAGAAAAGGGTCTGGTCCAGGTTACGGACTCAAGCGAAATCTCCGCGGTGGTGGACAGGGTGATTGCCGCAAGCCCAGGTGAAGTGGAAAAATTCAAGGCCGGAAACACCAAACTCATGGGGTTTTTCGTGGGCCAGGTGATGAAGGAGACCAAGGGCAAGGCCAATCCGGGAGTGGTGAATCAATTATTAAAGGAAAAGCTGGGGTAAAGCGCTCTCTGAAGGCTCACCCGATTTATCCTTATTCATTCGCTTAAAGCTTTTTTTGTAATTCTTCTTTTGTAATATCACAGTCTCGTAATATTTGGGCTAAAAGCCCGCTGCCTATGCTCTCTCTTCGGTGCATAGGAATAACTGTGCACCGACCATCCTGGTGTCGCAGGAAATGGTGGCTGCCTTTTACGCGTGTTAGTTCGAACCCGAATTTTCGCAAAGCACGAATTAGCCGACTGCCGGTTATTGCTGGAAAAGTGGTCATGCGTTGACCGCTACTTTTTGCACACCAATAAATTCATTGGGTATCGGCTTTTCTACCTCAAGGCAAAGTTCAATGGCCTCTTTAATTCTCTTCATTAATGTGTCAAGAGATTTAGCCTGCGTATGACAACCGCGGAGCGCTGGTACAGAGGCAACAAAATAGCCATCCTCATCTTTTTCAATGATTACACTAAATTCTTTCATTTTTTATCCTCCGATATCTCATATTTTATCTGATGGCGTTGATTTTATGAAAGCGAACGAAAAATTCAGACGGAGCGGCCTATGGCTGCGATCGGTTGTAGCGACTGATTAGCAGATATTATATACTTCTAAACCAATTTTTATCTATTGTAACTTTTTCTATCATTTCTGTTTTTAAACCTAACTGAAATTCTTTTAATTTGTCTGCTAACTGATCGCCATCTACAAGATCAATAGGTGGCGCACCGTCACGAGTTGCTTCTTTCACTGCAGCCGGTGTAAATGTTCCTGTGGTTATAAAAAGACCTTTGTCAGCTCTTCCAACCATTGCACCTCGAAAATCACGAATATCACCTGCTGATATTGATCCTTGATACTTCTTGCATTGGAAAATAACGTGAAAACTCATGAAACCGTGGATTTTAGCAATACCTTTTCCGTCAATACCACCATCACCCGTGCGACCTGTTACTTCAACTTGAACGAAACCCGATTCCCTTAATAAACGTTGCGTAAGTCTTTCAAAAGCATCCGGAGAAAGTTCTTTAGTAAGAAGATGGTAAAGTTCTTCTCGCCAGTCTTGGGCTTCTGGTGTATCGGTATCAATTAACTCTATTTGCTCATTTTTCGCTTTTTTGTTCTTATGTTTTGATTCAACCCTGTCAGCTTCTCTTACTTATTTAACAACTACATGCGGGTCAACGCGTTTTTTTTCTTTTGCCAGTTGGGTTAAAGCCCATACGCCTCTGCTTGAATTTTCAAGAAATCCAAATTTTTTAAGATATGTTCTTGCCCATGCAAGACGATATGCAACTTCCGTTTGATTGCTTTTATCCGGACTATGGGGGATAGATGAAATTGACTCATCAATATTTTCTTGCTCAAGAACTTTTTCATAAATTTCATCGATTGATCCAGAACCACCGAGCACAAATAACGCATCAAGGAGAGGATTCATCAGCGAATCAAAAGTCGGCATTTGTTTTGTCATAAATCGTCCTTAATTTTATGGCTCATAATTCCCTCTAAAATTTCTGGTGAATCACTGAATCTCCGGTGTCGATCATTTTTCGCGAGCCTTGAAGCTGTGAGTCGCCAGAGCCCCTTGTCCAGATTTAACTATCCTGAAATACATATAAAACCCTTGGCATGTGGTTTGCAAGATTTACTTTTCTTTGGCGGGCAAAGAAAAGTAACAAAAGAAACCCGCCCGGCGATGCGGAAAGCTCCCTGAACCCGATGACTGCCGTGGCGCGGGCAAAAACCTCCGGCGGAAAATTGTGGCTTTTTCTGTCGTGTTGCTTGCGGAATGGGCCATTGGCGGGTTGGAAAACCCGTCACACAGGTGATGGCGCATCGACAACCCGGTCATTTTCAAACAATAACCGAATCGGGTCGGGGATTTGTAGGGTTTCAATGGTGGTCGGCTCTTTTTCGCCCGGCAAGTGCAAAGTAAGCGCCTGCGCGTGCAGGGCCAGCCGCTCGAATCCGCAATGGTCTTTGAGGAATTTGATTGCCCTATCCGAGCCGTAGCGCGCGTCGCCGACGACCGGATGCCCGGCCAGTTTGGCATGCCGCCGGATCTGGTGGGTGCGGCCGGTGAGGAGTTCAATCATCACCAGTGTATAATGGGCGCTATGGTCCATGACCCGGTATTTCGTCCGGCTGGGCTGCCGGGAACCCGATCCCTGGGGATGGGTGCGGCCCCCGGCGGTTTTTGCGAGAGGCCATTCCCACATTCCCCATGCGTCTCCGTTCTGCGGGGATTCCAGACGGCCATGCACCAGCGCGACATAGATTTTTTGGACCGCCCGGTCATTGAATTGCTGGGAAAAAAACCGGAAAATTTCAGGGTCGGTCGCCAGCAGGATCACGCCGCTGGTTTCACTGTCCAGCCGGTGAACCGGGTTGACGTCAATACCGGATTCCGCGCCCGGCGGATGAATGCCGATCTGGTCTAAAAGTTCCGCCTGCTGCAATATGCCTTGGGATACCAGCGAACACAGGTCTTTCCCCGGCGCATTGTGAACGCTCATGCCCGCCGGTTTGTCCACCGCCACCCAGCCCCGGCCTGAGGACAGGATCGGTATCTGAATAGAATTTATCTCAATAATCATGTCGCCTGCATTTATGGAAATTACTAAAATGGGCTTACCCCTTCAGCACTTCCCGGATTTTTCCACAAAAATGATGTTTCCTTTTTCATTGCCAAACGGGTGCTTTGTGGGGTAAGCGGATGATACGATTCATTCCATAATCATATAGGTGGCATTGTGAAAAAACGACCCGTAACGTTAAGCTATATCCTTTTTTATATTCTGTTTTTACCCGATTCATGGCGGATTCTCATGGGAATCATTTTTTCGGGGGTGCTGTCTTCTCTGATTTTTACCCCTGAAATCGATTTTTCGGGCCGGGTGGTCATATCTATAATGATGGCGTTCATCGGATATTCCGCCACCGGCGTTCCCGCCCGATGGATCACCGGGATGTTCAAGAAGCTGATTCTGGGGGACAAACGGCCCAAATAAAGGAAATTACGAATGGCGGACTTAAAAATGGTTTTATGCCTTCATTCGTAATTTATCTTGACGTGGTGGACAGCTTCAGGGCCAGCCCCACAAACACCACTCCCGCCACCCGGTTCATGATGGTCTGGGCTTTTTCGTTTTTGATGAGCCATTGCCCCAGACTGCCCGCCATCCATGCGATGCCCCCGAAAACCACCACAGTCGCTGCGATAAACACCCCGCCGAGCAAAATGAGCTGCAAAGTAAGGGAACCCCGGGCCGGGTCCGCGAACTGGGGCAGAAACGCCAGAAAGAAAATCGATACCTTGGGGTTGGTGACGTTCATGATGATGCCCCGCTGGTAGAGCTTGCCGAAAGTAAGCCGCCTGTTGGTTCCCGTCTTTATGGCCGCCGCGGACGCACGGAAGGCCTGCCAGGCCAGATACAGCAGGTATGTTGCGCCGGCGAGTTTTAATGCCGTGAAGGCAAGGGCCGATGCCTGAAAAATGACGGCTACGCCGAAGGCCACGGCGGTTGTGTGAACGAGCAGGCCAGTGCACAGCCCGAGGGTGACGATGAGGCCGGAGGCTTTGCCGTGCATGGCGGACTGGGTCAGTACGAAAATATTGTCCGGACCGGGGGCCAGAGCCAGCAATACCGATGCCATGCCGAAGGCCAGGAGGGTTTCAATGGAGAGAGGAAACATGATGGTTTTCCTTTTAAAAAGTTCGGACAAGCCGAGAATTGCAGGGGTTCTGGTGATGCCTCACTTATCTTTCCCTTTAGGCCCGGGTTTTTGAGGCTTCAGTGTGCGGTCTAAAAGGTGTTCCAGTTTTTCAATAAAAGAATCCTCCCCCAAAGGCCGCCCGGTTCGTTCGTGTTTCCTGAATAATTCGATTTCCGGCTCTTCTACATCAACGGCTAAAAACTGTTTCCAGGGTTTACTCACGATTTTCAGCAAAGGCTCTGTTTTTACAAGAATATCATCTTCGCCGGTGATATGCGCTCCGGCGCTGCTCCAACGCCAGTCTTCAGGATTTTTGACCAAACCCGCCCGGACCGGATTTAATTCCACGTATCTGGTGCATGCCAACAGATGCTGCTCTTCCATGATGAAAGACGAAAACCTTCCCTGCCATAAATGGCCCCGCCAGTCTTCACGGAAATTGATCCGCCGGGTATAGCGCCGGTGGGCTTCGCCAATGGCAAGGTTTAACCCGTCCTTGGTTTCCGGCACCACAATCAGGTGAATGTGGTTCGGCATAAGGCAATACGCCCAGGTCTCCACCCGGAACCGCATGCACCATTCGGACATGAGATTCAGATAGGATTGGTAATCTTCATCATTGAAAAAGGCCTGCTGCCGTCTGTTTCCCCGCTGCGTTACATGATGGGGGATTCCCGGCGCTACGGCTCTTGCGATTCTTGCCATGGTTTTATGAAAATCAGAAGTTCTGGTCTTTGTCAATAATTTTGTATGGTGTCCCCGGAATTCCCCCGGAATTCCATAAAAATCCAATTCACTTTTAAGTGCCGGCAGTGCTATTGCGGCACAAAACACGCGGTGGGTTGTCACGGAACAGACTGCAAGAAGGGTCATAAAATGGTTGCCTTGCTGGAACGGCGCGGGCATTACAGAAAAAAAGTGGATCTCCTCGGAAAAGTAATAGATGAACGCAAAAATGCTGCGCTGGTTAAGGTGCGTGATATCTCCAAAAAGGGATTGCTCCTTCAGGTGGTCAGTCCGAAAACCTTTGAGGTGGGAGAGAGATTGACGGTTTCATTCGAGCTGGATGATCCGCAGCATACCAAAATAGAAGAGAAAATAATTATCCGGAAAATGCTTCCCCCGAATCTCCTGGGTGTGGAGTTCGCCTGTTCAGAGGCTTTATGCAGCTCCTATGACAAAGCCATTGGGATTTACCTGAGAAGGTGAGCGGTTATGGAATATGGATTAATTAAGGAAGGATACCCCTGATTTTTCAATTCTGTAAAATGTCCCCGGAACTCGGAGGCAGTTGCCTTGGTCCGACCGGTGTTCAGGGAAATCCCCCAAGTGTTTTGCCTTACATATTTATGACCTTATCGGCTGTTTCCCGGCCGAGTTTTAATTTTAACAGCCATTTGACCACGCCATAAGGGACGTAACCCTGCACCTGCCCTCTTTCTTTTGCAAGGGCGAGATTCAGGGCAAGATAGGTTTCCGGTACGTCAAGCGGCGCTTTTTTATCCACAAGCTGCATTGCACCGGGTGCACATGTGGTGACACACAATCCGCAGCCAATGCAGGAATCTTCATTGATACTGAATACCGGTGTTTTCTTTTTACCTTCTTTGTAACCGCTTATGAAGATGGCATCCATCTGACATCTTGAATCACAGATCCCGCATCCGACGCAAGACGATGGATCTAATTTTGCCATATAACCGGAATGAAACATCTCTGCGGGTTTGTCTTCTTTTTTGATATTTCTCAGCAGCTGGCAGCTTTCTTTGTCACACATGCACATATTTGTAATTTTCTGACTGTTTGTGCCCATCGGGATCAGGGCCGCTTTTTCACATTCATCGAGTTTTTCAAACAGTTCCTGCCGGGTCAGCCGGCGGCCGAAACCGTTTTCAATATAATAACTGGCAGCCATTCCAAACATGAGACAGGTTTCAAGCGGCCGGTCGCCGGGCGCCCCTTTTTTTGCCTGCTCCACCCGGCAGATACACGGTGCAACCGCATAGGGCTCGTTTTCTTTGCCGGCGACCAGTTCCTTGATTTTTCGATATGGATGAACCGTATCTTTATGTTCAATTGATTTTTCCACCGGCACCACCCGCAGTTGCTTGACTTTCTTGTCTTTCCAGTGTTTTTCAAACAACCCGTCATATACATGATCCACTTTTTCGGCAATTTCCCGGTCAACCATATTCACATGCCATTCATAAATACCCATGATAAAATTGGGCTGCGCATACAGGGGCGCTTCAGGGGTATGAATCCGGAATAAAAGCCCTTCCTTCGCCATCTGCTCCAGGCTTTCGCCGGCCTTCTTCGCATCCGTTTTTAATCTTTTGGCTATTTTCGCCGGAGGTTCCGGGATATTGGTCATTTTCAATGCAATCTTCGCCTGTTCCTGGGTATAAAAGCGTTTGAGAATATCGATTTCCGAACCGTTTTCAGTTTCCGGGAACCCTGCCGGCTGTTTGTGCAGATGTTTTTGCAACTGACGATATAATTCGTTATCCATGTTTTTCTCCCTGATTTTTAATGGGTGACCCCAGCTGCTCTTAAAGCTGCCTGAGATTTCTTAAACGCTCCTTTTGGGGGTCGAAAAGGATAGTTTAAGCTAATTTTCGGGGTGATTTTAAGGTTTATTACAATTCTTATCAGACAGTTGACTTGGTCCGACCGGGATTTGGTTTTTGATTGGATTTTGTAAAGTAAGATTATAGATTTTAAATCAAGTTTGTTTTTTTTCAATTTCTACCATTTTTTTCCTTTTTTTGAGGTGTATTTTTTTAATACCCATCCATTAATTATTTTGTCCTTTTCAATATATTCTACATGTATCCATTTACTGATTGCCCCAATAACATGTAAAGATTCCCCTCTAAAAATTATTTTTAATTTTTCTGACTTAGTATTTGTTTTTTTAAATATATATATATTGTCCTTAGTAACAAAGCATATATGGCTTTTATATTTAAGAGGTTTCTTTATCCCCTTAAAATTTTTGACAACCTCTGTTTTTGTTGATTGAGAATTAGGGTTGATAATTTCTTGGACAAATTCAATACCTTTGTCCAAAGGATTGAAGTCTTTTTTTATAGAATGATCAAAATAAAATAATACAAATAAAGGAAATATAATAGTTTGAATTAGAAAAATTAAAAATTCCTGAAAAATTTTAGGATATTTTGATAAAGTTTTCTCAATCTGTTGAGTATTATCTTGAAAGATATTTGTGATTATTATTTGGACTGAATCATTTATACTTTGAGAATCTATTCTTGTTCCACCAACTGAGATTGACCCATCATCATTAATTCTTAGAGATTCATTAGTAAAAACTGGTTCAAGGGTTCCTGGGTGGGTTTTTGAAGGTCTCCAATGTTCAACTGTTAATTCTTCTTCCAATGAAAGAGTTTCATGGAGATTCTCTTCCAGAATTTTAGGTTTATATGTTTCTAATACTTTTTCTAAATTGCTTATGCCCTTTTTGAATTGAGGGGATTGAGCTATTTCTTGAAAAAGTTCCCCAATCTGATTTGATGATTTAAATACATTTCCAATTGTTTGGCTTAAGTTGTTTATGCCTTCAAATAGTTGAGATGCTTTAAAGGATTCTTGAATATGTTTCTCTAACTGACTTGGTATGTTGTATAACTGTTGAACTGTTTGGCTTAAGTTGTTTATGCCTTCAAATAGTTGAGATGCTTTAAAGGATTCTTGAATATGTTTCTCTAACTGACTTGGTATGCTGTATAACTGTTGAACTGTTTGGCTTAAGTTGTTTATGCCTTCAAATAGTTGAGATGCTTTAAAGGATTCTTGAATATGTTTCTCTATTTGACTTGGTTTGAATCTATCTTCAAATACTTGAGATGTTTTAAAGGCTTCTCTCATATTTTTTTCTAATAGACTTGATGAAGTGGGTGGGGTTGTAAATGATTTTTCTTTTTGAGGATTGTTTTTATCATAACAAGATTTACAATATTTACCCCTTGGATTCTTGTTTCCTTTCAAATCAACAAACTCATCTTTTGATTTTTCAGTATTACATTCAGGACAGAGTTTTAAATTTTCCATAAGTATTTCCTCTTATTTCAATCCCCATCAGTAAAATATTAAAATCATAAGTGATTTTACAATTCATGTATCAGAAGAATACAAGCATTTCAAGAAATTTAGATATTGTCCGACCTCGGGTCGGACCAAGGTATATGTCGATGCACTAAGGCTTTAGGTAAAAAATAAGGCCCTTTTTTGCCCCTATATTGAATTATCGGGACATCATACCTAATTATTTCTTACTTAAATCTCCATTCATTTAAACGCCATGATATGACAACCCGCTACGAATCTATCTCCAATGCACCTTCGGAATTTTCCGTTCGGGCAGCCGGTAATATCTGGGTTTGGCATATCCCAGCATCATGGCGTAGTGATGGGAATGGCCTTTGGGTAATCCCATCGCCTCTTTAAGCAACAGATTTGACTGAAGCCCCATTTGAATGATCCCGGCCCAGCAGGTGCCTATCCCTTTGGTTTGCGCTGCCAGCTCCAGGTAGGACAGGGCCAGGCTCACATCCGTCATGCCACCGACGGCTGCGGCAGGGGCCGACGCAATGACCAGGGCGGGGGCATTTCGCAGAACCACATCCATGCCGAAATCCCAGGCGGCAATGATCAGGGGGAAATAGGGCGGGTAGTCCCCATCAGGATTGGTTTTCAGCAGATGTTTCATGCCGTCCACGGTCAGGCCGGCGAGGCTGCGGATTTTTTCCTTATCATTAAACACCGTCCATTCAACCCGCTGGCTATTGCTGCCTGTGGGGGCATAACGGGCGATTTCGATCAACCGCTGAAGGGTTTCTTTTTCAAGCGGCTGGTCTTTAAAAAACCGGACCGAGCGGCGGGAGCGCAGGAATTGAACTGCCTGTGCTTCACTGATGACCATTTTTTTG
>Ga0209467_1002774_pt1 | contig 12079 bp, 8 predicted proteins | sample Higcelwee11metaG_FD_187175 | JGI IMG/M metagenome (GOLD analysis project Ga0209467, IMG submission 187175) | Freshwater pond sediment microbial communities from the University of Edinburgh, under environmental carbon perturbations - High... | ecosystem: Environmental > Aquatic > Freshwater > Pond...
TTCTGGCACATTGCACATCTTACGGCCAGCATTCAGAAGAGTGTTGTAAGTGCCGTGGACAATACCCTGCGGCCCTATGTACATCCAGCCACCTGCTGTCATCTGACCATAGGAGGAGACCCCCATCTGAGCTGCTATCTCCCAGTCATGAGGATTGTCATACAACCCCACCATCAGCCCATTTGTGATAATGACACGAGGGGCCTCAGAAGAGGATTCAAAGAGCCCCAGCGGGTGGCCTGAGTGCATGACAAGCGTCTGATTTTCAGTCAGAGCCTCCAGATACTTTTTAATAAGACGATACTGCATCCAGTTCTGGCAAACGCTTCCTGTCTCACCATAGGTGACAAGCTCATAGGGGTAGAGCGCAACATCAGAGTCAAGGTTATTGTCGATCATCAGTTGAAATGCTCTGCCAGCAAGACAGTTACCCTTATACTGATCAACAGGTTTTGCCTTTATATGACCTGAAAGAGCAAAATTGAGAGAACTATTTTTATATGGCCTGAATCTGTACCCGTAAATACGGCCACGGCTCTTAAGTTCATTGAGAAATTCAGGAGCCATGATAGCGTGGTGCTGTTCAGGAATATAGCGAAGGGCATTGGCCAGAGCTGTACGGGTCTGGCTCGGACTCAACCGGAAGCCACGATCAGGAGCCCGGCGTATCCCCTCCATGAAGGGGGGCATCTCCGGCAGTTCATCATCCAGCCGGATTTTCATGGCCTCTGATATATCTTTGTTGGTAATCATATACTTACTCCTTCTGTTAATGTGTGAGGTCAGAGACAAATTCACCATTTGCACCGGATAGGGTTTTGAATCGCCCCCCGATTCGATAAATTGAGCCAGGATAGGTCATTCTGCTGTGGGTCACAACCCTCTGATGGTCCCAGGTCTGGCGATGGAGTACAAGACATGGTTCGTGTTGCTCCAGCTTCAGAAGCTTTATTGCTGTTGGATCGGGGAGAACAGCTTCAACAATATGCTCAATATCTGTAACCCCTGCAACGCTAAGAAGATATCTTGAAGTTGTTATGGTGGTAAAGTCCTGCTTCAGATAGTCAGGTGCAGATTGCGGATTGACATACTGATCTGCAAGCATTACAGGCTTTCCGCTGTTTTTATGGACAATAACAGAGTGAAAGAGCGGCGTACCAATGGGTATCTCCATTGCAGCGGCAAGCTCCGGGTAGGCACTCTCCTCTCTGAGCAGATGCACTTCAGAGGAGTGAACACCGCCACGGCTTCTGATCTCCTCGTCAATGCTGCTGATCTCAAATAGCGCAGTCAGAGGCTTGGGGTGAGCCACATAGGTTCCAACCCCCTGAATACGCAAAAGATAGCCCTGTTCAGACATCTCGCGCAGAGCACGGTTCACAGTCATGCGGGAGACACCAAGCTCACGTACAAGCTGGTGCTCAGAAGGTATCTTGCTGTCCGGTGTCCACTCCCCTGAGTGGATATGGTGCATGATGTAATCTTTTACCTGCTCATAGAGAGCTTTCGGCCCCTGCATCGAAATAGTGCCATGAGTCATCAAGCGCTCTTTATTGGCTCTCTGATTGGATATTGCCATCAATAAATACCAACCTTTTTTAAAATACTACCCTTTTTCCATTTTAGCCTGAATCTCTCTGGTACCCTCTATTCTAAGCCTTTCAAGTTCTTCTACAACCTTGTCATCCATGGGCTCAGGCGTGTGAGTCTCAACTATCTTCCGAACCTCCTCCTTGACCCGCTCTTCCATTGTCTGTTTTCCAGAAGATTCCCACATTGAGATCGGCTTATGGTTCAGAAGCTTTGCCTGCCAGAGTTCTTGACGGAAATGGTTAATTGTGTGTTTCTGCTGAAGAAAATGGCCACCAGGTCCAACTGCCTCAATCACTTCACGGGCAAGAGTCTCTCTGTTGACAGTTATCCCCTCAATAAAACGTTTAGCCATCCCCACTATCTCATTTCCCATCACCAGCTGTTCAACAGAGCAGGCCATACCTGCTGCCATATAGCCAACATCATGAATCAGATTAAGCCCTGCCAACCCCTGACTCAGTATGGAAAAGGCCGACTCAAGTCCTGCCTGAGCATCAAGAGACTTTGAATCAGTGGCACCAGCAAGACCCCATGTGGGCAGACCAAATGACTGGGCAACCTCTGCCTGTGCAGAGAGTCCAAGGCTGTTCTCAGGCAACCCCATGGCCATGAGCCCTGAAGACATGTTCAGAATTCCAACATTTGCACTCATGGCAACCGGACATCCTGTCTTTCTGAGCTGGGCAATGGTGATGTGGATCATTGACTCTGCTGTCATCTGAACAACCATACCAGCCATGGTGACAGGGCCAGTTGCCCCTGCCTGCACTGTAGAGCCTGGCAGTTGAGGCATGTAACGGTCAGCAGATACAAAGATCCTCTCAATTATCTCATCTGGAAATGTCAGAGGGGCTATCGCTTCAGGATAGGCGATTATAAAGGGCCTGCGCCTAAGTTCATCCATACCTCCTGCTATAACTGCTGCCATCTCATATACATATTCGCACCCAAGAGGAGAGTATCCGATAAATACAACAGGTTTTGTGGTATTGGCAGCAACCACGGGAAACTCATGTACATCAGCAGTATTCACAGGCACATCAAGAGATGAACCCATTGGCATGACAAAATCGATATTTTTAAGGGAGTCTGCAATCTTTGCTCCCATTGCAATGTCTTTGAGCTGTGTCTCTCTGAACTCTCCGGTAAAAGGGTCTCTGGTATTGGGACTTGCTGTTGAGGTTCCGTAGTGGCTTTTACGCCCCTCAAGCTCCATTGCCCTCTCACCTTTACGGTTGTAGATTGTCCACCCCTTTGGAGCAGTTGCAATACAACCCTCCACAACATACTGGGGAATGCGGATAATATCATCCTTTACAATTGCCCCTGCCTGCTCAAGCATCTTCTGGGCCCCTTTGTGGCGACACCTGAATCCCACCTTTTCAACAACATCATAGGCAGCCTGTCTTATCTCCCATATCTGGTCATCTGATAGAACTTTCATACTGACGGATCGTTTTTCTGTCTGTGAAGATTGCACCATTCTCTTTTTCTCCTGGTTTATGATTTTCACATCACCCCCTCCTGCCCCCTCTTCATTCATGGGTAGGGCGCAGAGGTGTGAGGTCACTTTTCAAAAGATAGCATCAGCTCCCTTTAAGAGTTCCTACAGCCGCCTCTACTGCCTCGACTATCTCTCCGCTGCGTAATACCTTTACCATGGTCTCAATGTCAAGATAGAGATCTCTGTCCCTGTCAAGATAGGGGACATGTCTCCTTACCACCTCATAGGCAACCCTGGTTCCAATTCCGCCTTTCATGGCTCTTCTCTCTGTGATCAGATCATATGCCTGAGCTGCACATAAGAGTTCAATTGCCACCACATTCTCAACATTTTCCAGAATTTCACGGCTCTGACGGATGGCAATGGTTCCCATGCTCACATGATCCTCCTTGTTAGCTGATGTGGGGATGGAGTCAACGCAAGCTGGGTGGGCCAGCACCTTATTTTCAGAGACCAGGGCTGCGGCAGCATACTGCCCGATCATATATCCTGAGTTGAGCCCTCCGTTATTGACCAGAAACGGAGGAAGATCGCTGAGCTGAGGGTTGACAAGGCGTTCAATTCTGCGCTCAGAGACACTGCCAAGCTCTGCAATACCCATGGAGAGGTAGTCAGCAGCCATTGCCACTGGCTGTCCATGAAAATTTCCCCCCAGACGCACCTCTTCAGTATCAGAAAATATAAGGGGATTTGTGGTGGTGGAGTTTATCTCAATATCAATCACCCTCATTGCATGGGCAACAGCATCCTTGCTTGCACCATGGATCTGAGGAGCACACCTGAGAGTATATGCATCCTGAATCCTTGCACAACCCTGATGAGAGTCAATGATCTCACTTGCTGTTATCATCCTCAATATATTATCTGCCGTTGCAATCTGACCTGGATGGGGACGGATCTGATGAATCCTTGGATCAAATTCAGAGTTGCTGCCCATAAGCACCTCAAGGCTCATAGCGCAGGCAATGTCAGCAGTTTTGGATAGACGAACAGCATCGTTGACAACAAGAACACCTATTGCTGTCATCACCTGGGTGCCGTTAATCAGGGCAAGCCCCTCACCTCCCTGAAGTTTTAAAGGTTCAAGTCCAAGCTGCCTTAAAACTTCTCCTCCCGGCTGACGCTTTCCATCATACTCTGCCTCTCCTCTCCCGATCAGAACCAGCCCCAGGTGAGATGTTGGAGCAAGATCTCCACTTGACCCGACAGAGCCCTTTTCCGGTATTATCGGAGAGACCCCTCTATTAAGAAAGGTCAGCATATATCGGATAGTCTCCATGCGGCACCCTGAATACCCCAGAGAGAGGTCATGCACCCGTAAAGCCATGATTGCCCGAACCACCTCTGACGGCAGAGGTCTGCCAACTCCTGCAGCATGGCTCATAAGGATGTTCTCCTGAAGCTGCCTGGTATCTTTTTCAGGAATCTTTACATTGCACATGGCACCAAAACCTGTGGTAATGCCATATATAACCCTCTCCTCTGCCACCCATCTGCGGATCAGAGCGCTTGTCTTCTCCACACGCGCCTCACCATCTGAAGAGAACTCGGCAAAAGCGTTGTATCTTGCAACAGAGACCAGATCGTCGTTGGTGATTGGTTGTTTATCAAGAAAAATGGTCTGCATCTTAAATTTTGTTCCTTATTTTTGTATTAAAGTGGAGACGCATGAGTCTCCACATGTGCAACTGTCAGGGAATGGCTCTTGTATCTTTAACCAACCATAAACTTCTGGACAATATTCTCAATAGTCTGCTGCTTTTCTGAAGCAATTGCCAGAGGCTTATGGTTATCCAGAATCTTATGGAGTTTGGTTCGGGCACGGTCAAGAAGTGAAGTCCGTCCCTGATCCACCCACTTCTCATGGCTCTGACGGCAGAAGAGTTCCGGTTTCCACTGAACCTTGCGCAGATGTTTCAGCGTGTGAGGCTGGGTCAGAAACTGCCCCTGCTGAGCGCCTCTGGGGATAATATCCAGAGCAAGTGTATCATCATTTATGGGGATTCCCTTATACATGCGCCGTATCTGGTCAACCATCTCATTGACAATAATTATCATCTCAAGGCTTCCAGTCAGGCCGAAATCGAGATACCCCACATCATGGTTAAGGTTTGAACCGGCAAACACAGAGATGAAAGCCTCAAGTCCAGCCTCATATGATGCCTGCATATCTGGGATCTGAGCGTCGCTGGTACCGCCATAACCCCAGTTTGGAATATCCAGATAGTTACTCATCTCCACCATGGCCATGTAGGTCATCATATATTCTGGCGCATTGTAGGAGCACTGGCTTGTTGACATGTCGAGAACAGCAGCACCAATACCCATCAGAAAGGGTGCCCCTTCTGCTGCAAGCTGATGAACTACCATGCCGAAAAAAGACTCTGCAAGCCCCTGCACAGTATGTCCGGCAATGGTCATGGGTGCTGTTGAACCTGCAATGGGCGCAGGAGAGTAGATCACAGGAGAGGCTGTTCTTGCGCAGAATATGAGCTTGTCAAGGCTGTTAAAGGGGTGTTTGAGCGGGCTTATCGGTTCATCATACTGAATCCAGTACGGTTTTTCCCGAAGCTCCTTTTCCGAGCCTCTGAGCACCCTGGATATCTCCCACATCGCCTGAAGATCTCTTTTGCCATCAGCTGTGTTTACAATGGGTTTTGTGCAGTTTTCAGCCATCGCCTTAAAGCTCTCCAGATAGGAGCATGCCGGGTTGATATCATGCGGATGGGCAAATGACATTATAAAATCAATATTTGGCAGAGCATCACACACTCTGGCAGCGGTTCTGATATCCTCAAGTGTGGTGTGGTGGCGCTCCATCTTTTCTGACTCGATTGACCACATCAGGTCAGAGCCAGTACCAAAGTATGCTCTGCGCCCCCCAAGATCCATTGCGTGGTCTCCTTCACGGTCATAGATAGCTATATTGTTGGGAACTGTCTTTCTGGCCTTTTCCACAAGGGGGGCAGGAATTTTGACAACATTGCCATCTTCCACAGTGCAGCCCGCATCTTTGAGCAGTTTGAGAGCCTCTTCATGCATAACCTGCATACCGGTCTCTTCAATAATCTGCAAAGCAGATTCATACAACCTCTTTTTATCCTCTTCGCTTAAAAAAGAGAGTTTTGGTTCAAAACCTATTTCATAATCTGGTACTGGCATAATGGGATCCTTATTAACTGTCTGGTAGTATTATAGTTATTTTAATGTTGCAGCTTATCTGCATGCAAAATCTCTTAACTTTGACTTTGAACATACTCAATATGTGAGGATCATAATGGTCAATCTGATCAGATGTCCTGACTTGTATTTACAAGTACAGATTCACTACCTGTTCATATATAGGTTGTCAAGGTGTTTTTTTATAACATGGTTAAGAGTAGCGGCTAGACAGTAATATCACTTTCGTACCATGGTTAAGTCGTTGATAAAGATACATCTGTAGATAAAAAGATGAGATGCAACATCAAAGGCACCAATTAATAGTCAAGATAGCCTTGAGTAGAGCGCAGAATTGACCATTGACACCTATCCCGCTTTATAATAAGATGCGTTTTTTTAAATAAATTAGACGGTTGCGATGATACGACATGAATAAAAAAGATGAAAAAATCAAGACAGATACCATCATCACAAGCCATATGAACTCTGATTTTGATTCAGTGGCTTCGATGCTTGCTGCCCAGAAGCTCTATCCAGACTCTATTGTGATTTTCCCAGGGTCTCAGGAGAAGAGCCTCAGAGATTTCTTCATCAGTTCAATGAGCTATCTGTTTAACATGGAGAGCCCTGAATCAATTGATTTCTCCAGTGTGAAAACACTGGTACTTGTGGATACAAGGCAGAAAAACAGAGTCCCAGCTGTTGCAGCGCTTATTGACCGGAGCAACCCTCAGGCAGTTGAAACAGCCACTCTCTCCTCTGGAGATGTGCAGCTACATATATACGACCACCACCCAAGGCAGGAGGATGATCTTAAAGGCTCTCTTGAAGTGAACTCTCCAACTGGAGCAACGGTTACTATCTTAAGCAGACTTCTGCGGGAGAGAGAGATTGCCATCAACCCTGATGAGGCAACGGTAATGGCATTGGGCATATATGAAGATACTGGCTCATTCACCTACTCATCCACAACAGAATCAGATTTTCTGGAGGCAGGTTTTCTGGTCTCATGCGGGGCATCTGTCACCACCATCTCAAGCCTCATTACCCGGGAGATAAGCACAGATCAGGTCACCTGGCTCAATGCACTGCTCAATGAGATCACATGTCACAGGATCAACGGCTTTGATATCCACATATCAACCATCTCCTCCACATCATATATTTATGATCTGGCATCCATTGTTCAGAAGGTTGTAAAAATTGAGGATATTGGTGTCTTTTTTGCGATCGTGATGATGGAGAGCAAGATCACCATTGTGGCAAGAAGCCGTATTGATGAGGCAGATGTTGGGCAGATACTCTCTGCCATGGGTGGGGGCGGCCACGCATATGCAGCATCTGCTAAAATCATTGAGAAGACCCTGGCTCAGGTGGAGCAGGAACTCCTTGAGATCATCAGAACCAGAGTCCATACCAGAGAGATTGTTCTGGAGCTGATGTCATCTCCACCGATAATAGTTGACGCCATGGTTCCATGTAAGAAGGCAAGCCGTCTAATGACAAGGTATAACATCAACTCCCTGCTGGTATCAGAGGGAGAGCGCAACAATCTTATCGGTTATATTTCGCGGCAGGTGATTGAGAAGATACTGTACCATAATCTGGATCAACTGCCTGTCAGAGAGTATATGTCCACAGAGCTGTCAGCCATCTCAACTGACGCAGATATACCTGAGATCCAGAGTAAGATCATGGAGGGCAAGCAGCGCATCCTGCCAGTTATGAAAAACGGTGAGATTATCGGAGTGATCACCCGGACTGACCTGTTCGGTTTTCTCCTGTCTCACGGCAAAGATAACCAGCTTACAGAGAAGAGCATGGATGAGAAGAGTATCCGTCATGCCAGGAAAAAAAACATAACGCCTCTCCTGAAAGAGAGACTTACCCCAAAAATCATTGATCTGTTAAGGGATATCGGCAAAGCCGGAGATCAGATAGGGCTTGGGATCTTTGTGGTTGGCGGATTTGTCAGAGATCTTCTTCTCTACCGTAAAAGCGATGATATAGATATTGTGGTGGAGGGTGATGGCATTGCCTTTGCCAGGCAACTTGCTGCCATGAAACAGGGACGGTGCAATACACACCCTGAATTTGGAACAGCAGTTGTCATCCTGCCATGTGGATTTAAAATCGATGTGGCATCAGCACGACTTGAATACTACAAATCTCCGGCAGCACTTCCCACAGTAGAGATGAGTTCGATCAAACTTGATCTCTTCCGCCGTGATTTTACCATAAACACCCTGGCCATAAGGTTGAATATGGATGGGTTTGGCACACTCATTGATTTTTTCGGAGCACAGCGGGATCTGAAAGACAGGACAATCAGGATCATCCACAACTTGAGCTTTGTTGAAGACCCGACCCGAGTCTTCAGGGCGATAAAGTTTGCCAACCGGTTCGATTTTTCCATAGGAAAGCTCACCCTGAGCCTTATAAAAAACACCATCAAGCTGGATTTTTTTAAAGATTTAAGTGGATTGAGAGTCTTCTCCGAACTCAGACAGATTCTGGAGGAGGAGAACCCCATCTCTGCCATTGAGTATCTCAGAGAGTATCAGCTGGACAGGGTTATCCACCCTGAATTTTCCATAGACAGAGAGACAATGGTGCTTCTGGCATCTGTTAAAAAGACTCTTGCCTGGCACGATCTTCTCTATATTGATGAGGAGTATTTAAGATGGTCAGTATATTTCATGGTGATGATGAAGCGATCACCTGTAAGGGTCTGTGAGGAGCTGTGCGAAAAATTCCACCTGCCCCCTCGCCAGACAAGTATAATATTAAGGGAGAGGCTAAGAGCAGATGAGAGATTATATCTGCTTGAGAAGAGTGTGGCAGAAAAGAACTCTTCAGAGATGACTCCGCCTGAAAAAAACCAGCCAGAAAAGGGGATTCCATTTAAAAACAGCGAGATTTACAACCTGCTCTCCATATTTAAAACAGAACATATCATATACATGATGGCCACAGCAAAAAAGGAGACTGCAAGAAAGGCGATCTCCTTTTTTTACACTCAGCTAAAGGATATGACAGTCTCAATTCGTGGCAGGGATCTGCTGGAGATGGGTATAAAGCCTGGCCCTGATTATAAAAATATTATCCAGGCTGTGCTTGAGGCAAAGCTTGATGGCAAGGTCTGTACACGGGAAGATGAGTTGGAATTTGTAAGAACCACAACTATAAAAAATATCAAATGTAGCAGAAAAAGAGAAGATCAGAACAACAAACTTTAGGAATATAAATTATTTATGAAAAATGCAGATATTTTAACCGGTATCACCACAACAGGCACCCCGCACCTTGGAAACTATGTGGGGGCTATACGGCCTGCCATTGAATCAAGCAGGGAGGAGAACAAAACTTCCTGTTACTTTCTTGCAGATTACCATGCCATTATCAAGTGTCAGGATCCAAAGAGGATCAGAACATCTGCACTTGAGGTTGCAGCCACATGGATCGCCATGGGGCTTGACACTGACAGATCGATATTCTACAGACAGAGTGATATCCCGGAGATCCCGGAACTCACATGGATTCTCACCTGTATGACATCAAAGGGGCTCATGAACCGGGCACATGCCTACAAGGCGGCTGTTGCAGACAACGAGTCAGAGAACAACGACCTGGATAAGGATATCACAATGGGGCTCTTCTGCTATCCGGTATTGATGGCAGCAGACATACTGATGTTCAACGCAAGCAAAGTGCCAGTTGGCAAAGATCAGATTCAGCATATTGAGATGACAAGAGACATTGCAGGCAGGTTCAACAACCAGTATGGTGACCACTTTATCCTGCCAGAGGCTGTTGTGGATGAAAATAGTGCCGTGCTCTCAGGGCTTGATGGGAGAAAGATGAGTAAAAGCTACAACAACACCATTCCTCTTTTTGAACCTGAAAAGAACCTTCGAAAGCTTATAATGAAGATCACCACCAACTCTCTTACCCCTGAAGAGCCAAAAGATCCAGCCACCTGCACCCTGTTTGCAATATATAAGGCTTTTGCAAAGGCAGATGAGGTAAAGGCAATGGAGAAGAGATACAGAGATGGAATCGGCTGGGGCACCATGAAACAGGAGCTTTTTGAATACCTCAATGAAATTTTAAGAGAGCCAAGAGATATCTATAACAGACTTATACAGTCTCCTCATGACCTTGATGCTATATTGAAAAAGGGGGCACAGAGAGCAAGAGAATATTCAGTGCCATTCTTAGAGAGGATCAGAAGAGCTGTTGGTATAGAGAAGCTGTTTTAACAACACACACCAGCTTAACCACATGCCCCCCTCTCCATGGATGGAGAGGGGGAGAACGAAAGTGAGTAGCTATTCTGAAGATCTCATATTAAACCGGGGCTGCCACCCCTTGAGATGTTTATTGGCCTCCATATCAAACCACATGGCAAAAAGTGTGAACTGGCTGGCACTCATGAAAGAGAACATGGCTGCCAGCACATTGATAGATGGGATATGTCCAAAAAGATACCAGATGATAATCACCCTCCAGAAGAGAAAGATGGTGGCGCATCCAAAAAAGAACCCTATAAAGTAGAAGAATACAAGCGGGTGGAAATCACGGATAATGTACTTTTCTCTCATTCTCCAGAAAAAAAGCTTTACCAGAAGCCAACTGATTGTAAAGACAACCTTTCTTATCTTGATCCCCGATTTTTCCCCTATATTATACACAGGCTCCACAGGCACATCAGTTACCCGGAAATTTTCAACATTGAGGCGCACAAGTATATCATTTGGCTGCCCATAACGTCTGTACATCTTATCCCACTCTATGGTATCAAGCACCTTTCTGCTGACCACTGTATAACCTGACTGTGAATCTGCAATATGCCAGTAACCAGATGCAATTTTAGTCAGCAGAGATAGAATGGCGTTCCCAAAATACCGTACTTTGGGAATCTTCTGAAACGCCTCCCCTGTAAAGAGCCTGTTCCCCTTGGAGTAGTCGGCTCTCCCTTCAGCCACAGGATCAAGCAAAGCAGGAAGGTCATCAGGGTTCATCTGGCCGTCTCCATCCATCCTGACAGCAAGATCAAAACCATTGTCTCTTGCCCACTTATAACCTGCGGCAAGAGCCCCTCCGCACCCCTGATTCTCCTCAAGAGCGATCAATAGAATCCTGCTCTCAAGCCGCCTCTGGAGATCTTTTACCACCTCAACTGTATTATCACTGCTCTTGTCATCAACAACTACAATCCTATCCACATATTGAGGCATAGTTCTGACTATTTTTTCTATCTGAGTCTCCTCATTATGGCAGGGAACAACTACACAGACACTTTTATCTCTATACATTTAATAATATCCCCATCTGAGTATATGGTAAAATTGGAATTGCTTTTATACCTTTTCTTTTATATGTTTGAATCAGGTTGATCAACAATAAATAGAGTTAAATATAAAATCTGGTCATGGCGGACCAAGCAAGATATTGAATCAATCCATAACAAGTAATCCTGATGCAAGTCAGAGTAAGACCATTGAAGAGCCTGGAATTCCACGATCAATACTGCGGAACTGACTTAACCGTAAAGATGCCATGGATGATGCCCCTGAAGAGATATTTGGGGCTTGATCATAAGATGGACCGCATTTGCAATAATCGTCAGTATCATGTATCATATAATACTGCGCTGGCCGAAGATATGATCAAGCCCGATATTTTTTTGAAAGCCTGATTGGACATCTGCTTTGAAGGAAGCGACTGAAGGGCTTAACGTAGAAGTTATTCAGTGTACGAGTGATAAAGGTAAATGACCTTTTATCTCAGAAAAATATTTCAAAACATATCATATGC
>Ga0209467_1002781_pt1 | contig 12047 bp, 9 predicted proteins | sample Higcelwee11metaG_FD_187175 | JGI IMG/M metagenome (GOLD analysis project Ga0209467, IMG submission 187175) | Freshwater pond sediment microbial communities from the University of Edinburgh, under environmental carbon perturbations - High... | ecosystem: Environmental > Aquatic > Freshwater > Pond...
CTGATGCCCAGCGTAAGTATGCTGGCCATGATGCGCAACAGCGTTGACACCTATCGTCGTTCAGAACTCCAGTTCTATCTGAAGAACACCGAAGCGGAGTTCAAGAAATACCACGACCGGATGGGTGCGATGGAGATTGAGATGGGCAAGGCGGCAGAAGCCTTCAGAAAATTCAGGTTGAATGATGAAGAGAAAAAGCTGTTCGGCGCCTATGAAGAAGCCTGGAAAGAGTATTCAGCCTCGGCCAAAAAAGCATTGGGGTTAATTAAAGCAGGCAAGTTTGACGAAGCGCAGGTTGAGACCCGCGGAAACGGCAAGAAGCGTTACGACAGTGTCAACAATGCATTGGGCATGCTACAGGCTTATAATCAGAAAGAGTCCGATGAAGGATTGCATTACATTCATAACATGGTCACCGCTACCCGGACATGGATCGTCTCCCTGGTGCTCTTTGGAGTCGCCCTTGCTCTTGGACTTGGCTATCTGATCTCCAGAGCCATCAGCAATCCACTGAAAACTCTGGCAGCCGGTGCCGAAAAGGTCGCCACCGGCGATCTGGGGGTACAGGTAGAAATTGAATCAGGCGACGAAGTGGGCAAACTATCAGTATCATTTCAGAACATGGTTAACGCACTGCGCGAATTGATCGGCACCTTATCAGACTCATCCACCCAGGTGGCAAACTCGTCATCTGAAATGCAACAAAGCTCACAGGAGATGGCCAATGGTGCCGAAGAGGTGGCTTCCCAGGCCATCACCGTGGCAACCGCCAGCGAAGAGATGTCGGCCACCAGTGGCGATATTGCCCATAACTGCATGCTGGCCGCCGAAGGTGCCGACCGCGCCAATGAAGCGGCAGCCCACGGCTCTGCAGTGGTTGAGAAATCCATCAGTGTCATGCAGCGGATCGCTGAACGGGTGCAGTCCTCAGCCAAGACCGTAGAAGGGCTGGGAGCACGTTCCGATCAGATCGGTTCCATCATCAGCACCATTCAGGATATTGCCGACCAGACCAACCTGCTTGCCCTGAATGCGGCCATTGAAGCGGCCCGGGCGGGCGAACAGGGACGTGGGTTTGCCGTGGTGGCCGATGAGGTGCGGGCACTGGCAGAACGAACCACCAAGGCGACCCGTGAGATTGACCAGATGATCAAGGCGATCCAGCAGGAGACCAAAACCGCCGTTTCTGCCATGGAAGAAGGAGTGGCCGAGGTTGAGCAGGGTACCGAGGAGGCAACCCGTTCAGGCGAAGCGCTCCATCGGATTCAGGAAGAGATCAGTGCGGTACATCTGCAGGTGCAACAGATAGCCACCGCTGCCGAGCAGCAGACTGCCACCACCAGCGAGATCAGCACAAACATCCACCAGATCACTGAAATTGCCCAGCAGACCATGGAGCGGTCACGCACCACGGTTAACACAGCCCGGCAGCTCTCACACCTCTCTGAGGAACTGCAAAAGGTGGTTGGACAATTCAAACTGTCCGATTCTGGTAAACTGATTGTCTGGAGCAGTAGTTACAGCGTCAAGGTCAACCAGATGGATCAGGAACATCAGCGCCTGATTGACATCATCAACAACCTGTACGCCGCCATGCGTTCAGGCCGCAGTACAGAGGCCATCGGCAGCATTCTTGATGAGCTGGTTGCCTACACCAAGACCCACTTTACCCATGAAGAACAGCTGATGCAGCAGGCAAACTACGGGGGGCTGGCTGACCAGAAACGGGCTCACGAGGCGCTGGTTTCCCAACTGAATGAGATACTGGACAAGTACCGCAGCGGCACCGCGCTGGGACAGGAGATCATGAACTTCCTTAAAAACTGGTTGATTAACCATATACAGGGAATGGACAAGCAGTATGGCCCGGCCATGATTAAAAAGGGGATCAAATAGGAGCATCTGAAAATAGCATGGTACAAAGAGAAAGGCCGTTCCCAAACCGGAACGGCCTTTCTTAATACCGGATTATCAACAACAATTACACTTAACCTTAAAACAGCAGTTAGCCACAGAGAAACACAGAGAACTGCAAGAAAAATCTGTAGTAAGCCTTTCACCCAAAGGGAATCAGGCCGTTTGTTGTATCTTCCTGTTTTTCCTCTGAGACCTCTGTGGCAACTGTTTTTCAGGTTTAACAGTCTGTTTTCTTTTGTTTTCTTGTGTTCTTTTGCGACTAAACTGCGATTCTCAGGATTACTATTTTTTATCGATATACTGATCCACTACCCAGGCGGCAAAGGGGAAACTGCAGGTAAAGGCCGGAGATACAGCATTCAGCACATGAACGGTGCGGCCATCCCCTTCCACCACAAAGTCCTGCACCAGCTCTTTGGTAGTGGTATTCAACAACTGGGCACGGATACCCGATTTGCTCCACTGATTGAAACCAGCCGTATCGATCTGTTTCACCATCTTCACCGCAAGCCCGGTAAAGTATGAGCGGTCATACTTCTTCAGCTCCTCAAAGGCCAGTGAACGGAACCCGAAACTGTCTGCCAGAAACAGCCGTGACTCCCAGCCGATGATCTCTAGCAGCTCCCCGAAACTGAAGTTATCCAGGCCAACATAATTTTGCCGCCAAAAGGCCGGAATAGCGGTAGGACCGATCTCAATGGAGCCATCAACGGTAATGGTGTAATGCACCCCGAGAAACGGGTTTTTCAGATTGGGTACCGGATAGATGTTGGTGCGGACCGGTCTGGCCGGTCCGGTATACTTCAGGTAAATCCCCTTGAACGGGATGATGGTGTAGTTTTGGGAAAAGCCGAAATCACGGGCGATCCGGTCAGCATACAGTCCGGCGGCATTAATGGTCAGTCCCGCTTCAATCACCAATCCGCCGCTGGTGACAATGCTGTTGTCATTCAGCCGACGCTGGTAGCCCTGGCTAAACAGAAACTTCACACCGTCCTGTTCCAGATCATTCTTCAGGGCATGGCAGACCTGAACCGGATCAACCGTGGCGGTACTGGGGGAATAGAGCGCAATCTGCGTTGTCCTGGCATTGGGATCAATCCCAGCCAGTTCCTGTTCATCAATGATCTTCACTTCTACACCGTTGCGCTCGCCACGGCGCTGCAGCTCCATTACCCCTTCGATCTCGCTCTCATCCGAGGCCACCACCACCTTGTGACACTCATTAATCGCCAACCCGCGCCCCTTGACATACTCCCGCATCATCCGGTTGCCATCACGGGTAAAGCGGGCCTTCAAAGAGTCAGCCGTATAGTAAAATCCGGCATGCAACACCCCGCTGTTGCGACCGCTGCTATGGCGGGCAACCTCCGGTTCCTTCTCAATCACCAGAATATCGGCCTTTGGAAAGCGGGAGTGCAGCTCACGGGCCAGGGCCATACCGATAATACCGGCCCCGATGATCAGGTAGTCGCAGCATATCCTGTCGTTCACAGCTGCACCGGATGCAGACGGGACAGCTTGATGAAGTTATCCAGCAACGCCATACCGCCCTCGGTCAGGATTGATTCCGGGTGGAACTGCACCCCCCAGACCGGCAGTTCACGGTGACGCAGTCCCATAATCTCTCCATTATCCACCCAGGCGGTTACCTCAAGGCAGTCTGGCAGGCTGGAACGTTCAACCACCAGTGAGTGATAACGGGTGGCGTTAAACGGATTGGGCAGGTCGGCAAACAGCTCCTTGCCATCATGGTGGATCGGCGAGGTTTTGCCATGCATCAGCGAGACACTGCGCACCACCTTGCCACCAAAGGCAGCACCGATTGACTGATGCCCCAGACAGACCCCCAAAAGCGGAATCTTGCCTGAATATTCCTTGATGGCTGCCACCGAGATACCGGCCTCCTCCGGGGAACAGGGACCGGGGGAAACCACGATCCGGTCAGGACGCAACCCGGCAATAGCCGTCACAGAGATCTCGTCATTGCGTACCACCTTCACCTCTTCCCCCAACTGGGCCAGATACTGGACAATGTTGAAGGTAAACGAGTCATAATTATCGATCATGAGTAGCATAAAGCACCTTGTTCTCTTTATTTACTATGGGGTTGTCAGCCGTTTCAGAGACTCTTCAACAGCTCCACTTTTTTCTGTAACACAAATCCGGCTCGTTGATCAATCGGCATGGCGGTTATCCGGCCTGCATCCAGTCCCAGTTGCGCCGTGTTCATTGCGGCAATAGCCACCGCCTGAGGCCACTGGGCAGGGGTACTGTTACCCGGTTTATCTGCTGCAGAGACAACCGGCAGGATCTCGTTAATCCCTGCTTTCAACGCCTGTTCTGCGATTCTTAGTCTGGTTGCATGCCGCGGCTCATCCCATCGGTTCAGGTGGGTATGCAGACGGCTGGTAAAGGCCAGGGCTTTACCCCAGCTAGTGGGCAGACAAAGGTACTTGCAGATCTCAAGGGCTGGTTTGAAACCGGCCTCATCATGGCCATAATGTTTAGGATAGCAGGCAGGGTCGGTTGCCAGTTTGCCGATGTCATGAAAGAAGGCACAGAAACGGGTTAAAGGATCAACGCTTGCTCCTGCAGCCCGTTGCAGCACCTGGGTACAGTGGGTCATCAGATCTCCCTCGGGATGGTGCTCAAGCGGACCGGCGGGGATATCCGGCATCCTGAACAACTCAGGTAGCCACTGCCTGCCGATGTTTAACGTAAGCATCCGCTCAAAGAACCGTTCCGGCTCACGGCCTGATAACGCCTTGATCATCTCTCGACTGAATCGTTCCACCGGCACGACCGCAAGCTGGTCAGACCAGTCCTGCTGGCGGATCAACGCCTCTGTCTCAGACATCATCCGCCAACCGTCAGCCTCAAAACGAATGGCGCGGAAGATACGCAGCGGATCATCCTGAAATGTCTTGTCTGAACAGACCCGCAGCAAGCCGGTCTTCAGATCCTTTGTACCCTGCAGCGGATCAAACAGCTGCCCGGCAAGGCTTATAGCTATGGCGTTAATGGTGAAATCACGCCTGTGCAGATCATCTTCAAGCAGCTGCAGATCATCAAGTTGAATCACTTCAACCTTGCCAAGAGGATCAACACAACGAAACCAGATCGGGGTGGTAGTCTTGCCGGTGACCAGATGAAAACCAGATGACTGCAGCAGTTCAGCAGGCACAGCGGCTATCAGGTCATAATCCTGGCCGGGTCGCTGTAACAGATAATCACGGACCGTGCCGCCAACCAGCAGGATGCGGTCGTGACAATCAGACGGGAAAAGGTGCTGAAAAGGTAACAGGAGTTCGTTCATGCATATAGTCTGAGGGATGAGAGTCAACAGCAATGCGCTGCTTCAGCCAAGACATGAGTTGCCCACTGGTTAAGGCTCTTGCCTTCACTTTCGGCAGCCATGATTGCAGCGGAGTGGACTTCAGGGGGGACACGCAGCAACACCTTGCCTGATGCAGGCGCATGTGGCTGCTGTCCCAGCTTGGCACATGCGGCCAGATAATCATCAACCGCTTCATGGAAGGCAGCTTCAAGCTCTTCTACGGATGAACCGTGAAAACCGATGATGTCACGGATACCTGCCAGATGTCCGACAAAAATCCGATCATCTCCATCAAACTCAATGCGAGCGGCATACCCCTTGTATTTCATGCTGTTCATGGTCTTACTCCGATTGATTCCAAAAAATGTCTGGCGTCAGTCACTCGATATCGTAACGACTCTTTTTGCGGATGAGGACGGTGAAAATATGCCCGTTTTCCCTGTTTTTCAAAGGTAACAGAAGAACCGGAACCTTCAACAATCACACACCCGACTGCAACAAGCAGGGCCTCAATTCGTGACCACTCAATAGTGCCATTTACGGGGTTGTTGAAGATGGCTTCAAGGGTTTTTCTATGCTTGCTGTTCATGGGCAAAATGATAGCACTCTATGTAAGCATGTCAACTGAATTGACACATTCGGCCACTGCCCCCCGTTTATCACCACCCACCGCTCGATTTTCTGATTATTAACACCAGATCAGCCAGACTTTTTCAGCATAATTCTATTTTTTCACCTTTCCAACCGGTGCAATATAGATCACAAATTCATCCTCTCCATCCACCTCCACCAGTGCATCAGCCAGAGGTTGACTGTATGCGGCGATGGCACAGGTTCCCGCCCCTACCGCTTCACACCCCAGATACAGGTTCTGGCAGACATGCCCAGCATCAAGGGCAATCACCTTGTAGGATGCTTCTGCATACCGCCACTCGGTGCGGGATGGAATAACCGTCCAAAGAAAGGTCACTGCCGATTGCCCGCAAAACCGCTGACCGTGGGAGGCGGCAGTAAGCTGTTCTGCCAGCTTGTCCACTTTTTTGAGACAGACAACGGCATGATCAAGCGGAAGATACCGGTAGATCCCCGGCGATAATCCCTCCACGCGCTGAACCGCAAGGTAGGTCTCAAAGGGATGCCGACACCCGGCAGACGGTACGGTACGCAACACGGCTGTTTCATGAAGCTTCTTGCGAACCCCCTGGGTAGCCCAGAGCAGAAAGGCCAGCTCATCACATGAAAGGGAGGCCGGGGTAAAGCTGCGATGACTTTGCCGATTGGCTATGGCCGCCTGCAGATCACAGCCGGGAATATCCCAGCTATCCGGTCCTGGCAGACGGATCAGCGGCAGATCATCGGGAACCTGTTTCTGCACAGCAGGGGGTGTCTCTCCAGTATTCTGTTGCGTCAGATAGAAGTTAACCTCTTCCCTGATCCGGTCAGTCAGATAGTAGCGTCCGCTTTGGGTAGTGATTTTGGGATAACGCATATATTTACCGTAATCCTTCCAGGTATCGCTGTACCGCTTGTCGTAACGGACTGATGCCGATGGCATTGAGGTCAATGGTATCACGCTCCAGGAGTCTGTCGCACTAAGGAAACAGAAAAGAAATCAGCTTAGGCTGGCCACCTGTTTGTATGGCATGCGAAGTCGTTCAATGGCAAAGGACAATCAAGATATCTCAAGCTTGGCGCAGACCCGTTGCATCTCTGCAGCAAGTGTATGGGTCAGAAACGGTTTGGCAAGATAACCGTCAAAACCTTCCGCAATCAATCGTTCACGTGTACCTTTAACTGCATCGGCGGTAAGTGCAATCACTGGCGTATGCCCACCGGTTCTCATCTCCTGTGCTCTAATCGCCTGCAACGCCTCGACGCCGTTCATCTCTGGCATCTGGATATCCATTAAAATCAGATCAACGCCCCCCAGCTGCCAGATATCCACGGCTATCCTGCCATTACAGGCGCATATCAGCTGATGCCCCATCTTCTTCAATAACAATTCAGTGGCCCGCTGATTAATCGGGTTGTCTTCAGCAAGCAGGATGGTAAGTGGTATGGTTGATGATTCAAGAGCCAATGACTGATGCTGCTGGAAAGGTGTCTCAATCTGCTGTGATATTTTGAATGGTATCTCAAGGTGGAATTGACTACCTTTCCCCTCTTCACTTTCGGCCCAAATCCGGCCCCCCATCAACTCGGCCAATTGTCGGCAAATAGTAAGACCAAGGCCAGTGCCTCCAAATTTACGGGTAGTGCTGACATCGGCCTGGATAAACGGATCAAACACCCTGTCTAAAGCGGCTTTGGGCATACCAATGCCGGTATCGGAGACCGATATACGTACAACTGCCTGATCCTCCTGATACCCCAATAAAATCGCTTCAAGGGTGATCGTCCCGTAATCGGTAAACTTGACCGCATTAGCAAGCAGGTTGAGTAAAATTTGCTTGATTCGCAATTGATCTCCGCAAAAAAGACCACAAAGTTCTGGTACACAGTTGTAGCTCAAACCTTTGTTGCTCATATTCGTTGTCTGCATTGCAAAAGCTTCATTTAAACAATGCGACAACGAGAAATCAGCACATTCAAGCTCTACCTTTCCAGCCTCAATCTTGGACAGGTCAAGGATATCATTAATGATTCCCAACAGATTTTTTGAAGACAGCGCGATGGCATCCAGATATTCCTTCTGTTCTTCAGTCAACTCACTAAACCGTAACAACTCCACCATTCCCATGACACCATTCAGGGGGGTACGGATTTCATGGCTCATGTTGGCCAAAAAGCAACTTTTTGCCTGATTGGCTGCCTCAGCCTGCGCCATGGCATCCTGCAAGTCAGCGGTACGGTCAGCAACTTTCTGTTCAAGCTCGTAATGAGAGGCTGCAAGCCTGGCACTCATCCCGTTCAGCGAACTAACCAGCTGGCCAACCTCATCGTTATAGGGATATTCAAGCAGTTGCGGCTTGTTTTCACACTCTTTTACATTCAGTTGTGAGACAGCTGCAGCAAGCGCAGTCAGCGGGTACGACAAACGTCTGGTGATAACCCAGTAAAAGATAAGCCAGAGACCTGCGGTTTTAATGAGCGAGTTGATCAGGATAACCAGAAAGCTGTACTTGACACGCTCTACAGCTACGTTACGGCTTGAGTAAAGCACCATCCTGCCCAACTCATGGGGAGTGTGCCCTTCAACCAAACATTTTGTCCACAATGGCACGACATGTTTTTGATAGGGAGACAGCCAGTTATTTCCCTGCAAGGTTTCATCAGAGGGGATCTCTCCGTCTGAAGCAATAATTTCACCAGAGCGGTTTTCAATTTTAACACCGGTAATGATTGCTGTCTGGCGTATCCCCATGGCCAGGGAATCAAGCAGGGTACGGTCGTAAGTCCAGATTGCATCAGAAACGCCAGGAGAAAAAGAGCGCCCCAGCGCGACCATATCTGAGGAAATCGTTGACCGGATAGAGGCATACTCCAGCCCCAGCTGGACACAGGTCACCACAATTGCCAATACTAGGTACCAGCCGAATACCAGCTTGAATAACCGTCCTGCCAGGTTTGTAAGCCTCTGCATAAGCCGGTTTACCTTTCAGTCTGCAAGCATGAGCGGATAATAACGACGCACTTTTTTTCGGTCTTCTGGCGGATACCAGCGTTCTGAAAACTGTTTATAGGAATCCTTTCCCCGTTCCCGATCCAGAACCGCATTAATCTTGTTGATAACAGCCCGTCCCCAGTCATTTCCGGTACAGGCAACATAGGTATAGAGATACGGTGGCGTTCCGGCAATTGATCGGTTCATCACTGTATTGTTCAGCCCCATGCGGTTATTCTGAAACGCAGCCTCATGAGAGAACATGATCAGGTAATCCAGATCACCACTCTGCAACATCTGAAACTGCTGGTTTCCTGTCAAGGTACGAATAACCAGGTTGGGGCTATCCTTATAGCGACGAATGAGCGCATCAATATTGGGCGCATATGATCGACCGGCAACCATACCTCCAATCAGGTTCTTGCGTTTGAACAATGCTTCCAGATCAATCGGGTTTTCATTGCCAAACAGCGCTGCCTTGTTTTTCAGAAAGATGACTCGGTTATCCAGGTGTGTCAGGGCCGGTTTTGATATTGCCAGATTCAACTCTTTAGCCGGTGCCAAAAAAATCCCAGGGGTACAGATGTTTGTTCCGCTGAGAAACTCCTGTTTCCGCCGGGCAAAACTCATGCGTACAATTGTATGTTCAAAGTCCGGCATCTTATCCGTCAGCGTCTGCAGTTCTCCGTCAAAACTGCCGCTGGCGGCGTAGGTTCCATCAAGAACCTGAAACGGCGGGAAGTCAATTACGCTCCAGACCAGGGTTTCCCTGGCCTGAACAGGGCGCACGGTTGCTGTAATCAACAAAAAAAAGCTAAACAGACACAGAAAACAAGCGCTGTGCATTGACCGTGTATAGCGGATCAAGTTACGCATTGCCTCCCCCTTGTTTAGCGATTGTAACTGAGACCGGCGTTCAACCGATCATGTTGCCATATACTTAAGAATATCCTCACCTACCGGGATGTCAAGTTCCTGGCGGATAATACCAAACTCATGCACAGGAACCGTAAGAGTGCCACCAAGATCAAAGATCCAGCTGGCATTATTTTTAGAAGAGGAGGTATGAAAGAACCCTTAATACGGTCGCAATTGCTCACCAGCCCCGATATGCCAGTGGAGGTGCTTGGAAGACTGGTACGCACCAAGATTGGTATAGACCCGACAGGCCCCAAAACGGGCCATGAAATCAGCCGCTATCACCTTGGCAGTCCGCATCAGTTCCAGCAGCAGTTCATTGTCGCTCTCATCCAGGGTAATTAAGGATTCAACATGCTTTTTAGGGAGCAGCACCACATGATGTTCCCACAACGGATTGGAATGATGGAAGGCAAAGACCTGATCGTTCTGGAAGTAAACCGGCAGATCCAGCCCCCCCTTCAAAACCTTGTCGCAATAGAAATCACACATTGTATCCGGCATAGTTAATCCTTTTGTCATCGGCAGATAATTCCGACAGACTCCTAGCGGACGAGCAAAGCGGCGCTGGCCGGAATTCAGCTATAACTATCTTATTTAAAGCATTACTTCCGTAAAATTCACGTTTTTTTAGCGTATAGTGGCAGTCATTTCATGATCAATTGGGCAGTGCCCTTAGTTTTTCTCGCTCCCACTCGCTGCGTCGGAATGCAGTATCAACACGCTGCGTTGCGCCAGATAGTGGACAGTCTATAATCAATAGGTACTGGCCGCAGCGCGTGGGAACAAGTTAGAACGAAGAAAGAGGCGTTAGTCAACTAATCAACAACGCCCCCCTTTGTTGCCCCTATACTGAGGCAACATGGGGTTAGCCTCGCTATATGCTATTCTACAAGAATCCCCCGCCGTATGAAAGCTTTGTCGGTGATCTCTCAGTTGCTTGTCCCGTCGTTAACGCCGAATGGTTCTCACGATAAAAACTTGTTTCCCACTAAACTGCTTTACAATGCAGGTTTTAATATATAGTCTTTAATGTATTCGGCTTCTAAAAAATTACTTTAATTTAAGCCAGATACAATTTTTATGGTGAGATCACTATGGCACTTGTTTGAAGCATCGATGTTTTTGAATGTTAAAAAGAATCTGCACCATTTATTTAAGTTTTACGCCTGATTCAGGCGATCTATCTTTGGAGGTGTAACAATGAAAATATGGAGATTAGTAGTGGCTGCTTTGTTAACAGCCGTGTTGTTGTCGCTGGTTGCGTGTGGAAGTGACTCCCCACAATCCAAATTTTCGCTGGCTGATATGCATGGAGGGACCACAAAGGCTTGGAAAACCATTTCCTCGACCTGGCAATATAATCCTGATGGGAGCATCCCCATTACTGGTACTGATGATTTGATTATAATCAATAGCGATGGTACTGCCATGAAGGTTTGGGGAGAGATTGCCAAAACTGGAGAAACAACAAAAGTTGACTTTTATAACTGGTCAGTTAACGGAGATAAGCTCACGTTTATCGGCGTAGAAGATGCAGGGAATATGGAAGCAACAATTATTACTTTAACAGACCAAGTGTTTATTTATGACTTACAGCTTGAAATACCTGGAACGGGTTCTTTTGCCGTAAGGACTGTGAGCATCCCAACGGTTTACCCCAATGCAACTGCCTCCTCTGAAAACAAAATGTTAACCAACGGAACGTCCAAGTTATGGAAAGTTGCTCAAAGGACAAAAGACGGAGTTGCACTCCCTCTTGAAACATGGAAACAAGATGATATGTGGCTTTATAATACCGATGGAACAGGTATGTTCCTGCGTGGCGAAATTAGCGAAACACCTGGTGTTCCTGCCAATAACGACGCCTTTCTCTGGCAATTTACTGATAATAAAACAAAAATTGATACCGAAAATTCCGAGAATCCTGGTGAGGTTTTTGACAGCAAAATTATTGAACTGACCAACACCAGTTTTGTCTACGAAGCAACCATCAATGGCAGTGTAATTAGGATATCGGCTGTGCCTGTGGTTAAATAGGGACTCAGAGTAAACAGACATCATCGGGGTCAAGGCTTGCCCTTTTGCGAGTAACGTATCCCCCACCAAAGGTGGGGGCTTTCAAAAATCATGAGCCGCTTCGAAGCGGCATGTTCAAAAGATTATCTGACCACCACCTGTGGTGGTCTCGCTTCGTTGAATTGCGTATGCATTAACTGTAATCTGTCTCCGTCGTTCTGATGGATGTCCATTGCTCAAGCTTGGCTT
>Ga0209467_1002782_pt1 | contig 12043 bp, 16 predicted proteins | sample Higcelwee11metaG_FD_187175 | JGI IMG/M metagenome (GOLD analysis project Ga0209467, IMG submission 187175) | Freshwater pond sediment microbial communities from the University of Edinburgh, under environmental carbon perturbations - High... | ecosystem: Environmental > Aquatic > Freshwater >...
CATGTAATGCTTGAGAGGCTGCGAGAACATCGGTATGAACTCAAAGTCTTCTTCTTCCCGCATTACAAATTCAAGGGCAGTACCCTGGATCACTTCACCCTCAAGCTTCCTGATACGGAAAGGATTGATCGGCACATTGCGGTCAATTACAGCACCGGTATAGGCATCCTTTAAGATCCTCACCATATCCAGGTTACCCTTTACAGAGGTTGCCAGCAGCTCATGTATCAGACCGTGTGCCATCAGGTGTTTGTATTCTGTATGTTATCTTCAATATTAAGTACCCCTCTCAGATCTCTGCCATGCTGAATCACCTCCACCTGACCCCTGATCACTACCGGCTGCTGCTTGACTGCCACGTTTCTGAGGTCGAAGGTCGCGGAACCACCGGATGCCAGCCCTCCTCCTGATGAGACAGATGATCCTGAAGCAGCACTTGACAGTGCTCCCTTTACCATAGATCCCAGGGCAATTAGTGCAACACCTGCAGCTATAGCCACGGCAGGGTTTAGTGTCTCAAGTGCAGCCTTGATTCCCTTGACAGATATCCCGGTTGCTATTGCAATTTTCCCGACTGTGATTGCCATGTCTGCAAATGTGCCGGCGACCACTTTGCCGAATGCTGCAATCCCTCCCTCACCTGCGGCGAGTCCTCCGAGAAACTCACCAAGCCCACTGAGCATGGTCTCAAATGATTCCTCGAGCACTGAGTTGATCTGAGTATCAATCTTTGACATGGAACTAACGACAGCACCTTCAACCCGCTTGAGTGAAGTATCAATCTTTTTCATGTCAAACACCTCGAGCGTTGCAGGCTTAGCGTTGCTGATCCTATCCTGCCAGGCTTTCTCTACCTCCTGAGCTGCCTTGATCTCAGCAGCAGCTGCTTCTTCTGCTGCCTTCTTCAGAGCGCCGTACTCCCGCTGCATCGCTCTCAATGAATCAGCACCCTCAGCAAGCAGGCTGTCAACCTGTGCCTGTTGTTCTGCAATCTCTCTCAGCTGTTCATCGGTAGGATCTTTGGCAGCTATGGCAAGCTTCTCCTTCATGATAGCCAGGCGCTCCTTCTCAATAGCAACCTGGTCAGCAGTCATGCTTTTCTCAATCTCCATTGCCTGCCCCAGCAGTGTCATTGCTTTGGCTGCATCTTCCTTCTCCTCTTTAGCCTGGAGCCTGAGCTCAGCAACCTTTCTTCTTCTTTCTTCCAGGGTAGTAATGAGAGCTGTCTCCTTATCGTACAGCTCATCCTCTCTCCGGGCGAGATCCCCTGCTGCCTTCCAGTCTTGCTTAATCTCATCGCCAAGCCCCTTGACTGCTCCTCTCATTGTCTCCCAGCCTTCCTTGAACTTACCGGTGACAATCTGCAGTAGCCCCTTGCCAAGCACAGATGCACGGTCAAGAACGTTATCAATGACGGATCTGATCTTTGCCAGTGCTACAGCGAGCTTGTCTGCGCCCTCTCCTGACTTAGTGAAGTAAGCAGCCAGTGATCCGATCGCAACAACCAAGGCACCAATGCCAGTTGAGATCAGTGCCATCTTCACGACCTTCATCACCAGGGCGAACTTATTACCTCCGTCAGCACCAGCCTTAAATGCGGAGCCAACAAAGTTCAAAGACTTCTGGGCAGTGGCAAGCGCACCATTAACCGCACCCATATTTACCCCAAAGAGATCTGCCAGCTTCTCAACCGAGTTCCCTGCTGCATCCTTAAAGTCATCAACAGCCTTAGCGCCGTCCTTCATCCCCTTCTTCAGGTCAGAAGTATCAGCGCCGAAGCGTGCCTTGAGGTTTGTTATGACTGTGCCCATTATGTTCTATTCTTAAAAAAGTCTTCCGCCTTCTTCAGATGCTCTTCGATCTCTTCCGGCGTGATCTCTGCCGGTTTGCCATTATCCCTTTCCTCCTCCCAGGGGAAGCCCCACATCTCTTCAGCACTTATCCGGTCATCGACCTTTTGCTGAACATGTACTAAAAGTGTTACTGCTGTCCTGGTCAATTCCGCCTGGAGCTTATACTGACCTATTTTCTCTTCATTGAATCCCCGGACTGCATCCAGGAAGTCACCTACCATCATCTTCCCGAACTCTTCAGGTTTTAACCTGAGAACCCCCAGAGCGAACCGGCGCATATACCGGAAGGAGAACTTCGCAAGTGCGGAGATATCTACTTCCGGGTCTGACTCTTCAGATACCAGGGTCTCCTGGTTCCCTGAGCGCTTTTTTTTTCAGCCTCGCCCATTTGCCTCTCAATGATCTCCTTGATCTGTACCATTGCGGGTATTGATACCAGGCGACCAAACTCCATTTCGCTCAACTTTAGTTCCCGTCCGTCAGCCAGCTCGCCCTCAATGGCACAACCATATCCGAGCTTGCGAAGCTGACTGATATTGACCTTTGTATTTGCAAAGTCAATAAGCTCCATCCCTGAGAGGTCAGTAAAGATCTCAACAGCATTCATGTTAAAGAGCATCCTCACACTCCTTCCATCCATCAGTTCTATGTAGTCAGATTTCATTGTGTCCCTGGATTAGTATGTTCCAAATACAACACTACCCTTCACTGCCTTGATTTTGAGTGACCAGCTGGCAGCGTTCTTTGTTGATCCGGCTGTCTCACTGTACTCAGTGATCTTGCAGTTGCCTGATGCAATTGCCTCACCTGCGGTCATCTCACCATGAACGAATGTCAGAACCGCTCCTGTCCCGGCAGCTGCTCTCAGTTCCGTGAAGTCATAGTGGGTTGCTGCTTCCCCCGTCTCCTTCTCATAGGTCATGGCAGAAACACCCATCTCAGTGTCGTAATCCACAAACTCCTCAACCGCATCACCCTCATTTTCCTTGAGGTATATCTCCTCAAAGTTGGGCTTGATCGAGAGCGTGTTCTCGGTCATACCTGCAAAGATCCTGCTCCCTACCCTGAGGGTGATCTTGTATGCCTGTTTTTTTGTGCTCATCTCGCTGTTATTTAAGATTAATATTTATGATTATTGATTCATGCCAACGTAAGTGTCCGTAGTTCTGTCAAACATCTTCTGTAATTTTTTGAAGATCGTCTGACCACCGAGCCCCAGGAAGACAGCAGACAGTCCGCCGAGAGGAAAGATGGCTCCTATCTCATCCTTAAACCAGACCAATACAGCGCCGCATACCAGGTTAAGGATAGTGGGAATCAGGTTCTGCCTGAAGAAGATGCCCCATTGAAACTCAGGCTTGCCGAAGATATCGTTCAGCCCGAACAGCAGATTGATTACTGCGCCTGCTAAGATTGCTAAGTAGAGTTCCATGTTAGTGATCTATTAATACTATTTTGTAATTGATTGTCGGTATCGTTGTTCCTATGTTTATCATCCTGTTCACCCCGTACTCAAAGGCTCCTATGTCATAAGCGGCACCATAGATTGAGGCACCGTGGAAGTCTAATCCTTCGGTAGTGGCTGATACGTCTATCCCCGCATTGATAGCGGGAGAGGTTGACTGTAGGTGGAGGTCAGATGTAGATACAAATGCCGGGGCGGTTGTTATGTTCCCTGTTGCTACATCGGAATCGGTTATTGTTATCCTCCCCGCAGTCGTTTCGACTGACACCCCATTGGTGCCATTGTTATTCATGAGATTATGAATGACATCAATACCTGTAATCACTAACGTATCAGTTGCGTGTTCAGCAATAGCTATTGCATTATAAGCAAAGCCGTAAATGATATTATTGGCTATTGTAACGTTGGTTACAACCTCATTAGCATCCATGCGTATACCGTATGACCCAGGATATGTACCTCCGTTATTCCCGGTAATAGTGTTATGAGCTATCACTATGCTGTCAAACACTCCATCGTATTCAGGGTCGTTAGTTTCATTCAGCCACCAGATACCTATCGCACTTGAGGCAAAATCAGAGTAACCAATATTCTCAATTACATTATGATGAATCTTTATGTTATCCCAATTCCATTGATGGTGCCAGATGCCCGTCCCGGATGAAGGGGTAGTGAGGGCGATGCCCCAATTATACCGCTGCATATAATTATCATACACCTCGACCCTGTCATGCTCATCGCCTTCCACGGTTATGCACACATAATCCTCCTCGTTGCCGTTTACGCTGCGGGGAGCATTAGCGGAATTTAAAAAGACGTTGCCGTAAACCTTAAATCCATAAGTACAACCGGCATCCACATTGTTTAACTCACCACCAATATCAACCTTCGCAAGCCCATAATGGGTGTTGTTATAATATTCGCAATCACCCCGGTAATCCCAATTCTCAATAAAGAAGTTCCATCCGTAGGTGCCGTTAGAGGCTATCTCAGAATCATTACGGTAGAAGGTATTATTATAAACCTTTAGCCTCTTATTGCGCCATGTCTGGATTGAGTTGCCATTACTACCCGCTGCCCTCTCTCTATTATCGAAGATGTTGTTATATATAAGCAATCCATCGCTCCCGTGTGAGCGCACATTACCCGGATAACCCGTTGCTCTGTTTGAACAGTTGGTTATAATGCAGTCGTGTACCGAATGACCCGTCATAAATAAGTCCGGGTAACTCGTTTGTGATGCGTAGTAGTAAATACCGTAGTATGTAAAATCCTCTATTGTGCAGTGGTGTATATCTACATTATTACGATAGCCTACAAATATCCCACGTCCTGCCGTCAGATTTGATCCGGTGAGCTTGATATAACTTATCGAGCTATTGTCGTTAGTTGTTGTGCCGTCGGCTGAGACGCATTGAATTGACCCCTGTAGATTACTGGCGCTGGTGTAAGTGCTATTGATTATTGATGTTACCCCCGCCCCATAGATGCTAACACCCAATCCCTTTACAATCTGCGCCGTCTCGGTAAATGTCCCTGCCCCTACCACGATGGTATCGCCTACAAAGTTCGCCCCCGACACAGTGTCGGCAGCGTGTTTAAGGGTAAGCCACGGGTCTGCCAGCGTGCCCTTACCATGTGTGTCGCTGCCGGTGGTAGCTATGTACCACTTGTCAGCCTCGGCAACAAGGCTACAGGCAAGCAGTATCAGTATAAGTATCTTTCTCATATCAGTCTGTCATTGAAATCCAGCTTGTCCCATTGTAATAGTACAGGTGATGATCCGTGTCAGCGTAGATCATACCCTCTGTCGCTCCCGCAGGAGGCGATGCCGTGGGCGTTAGCTTAATTACATCGGTGATGTTAACGGTAGTCAATGTCGCCCCCGTGCTTAACACTATATCTCCCGTGCCCGTGGCACCGTAGTTCTCTGTTGAATAATTGAGATTACCCGTCACCCCGTCAAGGGCAAGTATCTCGGTATTACTCACCGTGCCTATGCTTGTCGTAGCTGGTAACACCACCGTCCCGGTAAACGTAGGTGATGCCAATGGGGCCCTGGCATTGAGCTGTGTCTGTATAGCACTTGAAACTCCTACCAGGTGATTAATCTCAGCAGTGGATGCAAGAGCACCGTTTAGGATAGCCATCTCCGGCTGGCTGATATTATAGATCTGGATTGTATTCAGGTGCGTGATCACAGCGTTCATCTTTTTCCCGGTTATGCGAGGGGAATCACCCAATCCACTATTTGGCGTAGAGATCTTTATGGAATCATATTGAGCAGTTGCACTCAGACTCAACAGCATTAATATAAAAACGATAAGCTTCTTCATTCTGCGTCCATTGTTAGTATGGTATTATCCATTGTTATTAAAGTACTGTCAAACGTGAAACTCCCGGCTTCGCCTGACTTAGAGGTTACAATTATAGATACCGCACTTTTGACTGCTCTTATCTTTAGGCTCCATGATCCAGCTGTCTTCTGAGAGCCAGCCGTCTCCGAATACTCTACTATCTTCGCCTGTCCCGAAACAGCATTAAGCCTGGTATTGATATCTCCATGCAGGAACGATACGGACGCTCCCTGAGCTACTGCCTGGCGTAGATCAACATAATCATAATGAGATGCAACCTCTGATTCCTCCTTAACATACATCAGACCGGTCATGCTCATCTCTGCATTGAAATCAATCAGCTCATCAGATAACTTACCATCAGTTGCATGCAGCAATACTTCCTCAAAGTTTGGCTTAATGAACAAAGAGTTCTCCGTCAGACCGGCGAGCTTTCTGTCGTTCATACTGATTGATATATTATGTTGAGCTAACTTCGTAGACATGGCTATCTGTTCTTCGTAGTTATCTGAAATCGCAGCAGAGTCACATATAACTTTTCTTCCTGGTCATAATCAGGAGTGTCACCCAGGTATGTTACATCCTGAATGGTGGTACCATTGGTCACCGTACCCTCAAGAGCCTCAATGCCGGAACGGATGCTGGTTGCGTTACTCTCAAGATCCGCAGGGTCAACACATACGATCGCAACCTCGCACTCATAGATCCATTGAACAATCACACCCTTCATGTATTCAGGAGTGGCGTTCTCACGGTGCACACAGTAAGGTGCGTTAAAGTTCTCATCTCCAAAGGATGTGTAACTTTGCGGCATTACTGCTTTACATTTGCCCTGTATAGCCTGGGTAATCATCCTGCGTGCTTCTTTAAAATCTTATCAAGCCTTACTTCGATATCCTTTTCAAATTCGGACTGCGACTGCGGAAGAGCTCTCTGTGTTGCTGCATCCATAAAGCCAGTTCCGATAATGCCTCCTGCTCTTCCTGATGTTCCCCTCTTACGGGGTCTTATAAAACTATGCCCTGCCATCCTGCCTGAGTAGGTACCATAGTTTAGCCAGTAGATCAGGCTCCAGGGATCCCACTTAATACCCCGACTGTTGATATACCACTTGCCCCTGGAGAATACCCCAGCCAGGACAAGCAGTTGTTTGCGAATTGAAACAACCTTAAATACGCTCTTCATATTCTTGACCGGGGCAGGCAGGCTTGCTTGCTGTGCCCTCAGGACAACCTTAGCCGATTTACGCAGCGATGCCATGACAGCGGTTGTTGCCTCTTTCTCATAGGCATCGAAGAGCTTGTTCAGCTTTTCCATGCCCTCGATCTTTATGTTAACCGCGTCTGCCATTACTCAATTACTTTCTCAACTGTCAGCGCCAGGAACTTCTTCCCATCAAGTGGCTCAACAGCCAGTATGTTGTAATCCTCTGTCTCATCCTCAACTCGCATTGCCTGTGTCACCGTACCCTGGTAATGGAGGTAATAAGTAAATGACCCCGGGTAAATGATCCTGTTGGCTGTCGCCTGCTCCTGGTTACCTGATCCGGTAGCACTCTCTCTTGCTGCCCAGCATGTGAACAGGTCTACAAAAGCTTTATCCGGGTGACCCCACTCATCAATGACATCAATGCCGGAAGCCGCAACCGGGTATTTAACCTTGATGCGGCGGTCCATCTTCCCTATGGCATTCCTCAGGTCAATCATCTATGTGATCGTTTACATCAAAGTGGAGAAGGCTATCCGCTGCCGAGATCCTTTTGCCCATCCCGAAGTTCTCTATCCTATTCTCCGGGTTCAGGTACATCTCCGTTGCGATAAGTATCACAGCCCTCTTCACCTTCTTCGGTATGAGGTCAGTATCTGAGTACCCTGCCGTGTATGTGACTCTGATCGGCGAGAGTCTCTCGGTATTATATGAGGGCACCTCCGTAAAGAGGATCCTTGCGCTGCGGTCAAGGAAGTCAGTCTGGTAGTCGGTTGTCGGCAGTCCGGTATAGTCCGTCTCGCCAAAGGCAATGTATTCAACACTCAACCCGGTTGCTGCCACCGGTCCCCTGGTGATGTGCAGGATGTTGTCATCCGGGATACTGTCCCGGTACATCTCCATCACACGGCTTCCCATATACCAGCCGAGCTTTGTCTCGGCATAATCAATGGCTGCTTCAAGAAGCTCTGTCAGATAGGTATCCTTCTCGGTATGCTCAATTTGAAGGTTATCCTTCAATGACTGAAGTGTCACTGCCAAGCCAGTCGGAGGAGTTTTTGTTACATACCTGGTCATCGCCTGCCTCCGTCTTATTTCTTCTCAGCCTCCTCAATGAAAGCCATGATCATGGAGTACATCTTCTGCTTGATGCCCTTGATCAGCTTGAGAGATTCCCCGGCAGTCTTAATTGACTCCAGTGTAGTGAATCCCTCTTCGTACAGGATCTCCCTTCCAGGGAGATCTTCAGGGAGAGGATTGATGTTTGCACCAGCCTCCGCTGCTTCATCAGGAAGGATAATCAGATATCCGTCACGATAAAGAGCTGCGGCAGCTGCTGCGTCAACAGTTCCTATGGCTCCTTCAAAGTAGCCATACATGTGATGCTTCTTACGCCATTTAACATTTACCCTTGCCATCTCTTTCAAGTTTTGTTAAAAGGGGCGGAACACTGACTGTGCGGCGCACCGCCCCTTGCTACTGACTAAAAACTATTGAATGGAAAGGCCCCTAAGTTGTAAGAGCATCAACCATTGCAGCGAAGCTCTGGGGATGTCCTACGCCAATGTCATGGTGACCAATCATAGTGACCTTCACTTCACCCTTGTCAGAAAGTGTATATGGGTCAACAATGATATCGTAACCACCCCACTGACCGATGATCAGCTGATTCCACACGCCAAAGATTATGGCTGAGCATACACCAGATGAGCTGCTCTTCGTAAGGTTTGAAGGAACAGCGTTTGTCATGTATGCGGGATATCCGTTAATCTCGCCCATGCCTGCACCTGCACCCTTCTCCCATACAGGATTCTCACCGTAGGTTCCGTTTTTGAATGTTCCTTTCAGCTTACCCCTGACCTTAGCATTACTAAGATATCCTGCATACTGAGGATTAAAGAGAGCATTGTCCTGAGCTACTTCAGTTTCAAGTGCAATCATATGTGCCCAGGTAGGAGCAAGTCCGGTTGCACCACCAACCACGGAACCAATGCTTCCCGTCTGAAGAATGCCGGTAGGCTCAGGAGCGACTCCAGATCCGTTGATTGCTGCATTCTGCAGAGCCTGCGCAATAGCATCTATGATTTCTCTCTCAACAATAGCTTCAACATCTATGCTGCTCTGTTTGAGTAACTGGTAGGTAAGAGCACCTACAGCCTGGAGGCGTTTCGGGGCGATGGTCTTCTTGCCGAACGTCATCTTCGTTGCGCTGGCTTCACCGTCCTCGGCAAGCCATGATGCAGTAAAGGTTCCGCCGATTGATATAGGCAGGTCACCTACCAGTCCTGTCAGGAACCGTGCACCCATACCCGGGAGCATAAGCGCATTCCGCAGACCCTCAATAAAGAGAAGAGGTTCTTCCTGTTTCAGGTTACCGCCGTCAGCAGCCGTTACAATGTTCTGTCCGGTTGATGCTCTTTTCATCGGAGCATACCTCAGCATTGAAGGCATACCAACACCGCGGAGACTTCCGAATCCGAGATCCTTACTTTCCTTCTCTGCTTCCTGGTGCATCTCAAGTTCAATGCCATCCAGCTGTCTTCCGTCAGCCCTCGCCAGGATTGCCTTCCTGAGTGAGTACCTGCGGATGTCCCGCTTGTCCTGCTCTGAGAGTACCTCTCCGCGAGAGGCAGCTTCCATTGCCAGGACTTCTTCCTGCTCAACCGCAGTGGTAAGATCATTCTCCACCTTGACCAGGTTTGCACGCTTCTCTGACCAGGCGGAACGTTCTTCATCAGAGAGACTCGGCTTCTCGGCTAACGGTTTAAGTTCCTCGAGAAGCTTTGCCCTCTGCTGTCTGAGTTCAATACTTCGTTTTTTCATCTCTGTGTTTGTATTAATTTGGTTTAAACAATTAGCCACTAAAGGCCGATTTCTTTCTTTCTCAAAAATGCGATCCTCTCATCAGCATCCACATCCCTCAGGATCTTCCGCACCTTGTCAGGATCAGTCTCCCTAATCTCGAGGTCCTTCGCCCTCAGCAGATCCAGCACATCAACCACGCGCATCTCTTCAATCTCAGAGATCCGCTTGATGTTACCCAGCTCCCTCCACGCATACATCAGAGCAGCCAGGGTCTGTTCCCTCAGCGCCTTCATGCGCATCAGCTGCCGCTTTGTAGCATCAGGGTTCCCAGGTATGTTGACAATCGAATACTCCAGCAGCTCCTGCCCGCCGAAGTAGTAGGTATTCTCAACAGCACCCTCAGCGTTCTTCTCCTCTTTGTTCAGCCCCTCGCCCTTCTCCAGGAATCCCACACTTGTAGTGCTCATGCTGCCGAACAGTATTTTGCGGAAGATCTTCTCGGCAAGCGGGTTGATCTCAGCAGGCTCAAACTCAGGAGTGCCAAGCAGCGCCCTGCCACCGTTCCATTCAACCACCTCAATGGCAGTATCCCTGCCTATGATCTGGTCAGGATCAGGACCGTTGCACATATCCCCGTACAGGTTATGCATGTATCCCACTATCGGGTTTTTGCGGTAGTTGGTCAGATCCCAGTTGTCCTGGTTCAGCACGGTGCCGTACCGGTCCCTGGTAGGAGTGGAGAGGACAAACGGAATACGTCTGCTCTCAGCAGCGTCAGCCGGTATCTCCCTCACCTCGCCAAATCGTAGTTTCTTATTCTTCGGCATCTTCGTCAGATTTTGGTTTGATATCTTCATCAGGCTTAGCCGGCGGTTTCATTTCCGCACCCTTGCCTGTTATGTTTGCAGGATTGAGAGGCTCATCCAGTCCCGGGAGCGGAGATCTGTTCTCTTCCTCCCTTGCCTCGTTACGGGTAATAATACCCAGCGGCACAAGAGCCTGGTAGTATGCAGCACGGGTTTTAGTATCACCCCTGAGCATGCCGTCAAGTATATACTTGATATCCGGCTTCTCCGTGCCATCCATCGGAGCAAGCTTTGTTTCAAGTTCAACCTCCTGGCGTTTCAGCAGTGACCGCAGTGAATACTTTACAAACTGGATATCCTGGTGCTCGATGTTTGAGAAGGTTGCCCGGCTCAGATCCCCGATGATGTGAGGCGGTACGTTGAAGAACCTGGCAATATCCTGGAGCTGGAATGTCCGCGATGAAACAAACTGAGCCTGTTCCGGCGAGATCCCGATGTCCTTATACTTAATCCCGTACTCGAGCAGTGGGATATCATGGTCAGTGTATGAGTTGATTCTCTTGTTAAACTTTTTCCACTCCGGGTCATCCAGCTGTTTGTCTGTCTCCATCACAGCCTTGTAGTTGCCACCCTTCCCGAAGAACCTTGCCCCGTAGTTCTCAGCAGCCAGTCCCAGTCCTATTGCTTCCCTTGCCTTATCCAGGGGAGAGATCCCCACGATCCCGTTCCTCGAGAGCATCTTGTAATGGATCACATCCGTAGAGTGGAAGGTCCCCTTCATCTCAATCACCCGGTCATCAATGATATAATACACATCGCCCTTGTAGAGCTTGACCTCTGTTGACTCCCATGATACCGGGATAAGCTTGATAGGATACCCGTTGCCGTTACGGATGATGACAGCCACGGCGTTGCCCTTCAGCTGCATATTGGCATTCATCAGCTCCGTGAAAGAGAAGTTATTCATGTAGCCGTTCGGCTCATGCAGGAGCTGGTAAATAGGACCGTCAGACAGATCAATGATCTTGCCTGACTTATCCCTGGTAGTAACGCCTATAGGAAGTGATGCCGGGATCTCTGAGAGGATGCGCACACATGCGTACACCGCACTGAGTTTGAGAGCTGAGTCTGCGGTGACCGTCACACCTGACTCAGACTTGATGGCATCCATGAACTTATAGTCTGAAGTCGGCATCGTGTAAACATTGAAGAACGATCTGACTGCAGCCTTGAATGCTGTCCTGATTGACGGACGATTGTTTATCTTTTCATTGCGCATTAATGCCTGGTGAATAAATGGTCATGGCAATAATACGCGAAGGATCAGCGAAACAACTGTAGAATAGTTATCGAGATTATTTGCAATAATATATTATTAAAATGGCTTAGCAAGGGGTATATCGCCCCACCCGCGATGGCTGTTTCTGAGGGTTTGAGAAAGGTTCTGAAATTTGCCCTGCCACCGTTATCAACAGAATTTGTGTTGAAAAGTCTCATCTTTTATTCATTGAAGCCCTGAAGCTCTCGTAATCAATATACCGGTACATCCCC
>Ga0209467_1002783_pt1 | contig 12041 bp, 9 predicted proteins | sample Higcelwee11metaG_FD_187175 | JGI IMG/M metagenome (GOLD analysis project Ga0209467, IMG submission 187175) | Freshwater pond sediment microbial communities from the University of Edinburgh, under environmental carbon perturbations - High... | ecosystem: Environmental > Aquatic > Freshwater > Pond...
GCATCACAAAAAGAATTGCTTTTTGCTACTTTAAAGAAGCTAGCTAAGAAAGATATGACTGTTATTTTTGTTTCGCATAAACTTGAGGATGTTGAAGGTTTGTGTGACCAGGTGGCAGTCTTCAGGCAGGGGAAAAATGTAGGCATGGTAAAACCCCCATACGACACCAAACAATTGGTTACAATGATGTTTGGAAAGTCAATTGAACCTGCTCAACGGATTGATGCGAATTCATGTGAAAAATTACTGCAGGTTAAAAGCCTGGCAGTTGAGGATAACCACATCCATGTTTCCGGAATAAACATGGATATTTGCCGTGGCGAAGTAATTGGCTTAGCTGGAATGGAGGGTTCGGGTCAGCGATTGTTCCTGCAATCCTGTGCAGGATTACGCAGAACAGTCGGCGGGAAAATCATGTTTAACGAGCAGGATTTTACCGGTAAACCTTATCCAGTATTCTTGAAAAACAAAACAGCTTACATGCCTGCCTCGCGCCTTGAAGAGGGGCTGGTATCTGGATTGACTCTTACTGAGCATTTCATTCTTGCTGGTGAACAACGCGGCATGTTCATCGACCGAAAAAAAGCCTCAGGAATTACCAGCACGAAGATAAAAGAATTCTCGATCAAAGGCGAACCTGAAAGCCGCGTGGAATTACTTTCAGGGGGAAATCAGCAACGAGCACTGTTAGCTCTTACGAAAACACCGATAGATTTATTGCTCCTTGAGCATCCCACTCGCGGTCTTGATATTGAATCTTCCATGTGGATCTGGGGAAAACTAAAAGAACGCTGCAAAAAGGGTACGGCGATCATTTTTATTTCATCAGACCTTGATGAGATATTGACCTACAGCGATGAGATCCTTGTATTCTTTGGCGGGAAGGTATCTCAACTCCTTCAAGCTGACCAGACCAGCGTTCATCAATTAGGTGAGTTGATTGGTGGAAAAGGTTGGGATGTGGAGCAGAAAGGTCAATATGCAGAAAACTAATACTCCCTTGATTAAATTTACTTTCCGTTTTCTGGCTGTGATACTTGCTCTTTTATTCACCAGCCTGGTTTTATTGATCGCGAAAACTAATCCACTCGAGGCTTACAAAAACATCCTCCAGGGATCCTTCGGATCATGGAGAAGTGTGGCTAATACGCTTGTGGTCTGGGTTCCGCTAATGCTTGCAACGCTGGGATTGTTGTTTACCTACGCCACCGGTTTGTGGAATATTGGTATTGAAGGGCAGATCATCCTGGGTGCGATATTTACTACCTGGGCATTGCGGATCCTTCAGAACACGTCTATCAACCCAACAACCGCAGTGATTCTGGCAATCCTGGCTGGCATTCTAGGAGGGGCTTTATGGGCATCCCTTACAGGCTTGCTCCGGATTTATGGCGGGGTCAATGAAATTTTTGGTGGTTTAGGTCTGAATTTTGTGGCAACCGCGCTTACGATCTGGCTGATTTTTAGCCCCTGGAAACGACCTGGAGTTGCCTCAATGAGCGGCACTGAGCCATTCAAAGAAGCTTACTGGCTTTCCCAACTTGAAGGATTCAGATTAAGTATCTGGGCGGTGGCAATTGCCATTTTTGGGTTGATACTGGTTTACTTTGTTCTCAAGGGTACCTTTTTTGGTTTGAAACTAAAAGCAATCGGTAAAAATGGACGGGCCGCAAAATTGCTGGGCATACCGACATCCCGTTATTTTATGTCGGCATTCCTGATTTGCGGTGGATTTGCGGGTCTGGCGGGAGCGATCCAGATTGTGGCTGTTTATCACCGGTTGATACCCCTTATTTCATCAGGCTACGGCTACCTGGGCATGATGGTGGCCATGTTAGTCAATTTTCAGCCGATTTGGGCGGCTTTTGTTGCCCTTTTCTTTGCTGCATTGAATATTGGTAGCATCCAACTACAAATCGCTCTTAAAGTCGATTCAACCCTTTCAGGTGTACTTCAAGGAGCTTTGTTGCTTTTCTTCCTGATTATGGAAGGTGTGAGGACAAAATTCTTTGAATCCAAAAAAGCGAGGCAAAATGGATAACAATCTTTTATCCAGCCTGGCAGGTGTTATTGCCCTCGCAGTTCCGATCATATTTGCATCTATTGGCGAAACATTAACTGAACGCTCAGGTGTTATCAACCTTTCGGTGAATGGTACTTTGATGCTGACTGCAATGACAGGGTTTGTAGTAGCTGTTGAGACCAGCTCTCTGCTTCTTGCATTTTTTATCAGCGCTTTGGTCGGTTCTTTTGTTGCGTTGATTATTGCATTTTCAAGCATCACCTTAAAACAAAATCAGGTAGCAGTTGGTTTTGTCCTCACATTAATGTGCCGCGATCTTTCTTATTTCCTGGGCAATCCATACATGGGAAAACCCGGTCCACGTGTTGCTGCTCTTCCTATCCCGGTTTTAAAAGATATTCCAATAATTGGACCATTGTTATTCAACCAGGATATCCTGGTGTACATCAGTTTCGTACTAATTGCTCTTGCCTACTGGTGGGTTTTTAAGACCCGTCCCGGTTTAATGTTGCAAGGAATTGGCGAACGTCCGGCTGCAGCCTTCACCCGCGGCGCAAATGTAAACCGGATGCGTTACTTCTATACCATGATCGGTGGCGCGCTCGTGGGTCTTGCCGGACCAGTTTATTCACTTTCGGCAAAAGCTGGCTGGGCAGGACCGAATTCCGGTTTGGATGGAATTGGTTGGATTGCCCTAGCCATAACCATTTTTGGTGGATGGAATCCATTACGCGCTGCTGCAGGTGCATATTTATTTGCTTTCCTGCAATGGCTCGGGATTTTCCTGCAGCCTCAGTTACCAAATATCCCATCCCAGGTGCTGCAGGTAGCCCCCTTCCCATTAATGATTCTTGCACTTCTGCTGGTTAATGTTGGCAATGCAGAGTGGGTAGACCGAACGCTTGCTGGTCTACCGGAATCAGCCCGCAGAGTGATTGCCAAAATACTGCGCGCATTAAGGACCACTCCCCCAGCTTCATTAGGGATACCTTTTGAAAATGAATAGGAGATTTACTCGTGAGTCATTTTAAAGGATATTCTTGCTCACTCTGTAAAACTGAATATGATCCAGTTTCAATCCTCTATGTTTGCCCTAAATGTGGTGGAAATCTTGATGTCAACCTGGATTATAAAAAAATTAATAACAGATTTCATAAAGATGACCTGATTGTCCGTTCTGAGGATTCATTGTGGAAATACCTGCCTTTGCTTCCCGTTAGTGACCCTGGCGGCACCGGGACTCCGATCAGGTTTGCAGGATGGACTCCACTTTACAGCCCTCCGGGAATTAAGAAACTTCTGGGGTTGAACCAGTTATGGATAAAAGATGAAGGGAAGAATCCTACTGCGTCTTTTAAAGATCGTGCTTCAGCAATTGTGGTAGCTCATGCAAGAGAGATCAAGGCTGAGATTGTGGTTACAGCATCCACAGGGAATGCCGGGGCAGCATTAGCAGGTATGTCCGCTGCAGTAGGTCAAAAATGTATTATTTTTGCCCCAAAAAATGCCCCGCCTGCAAAAGTCGCCCAACTGCTAATTTATGGTGCCCAGGTTATCCTTGTCGATGGAAATTATGATTCAGCTTTTGACTTGACTATTGAAGCTTCAAATGAATTTGGCTGGTACTGCCGCAATACTGGCTACAACCCATTCACCGCAGAGGGCAAGAAAACAGCAGCATTTGAAATATGGGAACAGGTCATTGACAAACTTCCACACGATTCCAAACCATTAAATGTATTTGTTTCAGTGGGGGATGGGAATATCATTTCGGGTATCCATAAAGGCTTCAAGGATTTACATGCCCTGGGTTGGTTACACCAAATGCCGAGGTTGTTTGGTATACAGGCAGAGAAATCTGCTGCCATTGCCAATGCTTTTTTTGATAATACTGAGACCATTACACCGGTTTCCGCAACCACGCTGGCAGATTCGATAAGTGTCGACTTGCCAAGAGACGGTGTGCGTGCGGTTAGAGCCGCCCGAGAAACTGGCGGGCAATACCTCACCGTGACAGATGAGGCTATCATTGCTGCAATTGGCGAACAGGGAAAGTTTGGGATTTTCACCGAACCAGCTGGTGCTACAGCCTATGCCGGGTTGCGCAAAGCCATCGACCAAAAAATCCTCAGCAGCGATGATCCCGTTCTGGTCATCAATACTGGCAATGGTTTGAAAGATATCAAAGCTGCCATGATGGCAGTCACACCTGCCCCGATAATTGAACCTACTATGATTTCCTTAAAAAATCACTTGAAAATCTGAAAGGTTTTGTTGAAATGAAGCCAGTTTTTTCAATAATTGCTCCAATCTATAACGAAACTGAAAGTTTGCCTGAATTACAACGAAGGATAACTGAGGTCATGACCACAACTGGTGAACCCTGGGAGTTGGTGCTGATCGATGATGGCTCCACCGATGGTTCAACAGATATGATCCGCGAAATGGCAAAAAAGGACGCTCATATCCGACCAGTCATTTTTGCCCGCAATTTCGGTCACCAGATCGCAGTAACAGCAGGCATGGATTACTCGCGCGGGGATGCGGTGATCATTATTGATGCAGATTTGCAGGATCCGCCGGAAGTAATTTTAGAATTGATTGCGAAATGGCGTGAGGGTTTCCAGGTAGTTTATGCACAACGATCGGAACGAGAAGGTGAAAATTGGTTTAAATTGGTGACTGCTTCCGCTTTCTACAAATTGATCTACCGAATAACCGATGTAAAGATTCCGATGAATACTGGCGATTTTCGGCTGTTGGATCGAAAAGTAGTTGAGGTAATGAATTCGATGCGGGAGAGGCACCGTTTCCTGCGTGGAATGTCCGCATGGGTTGGATTCAAATCCATTGGTGTCCAATATAAAAGAGCTGCCCGATTTGCTGGTACCTCCAAGTATCCGTTCAAGAAAATGCTCAAACTGGCATTGACAGCTATCACAAGCTTTTCTTATCTGCCACTGCAAATCGCCATGTGGATCGGTTTCATTTCTACGGCTATCAGCATCCTGGGCTTGATAGCGACAATCATCCTCCGTATAGTTGGATCAGGATTCCTTGCAGGACAAGCGGCAACACTGCTTGCTGTGCTCTTCATTGGTGGCGTTCAGTTGCTATGCCTTGGCATTCTTGGTGAGTATATTGGGAGGATATACGACGAAGCAAGAGGTCGTCCACTTTACATTACCAGTTCCACACCTGATGAAGAAAATTCAACCATAAAGGAGTAGGAGTAATGGCTAAGATCGAATTAAAGATTCATAAAGCACGACTGGAAAAAGCAGTTGAACGTATGCGTAAACAGAACATTGTTCTTCCGACTTTTGCGCAAATGAAAAATCCCGAATTGATTCCGGATAAATACAAGAAAGAATTAAAAAACATTGGCCTGTGGGATGTACATCCGCGCAATTTATTCCGCATCAACTGGCATAACGAGCCGGTTGAAAAAGGAGGGGATTTTGGCGGAGTTAATTATCTTGAATTTCCACCCAGCCTTACTGGTACCAATGCACGAATCATCGCAGTTGTTGGAAAATGGTTCCCAACCGGGGCTCATAAAGTGGGTGCTGCTTATGGGTGCCTTGTACCGAGGTTGGTAACCGGGGAATTTGATCCAACCAGTCAAAAAGCAGTATGGCCATCAACGGGGAATTACTGCCGTGGCGGTGCATATGACTCGGCATTAATGGCTTGCGAATCAATTGCGATTCTCCCAGAAGGAATGTCGAAGGAAAGATTTGCCTGGTTAAAAAAGATTTCCAGTGAAGTAATTGCGACACCTGGCAGCGAATCGAATGTAAAAGAGATATTTGATAAATGTTGGGAGCTTCGGAAATCCGGTCAGGATTTAATGATCTTCAACCAATTTGAAGAATTTGGTAATTACATGTGGCATTATGAGATTACCGGTCATGCAATGGAAGAAGCACTCAAGAAAGCCATGCGCCCAGGTGACCAATTCCGAGGAGCAGCTTATACAACCGGTTCCGCAGGAACGCTTGCCAGCGGCGATTATCTCAAACAGAAATTCCCCGGCAGTAAGATCATCGCCAGTGAAGCATTACAATGCCCCACGTTGTTACAGAACGGGTTTGGATCCCACCGTATCGAAGGAATTGGAGACAAACACGTTCCCTGGATCCACAACGTTAAGAATACTGATTTTGTAATGGCAATTGATGATAATGCTGTAGTGAATATTAGTCGTTTGTTCAACGAACCCGCTGGCCATAAGTACCTGCTCAAGAAGGGCATTCCTTCCAAATTGGTTGAGAAACTCAATTGGCTTGGTTTTTCGGGCATCGCCAACTTACTATCAGCCATCAAGTTCGCCAAATTCTATGAACTGGGTAGTACAGATGTAGTAATTACAGTTCTCACCGATTCAATGGAACTGTATGGCAGTCGAATCAAAGAAATGCACGAAGAGTTCGGACAATTCAGTGAACTGGATGCTTCCAGTGTCTTTGGTCAATACATGGCTGGAGTAACTACAGATCACATGGAAGAATTGACTTATGAATCACGTAAAAGGATTCATAACTTGAAATACTACACCTGGGTTGAGCAACAGGGAAAGAGCTACCAGGAAATTCAGGATCAATGGTACGATCCGAATTACTGGACGGATATTCAAAGCCAGGTTGGAGCGATCGATAAATTGATCACCGAGTTCAATCACAAGGTTGAATCAACGAAATAAGGTAAATGAAATGAGAGTGGACCTGGTGATTTCCGGGTCCACTTTTTTATTTCCATAATCGTTTACAATTTACTTGATGAATTCGCCGATGGTATTGCCTGAAAATGCTCTTGTTTTGGTTGCAGTAATGCCGTCACCAAAAGATATGGAGATCGCCCGATTGCTGGGTTGGTATCGCATCCCTTTGCGGATGGCTCCAAAAATGATTGACGTGGATACTCTTCTCTTTTATCAAACAGGGAGATTCCCAAAGGGTCACGCGTCCATTATTGAAGCTTTTGCAGAAGTTAAAGGGTACGAGTTGACCACAAGATCAGATTTGATCCGAAATGAACCAGATCACCCACGCGCGAATGAGGAATATTACAAGATAAATCTTGGAGTGGTAAATTATCTTCCGAGATCTATTCAGGCTAATAAGTGGAAAAGAATCACTTTCTTCTATACGCTTGGCAATCTCGTAAACCAGGCTAAAGTTATTAATGATCTGGTTATTGGCTCGGATGAAAGAGATATTCTTTGGAAAACAATTCGCGAAAGAAGTCTAGCAGGTTATTCTGAAAAGGTTGGTGACTCCACTCAACTTCCAGAAGGGGAGATGTTAAAATTGCTACAACAAGTTATAACCCTGAACACCGGGCTGGATTTGAGCTTTTCGAAATCCCAGGAAGATCAAAATTTGTAGGTAAAAATGAGAATACTCCTCAAAAATGGTACTGTTGTTACTGAAAATGGTTCGATTGTGGCCGATGTTTTAATTGATGGCGAAAAAATTATTGCCATTGGAACCGGGTTTTCCTCATCAGCAGACACAGAGGTGGTTGATGTCTCAGGCAAATTGATTTTGCCTGGTGGAGTGGATGCCCATGTGCATTTGGATCTTCCAATGTTTGGCACGGTTTCATCTGACGACCATTACACCGGAACAAAGGCTGCGGCTTTTGGTGGAACTACTACAGTCATCGATTTTATATCCCAGGATTCTGATGACCTTGTGAAAAACTTTGAGAATTTGAAGAATAAAGCAGAGAAAAAAGCAGCAATTGATTTTGGATTTCATGCCAATATAACCCATCTGACACCTGAAGTGGAAGAGCAAATCCCGGATTTAGTGAACAAGGGTGTAACCAGCGTGAAGGTTTTCACAGCGTATAATAACCGCTTGCGCCTTCAAGATGGCGAAATTTTCAGGGTTATGCGTATTGCACGTGATGCTGGTATCCTCACAATGCTTCACGCTGAAAATGGCGATTTGATTGATTTATTGGTTCGGGAGGCGGTTGCACAAGGAAGAACCAGCCCCGAATGGCATGCCCTTACACGACCAGCCTGGGGTGGAGTGGAGGCAGTCTTACGAGGTTCAGCGCTTGCGGCAGTGGCAGATGCACCTTTATATCTCGTCCACATGAATGTTGCGGGGGAAGTTGACCAACTTCAATATGCGAGGTCAAAGGGGTTAAAAGTTATGGGGGAGACTTGTCCCCAATATCTATTGTTTACAGATGACCGGTTGAATGGAGTGGAAGGTGCCAAATGGGTTTGTTCACCACCACTCCGAAAAAAACAAGATCAAACTAGGTTGTGGCAGGGATTGACTGAAGGTACACTTCAGACGATTGCCACAGACCATTGTCCATTTTTCTTTAACGGAGTGATACCAATAGAATATGAAGGAAAGAAAGTTGCCATTCCCGGCAAAGAATTGGGCGGGGGAGATTTTACAAAAATTCCCAACGGATTGCCTGGAGTTGGAGACCGCATGCCAGTCCTTTTTACTGAAATGGTAAGCAAAGGTCGATTTTCCATCAACGATTTTGTTCGCTTGACTTGTTCTAACCCCGCCAGGATTTTTGGCTTATATCCAAAGAAAGGAACTATTGCAGTAAATGCAGACGCTGACCTTGTCGTTTGGGATCCTAAACAAAAAATTGAATATGGCGTAAAGTATTCTCAACAACGAACTGACTATAACCTTTATGAGGGGTATAAATTGACGGGTTATCCGGTGATGGTTTTCTCCAGAGGTGAATTGATTGTTGATCGTGGGATATGGAAGGGCAAACCAGGGCGTGGCAAGTATCTTCAACGAATTCGGTTTACCGAGGTGATATAGAAGTAAATGGTCTTATTTATCCCAATATTAATACTATTGTTGTTTGGAATTGGAATCCAGGTTCTAGGTAGGACGCTATTTAATATAGTCCAATCCTGGATTTTTGCGGTTATTGGTTCCATACTTGCGTGGTTAAGTTTTTTCATTGTAAAAATATTCCAAAGTGGACAAACTGTCACTTCATTTTTTCCATCAGAATCATTAATGAATTTCCAAATGATTTTCAAAATCAGCGATAAAAACTGGGTATTTGGTTTCCTTCTGTTAACTTTGTTGATCGTAATCCTATTAATGGACGCCAAGTGGTTAACCGAGAAAAACAGTCTCATTGCCTGGTCAGGCGTGTTGTTTATCGGTGCCTCAGGTCTTTTGACCATCATGTCAGGATCAGTAATTCCATTCCTGCTTACTTCAGCGTTGCTTGATATTCAATTATTTACGTCACAAATCATTATCCAAAAAGAAGATTTTGAAGTAAGAATAACAATTTTTGATTTCCTTTTTAAAATAATCGGTACTTTTATTATCATGTTTGGATTTGGTTTAAATGGTGAAATAGACTTACTTTTGGTTTCTGCGGGAATGGGGCTGCGCCTTGGAGCGATACCGTTTGGCAGCGAATTTCCTCGAACTGAAACTATTAGCTCTAGACTCGCAATTCTATTTGAAATGGTAGTTCCAATTTCCTGTTTTGCCTTCTTGAACCAGATGCAAGTAATGAATAGTGAATTCCCGGGCAAAGCCATTTATTTTGTTGTTCTGATCATTTTTATTTTTTCAAATGTCATGAAGATCATTACACACCAACAGTCAAGAAATGGGATGCGTGCCTGGATGTCGGCTTTTTCCGGACTCGCAGTAATGCTAATAATCAATGGCCAAATTGATTACATTCAACCGCTCTCAATTGTTTTCTGCGTATTAGGTGGATTACTCGCTTTTGAATTGTATGGAAGTTCTAGATTTAAAATTGGCATCATAATTTTGTTGTTGAGTATGATTGGACTTCCGTACACACCTTCATACGGAATTTGGGCAACCACCTTACAGGAAAGACCAACCTTCTTTTTATTTTTTTATCCCATCTTGCTAACTTTTTTCATCCTGGTAGTTTTTCACACGATAATTTCTATTCCAGCGAAGGGTGATCAAAAAGATTCATGGGTAAAGATCGCATCAATTATTAGTCCAATTATCTTGCTAATTGTTCCGTGGATTTTAGAGATTTGGATTTGGCCAGCAAAAACTGATGAATATAATTTAATTAGTCCTGCAATTTTTCTGGCAATGCTCACTTTCTTGATTTATCTTGATCTGAGTGAGAAGACAAAAAAATATATTAAAAATTATCTGAATTCGTATAAACGGTTTCTGAGTTTTATTACTTCTGGATTAGAAAAGGTTTTGAGTTTAGCCTGGATTGCCAGGATTTTAAAATTCGTAAATCAGACATTATCAAATTTAATTAATATTTTTGTGCGTGTGCTTGAGGGAGATGGAGGACTCCTCTGGGCATTTGTTTTCCTAATTCTCATTTCCTCAATTTTATTGACCTATCGGATTTTTTCATGACCGACTGGTTTAATATTATTCCCTTACTTGTTATTTTTGTCGGAGGCGTCCTGTTTTTGATCTCAAGCAGGAAGCCCGTTGTTTTTGCGTCAGTAGGGTCAATAATGGTCGCGGAATTTATCATTGACTTTCAGTTTGGGTCATTTTCTTCGGCATTGGTTCGGCTGGTAGCTTCACTGTCTGCTCTATTTGCGATTTATTTGTCTATGAAAGAAATTAATAACAGCCTTCCGATAATTCCTCGAAATTCTGCATTTTTTAGGATAACCGCTTACATTATGTTTGTGAGCGTTTCAGTATTATTGGCAACTGGGATATCTGATTTTCTGGGTATCCCGATTGAAATCACTGTAGGAGGCTTAATTCCGATTTTTTGCGGGCTTCTCCAATTGGGAATTTCTACTTCTCCGTCAAAGGTGGTAATAGGAATTATCATTTTAGATATTGGTTTTGCATCGATTTATTGCATTCTTGAAAGTTCTCTTCTGGTGAACGGATTAATTTCAGCAGTTCTTTTACTTCTTGGTGGTTTAGGCGCATACTTTGTGGTTAGAGAAGTAACGGTAGAAAACTAATGAGTACTCCAATACTTTATATAGCACTCCCGGTGTTTTCTGCATTCGTTCTATTCTTTTTGCGGAAGAAATCGAAAATAATGTTAACTTTAAGTATGACGTTATATGGAATGTTAAGTTTATTGGCATATTTCCATGTTTTTGGGGAGGTGCTTAAAATTGGCTCTCTATCGATTGCCCTCAATACAACATTGAGTATTTTGGGAAGAGAATTTATTCTTTCAAACGCAGATCGTTTTTTTCTGATTATTACTTGTTTATCTTCACTTTTTTGGTTAGGAGGATTGCGAACTTCAGGTTTGTCGGTGAATGTAATCCCTTATCAAATGCTTGTTACTGCAAGTCTAACTGCTGCCCTGGCTGTTGATCCATTCGTATATTCAGCAATATTTGTGGAAATTGCTGTACTCTGTTCAATGCCTTTATTAATTCATGCAAAAGCACCTCTTAGCAAGGGTGTCGTGCGTTTTCTAATATTCCAATCACTTTCATTGCCATTGATCCTATTAGGAGGGTGGCTTGTGGCAGGTAGCCAGGCAAGTCCTTCTGATGTCCAACAAATCGGATTTGCAGGCTTTTTGCTGGGCGCTGGATTTGCCTTCTGGTTGGCAGTATTTCCTTTTCATACCTGGATTCCGCAATTAAGTGAGGACACGCACCCATATATTGCAGGTTTTTTGTTAACATTATTTCCTCAAGTTGCATTGTTGGTTATCATAGATTTTTCTTCTTCAATTACCTGGATAAGAGAATCGAGTTTATTTGAGACCATTTTTACAATGGTTGGCATTATTATGCTTGTTGCCGCTGCGTTTTGGAGTTTGTATGAAAAAAATGTAAAACGAATTTTTGGTAATCTTGTCTTATTTGAAACTGGTTCTTTACTCATTTTAATTGGCTTACAAACAACTTTGACTGTGGAAGTGTTTTTTCTTTCGTTGATGCCCCGGTTTCTTTCGCTATTGTTAGCAAGTCTATGTCTTACTATAATTCTTGGCGCAGACTCTTCCACTGGTGATATTTCCGGAAGTTTTAGAAAATTCCCTTTTGCTT
>Ga0209467_1002784_pt1 | contig 12041 bp, 6 predicted proteins | sample Higcelwee11metaG_FD_187175 | JGI IMG/M metagenome (GOLD analysis project Ga0209467, IMG submission 187175) | Freshwater pond sediment microbial communities from the University of Edinburgh, under environmental carbon perturbations - High... | ecosystem: Environmental > Aquatic > Freshwater > Pond...
CAAACGACGGGCGATGGAGATCGCCCCACGCACGGTCAGGTCAAGCTCGGGAAACTCTTCCCGGGCGATCTCTGAGGCAGAGTAGACACTGGCGCCAGCCTCACTCACCATCACCACCGGCAGGTGTCTGCCCGCTCCGGCCAGGGTCTCTTTGGTAAACAGCTCCATCTCCCGCCCGGCAGTGCCGTTGCCGATGGCGATCATCTCAATGCCGTGGGTCTCCACCAGCCGCAACAGGTCTGACCTGGCCTGCTCCACCCGGCCAGCACCGGTGTGGGGATAGATGGTGACATGCTCCAGAAAGCGACCGGTCTGATCCACGGCAGCCAGTTTTGAACCGGTACGCAGACCGGGATCGATCCCCAGTACCCGTTTGCCCCCGGCAGGAGGGGCCAGCAACAGGTTATGCAGGTTACGGGCAAATACGGTAATGGCCGCTTCATCAGCCTGATCCTTGGCCTGCAGCCGCAGTTCCACCTCGATGGAGGTGGCGATCAGCCGTTTGTAGGCATCCTCTGCCACCATCTCAAGCCAGGGTTTAAAGATACTCTCACTCTTGATCAGGCGATGCTTGAGACCGGCCAACAGCTCCTCCTGCGGTGCCTGCAATGCAAGTCGCAGCACCTCTTCCTTTTCCCCCCGCCGCATGGCCAGCATCCGGTGAGACGGGATCTCCTTCAGCGGCTCCTGATAGTCGTAGTACATCTCAAACTTGGTGACCTGCTCCTTCTTGTCCGGCACCACCCTGGTGGCCATGATCCCCTGCTGCCAGGTCAGACGCCGTACCATGGCCCGACAGTCGGCATCATCAGCCAGACGTTCTGCCAGGATATGTCCGGCCCCTTCCAGAGCGGCCTCCGGGGTGGTAACTTCTTTTTCAGGATCAACAAAAGCTGCTGCAGCCTCAAGGGCGCTGCCGACCAGCAGCTCCTGGGCCGCCATCAGATCAGCCAGCGGCTCCAGCCCGCGCTCTTTTGCAATGGTGGCCTTGGTACGGCGCTTGGGTTTGTACGGCAGGTAGAGGTCTTCCAGCTCGGTCTTCTGGCGGGTGGTCTCAATACGGGCCTTCAGTTCAGGGGTCAGCTTGCCCTGTTCTTCAATCGAGGCCAGAATGGTCTGACGCCGCGCCTCAAGTTCAGTAAAATAGGCCAGCCGCTCTTCAACCGTGCGGATCTGCACTTCATCCAGTTCGCCGGTCTGCTCCTTGCGGTAACGGGCAATGAACGGAACCGTGGCTCCCTCTTGCAAAAGCGCAATGGTATTGGTGACCTGGCCGGACCGAAGCCCGGTTTCCTCAAGAATAATCGAAATTATAGCTGCAAGCTGTTGTGGATTGAGTGTCATACAGAATCTGTCCTTAGCGGGTTACTATGTGGATGTAAAAAATGGAATAGTCCTATCTATTGGCACCATAACGGCGTAGAGTTATACAGATCAGATAAGGAGACGTCATGATTATCAAAACAGGTGTTGTAGTGAGTCATCCCGGCGCATGCGCATGGGGCGTTGGTAAAGTTGTTGAGGTAGCCAGCCTTAAGGCAACCATCCAGTTTAGTGATGGCATAACCAGAAAGATCGCTTCCACCCATTATGCCACCCTTCAGCCCGCTGATCCGGCATTGTTTATTCCGACAGAAGAAAGCAGCCCGGCTGAAAAAACCAAGGCTGCTCCCAAAAGGCCAAGAAAGGTAAAAGTGCCAGTGTTTCTGTCTGACGGGACAGAGCTGTAACTACCAGCGTTTGGTAATCTCGATCAGATGATAGCCAAACTGGGTCTTGACCGGCCCCAGTACCTTGCCGATCTCACCGCTGAAGACCACCTCATCAAACTCCTTTACCATCTGTCCGGGAGTGAAAGCCCCTAAATCGCCGCCACGCATGCGGGAGGGGCAGGATGAGCTGCGCTTGGCAACCTCGCCAAAATCAGTGCCAGCCTCTATCTCTGTCTTCAGCTTCAGGCATTCCTCTTCTGTTGCTACCAGGATGTGTCGTGCTGTTGCAGTTGCCATAGTCTATCTCCCCTGTTTTTAGTTTAATCCCTGTTCAGCTATCTCGATAGCACGGCGTACCGCCATCGCCTTGTTAACCGTTTCCTGCCATTCAGCAGCCGGATCAGAATCGGCAACAACCCCCCCTCCGGCCTGCAGATGCACCATTCCGTCTTTGATCACCAGCGTGCGGATGGCAATCGCCAGATCCATGTTGCCGGAAAAGGAAAAATAGCCCACGGCTCCGCCGTAAATCTCACGCCGCACCGGCTCCAGCTCGTCGATGATCTCCATGGCACGCACCTTGGGTGCGCCGGACAGGGTACCGGCCGGGAAGGTGGCACGCACCAGATCGAAGGCATCCCTGCCCTCTGCCAGTTCACCATACACATTGGAAACGATATGCATGACATGGGAGTAACGCTCGATCACCATCAGCTCTGAAACAGTGACCGTGCCGGTGGCACAGACCCGCCCCAGATCGTTACGCCCAAGATCCACCAGCATGACATGCTCGGCCCGCTCCTTGGGGTCAGCCAGCAGCTCCTCTGCCAGTCTGCCGTCTTCTTCCGGTGTTGCGCCACGGGGCCGGGTTCCGGCAATCGGCCGTAACTCCGCCCGCGCTCCTTCCTTACGCACCATCACCTCTGGAGAAGCACCGGCTATAACGGTATCATCAAGGCGCAAAAAGAACATGTAGGGCGAAGGGTTCAAGGTGCGCAACACCCGATAGATATCAAAGGGGTCCGCAGACAGTGTACCGCTGAAACGCTGCGAGGGAACAACCTGAATGATGTCGCCGGCACGGACATATTCCTTGGCCTTTTCAACGGCAGCCTCATACTCTTCACGGCTTATGTTGGAACGGAGTTCAGACGGGCTGACCGCCTTCGGTGTACTGGCAGGTGGTAACGGTCCGCGCAGCTTGCCAATAATCCCTTCAATACGGGCCTGCGCCTCTGCATAGGCCTCCTCAGCAGAAACCGTGCCGCCAAGATGGGCGTTGGAGACCACCTTGATCTTCTGACTGACATTATCAAAGATAATCAGGGTATCAGTAATCAGAAAATAGGCATCGTAGGCATCAATCGGTGCCGGTTTCTGCGTTGGCAGATGTTCAAAATGACGGACCATTTCATAGCCCAGATACCCCACTGCCCCCCCGAAGAACCGGGGCAACCCCGGCACCTCAACCGGTGTGAAACGGCTTAGCAATGCCCGGATGCTGTCCAGAGGATCAGCAACCGTTTGGCTGGTAATGACACCGTGCTCAATGGTTTCAACCGTTTTACCTTTTGCACGGACGATGAGTGACGGACTGGAGCCAAGAAAGGTATAGCGAGCCCATTTTTCTCCCCCCTCGATACTCTCAAGCAAAAAGGAATAGCGACCATCATCGATCTTGCGAAAGGCGGTCACCGGCGTGTCCATATCAGCCATTATTTCGCAATAGACCGGCACCAGATTGCCTTGCTGCGACAAACGGCAAAACTCATTAAAATCAGGATATACCATGGTAACTCCACAGTTTGAGATAGATTGGGAAAGCTACCATAGGGGGTAATAACGTGTCAATCTTGCACCTTCCCCTTTTCATTCTAAAGAGTTGTGCTATACTCCTCCAAAATCTACGGCAGGAGTTCGCCATGAAACAGACTAACATACTTCTTGAAAGCGATACCAACGAACTGGAAATTGTAGAATTTCGCGTTGATGAATTAGATTCTCATGACAATCTGGTTCCCTGTCATTACGGCGTTAATGTGGCCAAGGTACGAGAGATCATCCGACTGCCCAAACTGACCAAGGCGCTCAATACATCAGATTCTGTGGAAGGAATGATCAAACTGCGGGAAAAGGTTATCCCGGTTCTGAACCTCTCCAAGATCCTCAACAAATATACCGGTGAACTGGCTGCTGACCGGGTGATTGTACTGGAGTTTAACAACGTCATGGTAGGGGTGCTGGTACATTCGGTCTCCCGCATCTACCGAATCTCCTGGAAGAATGTTGAGGCTCCCTCTTCATCTGTCTACTCCGATCAGGTAACCGGCTTGGTCAAGATGGATGACCGGATCATTCTGGTACTTGATTTTGAAAAGATTGTGGCTGAATTCTGTGCATCCAGCGCCCTGCGGCCACTTTCTGCCGAACAATTACTGGAAAACGCAGGAACTGACCGCAGCAACAGAACGATCCTGGTTGCAGATGACTCGCCTTTCATCCGTTCCACCATGTGCAGCACCCTGCGCGGTGCCGGCTATAATGTTGAAGAGGCGGTTAATGGTCTGGAAGCCTGGGAGAAAATCCAGAAGGTTATGCAGCAGTGCTCCAACGAGGGGGTGCCGTTCCGTTCACGGATTCAACTCCTGATTACTGACGTAGAGATGCCCCAGATGGATGGTCTGCACCTGACCTCTCTGGTTCGCAAAGAAGCTGACCTGAAGGATATGCCGATTATCATCTTCTCCTCACTGGCTTCAGAGGACAATATCCGTAAATGGCATGATCTTGGCGCCCAACAGATTCTGACCAAACCTGATCTGCCCAACCTGGTCAAATATGCTGACGAATACACGGTCTGAACCAGCAACGCCCCAGACAAAAACGCCCGTTTCGGATCTCCGAAACGGGCGTTTTGCGTTCTATTGATATTGCTCATCCCAATTTGCAATCAAGATGACCTGTATTTGTTGGGACGAGCGGCTGTTCGCCCAATCGTGTCGGGTTGCATCCGGCACTAAAACAGTTGCTTTTGTATCATCTTGATTGAAAAGGAGAATAATCGTTATAATCCTTGTTTCACCAGGTTCACAAATTCATCTGCCGATACCGGCATACTGGTGAAATATCCCTGATACAGATCGCAATCAAGCGCCTTGAGGGCATCAAGCTGTTCCTGCCGTTCAACCCCTTCTGCCAGCACCTTGAACTCCATACTCTTGGCCATGAAGATGATCGTACTGACCAGACGCATATCCTTGGTACTGTGGGGAATGTCATCCACAAAGGATTTGTCGATCTTCAGCATATGCAAAGGAAAATGTTTAAGATACGCAAGAGAAGAATAGCCGGTGCCAAAGTCATCCAGGGCCAGACGCACCCCAAGTTTACGCAGCCCATGCAACAGTTCAATGGTCTGATTTCCCGGCTGCATCAAGGTGGACTCCGTCACTTCAAGTTCCAGCTGTTCGGCAGGAAACCCGGTTTCATGCAGTATGTCGGCCACCACTTGGCAGATATCCGTCTGATGAAACTGATGTGCAGACAGGTTAACCGCCAGTGTCAACGCCGGAAGACCGGCATCAAGCCATGCCCTGCCCTGTTGACAGGTCTGGCGCAAAATCCATTCCCCCATCGGGACAATACAGCCGATATCTTCAGCCAACGGAATAAAACGGGCTGGTGTAATCAAGCCCAAATCTGGACTCTGCCAACGCATAAGCGCTTCTGCACCGACAATCCTCCCTGTAGCCAGCTCAACCTGAGGCTGATACACAACCCGTAGCTCACCAAGTTCAACAGCCCGCCGCAGGCGGCTTCCCAGTTGAATCCGCTCTGTAGCCTGGGCAGTCAGTTCCTCACTAAACAGGGCAAAACCGGCGCGTCCCCGCTGCTTGGCCCTGAACAGCGCTGAATCTGCGGCCTGCAACAGGTCCATGGCGGTCTGGGCATGATCCGGGAATAGAGCAACGCCGATACTGACACCGATCCGCAGCTCAAGCCCGTTTTCAAGATAAAATGGCGCCTGCAGATGGGTCAGCAGATCCTCAACCACCAGAACAACCATGGACAGATCGCGCACCCCCTCAAGCAGAACGACAAACTCATCCCCCCCCAGCCGTGCCACGGTATCGCTGGCACGCATCCGCTGTTGCAGACGCTGGGCCACCAGACATAACAGGGCGTCACCGGTCAGGTGACCAAAGCTGTCATTGATATCCTTGAAATGATCCAGATCCAGACAGAGCAAAGCCACAAAGGATTTACCCCGCTTGGCACGGGCCAGGGCCTGTGTCAGGTGGGAACAGGCCATCTGGCGATTGGGAAGATCGGTCAACGGATCATACCAGGACAGATACGCAAGCTTTTGTTCCGAAGCATCCATCTCCAGGGCGTAGGCCAGATCACCCACCAGCTCGTCCATCAGGTTCCGTTCATCCCGATCGAAAAAATTGTTCTCGGCAGCATACACCATCAACAAAGCGGAAAAATCCTGAGCCTGTTTAATGGCGAAGGCCCCCAACGATCCAAACGGCTTAATCTGATACAAAGCATAGCCACAAGGTTCAAGTAACTGCCAGGCATTCTCCGCAGTAATCATTGACAGGATCAACGTTTCAGCACCATCAAGCACAGCAGGTTGGGACTGCTCGTGACCATGCAGCTCCTGCAGCAGCTCCAGCGGAATACCGGCTGCAGCCGCGGGGGAATACCCCCCTGCACCATCCGCAACCCCTACCCAGGCCATCACAAAGTTATCATCGGAAACCAGGGTTGTGCAGACAAACTGGAACAGCTCCAGCGGAGTCGGCTTATGCACGATCTTCTGGTTTATGGCAGACAGAATCCGATAGAGGCGAGCCAACCGCCGGGTTTCTCGCTCCAGCTGTTTTTCACGGGTGACCACCCGTCCACAGCCAACGGTCCCCAGCAGGATGCCTTCCTGATCAAAAAATGGAGCCTTGAAGACATCCAGATACAGAAACTCTCCCCGTACATTGCCGTATTCCTCAAAACGTTGGGCGGCGAGCTGCTTCAACACTACCGCATCGGAATCACAGCAGAGCTCACCAAAGGTATACCAGTCCTGTCGATCCGGCTTTTCAGCCCGCGCACGCCGGGCATAGACAATATGGTTTTTCCCTACCGGTTCGACCGTATCATCAGTCAGCAGCAACTGCCGGGCATTGGCCCGATTGGTAAAAAGATAATTCCCCTGCAGATCCTTGGCCCAGATAAGGTCAGGTACGTTATCGGTAATCAGCCGTAACAGCTGCGCAGTCCTGTGTTGTTCTGTTGAAATCCTGATCAGCTCATCCATATGCATCTGGATGGTTGCCTGCTGCTGATCAAGCTCGGCCACCATCCGGTTATGACTGTGAGCCAGACTTTCCAGTTCCGGCCCTCCCTGGGGCTGCAGATAACGGGCAGCCCCGGAAAGCTGCGGCAGACTCTGTAAATGTTCTGAAAAATCAGCCAGCGGGGCGGTCAAACGCCGGGTCAGCCACCAATTGACGGTTCCTCCGATACTGCCCAGACCAATCGTCAGCAGCACCAGCAGCAGACCGGCGTTGTACAAGGGGGCAAAGGCTTCACGTTCAGGAAACGATGCCGCAAGTACCCAGGGGGCCTGGGTCAAAGGCCTGAAACTGGCAATCTGCTTGATACCCAGGGAATTAACGGTTGTACCAGATCCGCTCCAGCCATTGATTGCCTGATCAAAAAGCCGGTTAGCTCCTGGCAGAACGGTTCTGCCCAGGATTCTGGTGGAATCAGGGTGAACCAGCATGGTGCGATCCCTGCTGTAAAGATATAGATAGCCGCTGGTACCGATTCGGCGCTGGGCCAGAGAACCGAGAAAATTAGGACGCTGCAGACTGATTCCACCAGAGAGAAAACCGATGGTGGTTCCGGAGGCACTCTTTATCGGAGATAGAAACTGAACAACCGCGTGGTGTGGAGGCTTGGTGGAACGAAACGGAAGGCTGATAATCGGCTTGTCAGCATTGACTGCTTGCTTGAAAAACGGGGAGCCGCCAAACTGCCAGATGGTACGGTCCGGGTTATGGGGCGTTTCAGCCATCAGCTGTCCCGTGCGGGTAAACAGTGCCAGTCCATTATCAAAAATACTCTGGATACCGGTCCGGTTGTCAAGGAAACGCTGAGCAACAGTACGATCAGTCACTGTCTCCGATGGTGCAACCAGAGCCACGCCTGACATGGCATCCAGCGAAGCACGCAGCTGATCATCAATTCCCTGTCCAAGCCCTTCCAACAGGGTTTCCTGCTGACGCGACAACGTAACGGTATACTGTTGTGACAAAACCACCAGAACGCCAGCCAGGATGCCGGTTATCAGCAGGAAGCCGGTGATAGCCATAACCAGTGCCAGTCTACCTTTGAGACCCAACCGATTCCAGAAGCGGCTCACCACAGCAATCCCTTCAGATCCATGCAGCTGATTATCACTTGATTTGCAGCATTTGGATTATTCATTAATTTCATTACCCCTACCCATAAAACGTACAACCACCTGAAAATAATATATAATGCATGATGAACACCTGCAATACAGCAGAAGTTTAATGAACATACCACGACGGCCCAATGATTACAATTAGGGGTGTTTCTTTGAAGCAAACACCACGTCTGTCTTCAAATCAAACCATCTCAGCCACTGTATTTTTACTGTTGACATCACCATTTGTTTCTGGTTAAGTGCCGCCACCACAACAAGCATAACTATTCAAAATAACTAAATAATTTAAGCATAACTAAAAATCATCAACGTAACGTTCAATCAGATCAAACATCAGGAGGATGCTACATGAAGAAGATCAACAAGTTCCGCAAAGTTATGGCTGCCAACCGAGGAGAAATCGCCATCCGGATCTTCCGGGCCTGTACCGAGCTGGGGATCAGCACAGTGGCGCTCTACTCGGAAGAGGACAAGCTTTCCCTGCACCGTTACAAGGCTGACGAGGCCTACCTGATCGGTAAAGGCAAGGCGCCGATTGATGCCTACCTGGGGATTGACGAGATCATTGCCCTGGCCCTGAAGGCTGATGTGGATGCGATCCACCCCGGTTACGGTTTTCTGGCCGAGAATGCCGAATTTGCGGAAAAGTGTGAAGCAGCCGGCATCTCCTTCATCGGACCTACCGCAGAGATGCAGCGTGCTCTGGGGGACAAGGTTGCAGGCCGTAAGGCAGCCATGGCCGCAGGCGTACCGGTTGTTCCCGGCACCGAAGATCCGATTGAGAAGGAAGAAGAAGCCCTTAAATTTGCCAAAGAGTCCGGCTACCCGATCATCATCAAGGCTGCAGCCGGTGGTGGTGGACGTGGTATGCGGGTAGCCCGCAACAAAAAAGAGCTGCTGGAAGGTCTGGTTGCTGCTGCCAGTGAAGCCAAGGCTGCCTTTGGCAATGCTACCGTGTTCCTTGAGCGCTACATTGAAAACCCCAAGCATATTGAAGTACAGGTCCTGGGGGACAACTACGGCAACCTGGTACACCTGTTTGAGCGTGATTGCTCAATCCAGCGCCGTCACCAGAAAGTGGTTGAGTTTGCCCCGGCCCTCTGCCTGACCCAGCAACAGCGCGAAGAGATCTGCACCGCAGCACTGAAGATAGCCGGACAGGTCAAGTACCGTAACGCCGGAACGGTTGAATTCCTGGTGGATCAGGAAAACAACTTCTACTTCATTGAGATGAACCCCCGTATTCAGGTGGAGCACACCGTTACCGAAATGATTACCGGCCGTAATCTGGTGCAAAACCAGCTGCTGGTTGCCCAAGGCTACAAGCTGTCTGACCCTGAAATCAACATCCCGTCCCAAAGCGCGGTAGATATGCGCGGTTACGCCATTCAATGCCGGATTACCACCGAAGATCCGGGCAACAACTTTGCCCCTGACTTCGGTACCCTGACCACCTATCGTTCTGCTGCCGGCGCCGGTATCCGTCTGGATGCAGGTAACGCCTTTACCGGCGCACAGATCACCCCCCACTACGATTCTTTGCTGGTCAAGGTCAGCTCCTGGGGTCTCAACTTCAAGGATGCTGCCTCCATCATGAACCGCGCCCTGCAGGAGTTCCGGGTCCGTGGAGTCAAGACCAACATCGGCTTCCTGGAAAACGTGATCACCCATTCTGTCTTTCTGGGTGGCAAGTGCGACACCTCATTCATTGAAAAACACCCTGAACTGCTGCAGTTCCGTGAGAAAAAAGACCGCGCCAGCAAGATGCTCTCCTTCCTGGGAGATGTTATCGTCAACGGCTCACCCGGCATTGTTAAACCGCTGAAATCAGCAGACCTGATTGAGGCGGTGGTGCCTGAGGTAGACTTTACCCAGCCCCGCCCTTCCGGCTCCCGCGACCTGTTCATGAAGCTGGGTGCCGAAGGCCTGTCCAAGTGGATTCTGGAGCAGAAGAAACTGTTGATCACCGACACCACCATGCGGGATGCCCACCAGTCCAACCTGGCTACCCGTGTGCGGACCCATGACCTGCTCAAAATCGCCGAGCCCACCTCCTATCTGGGGGCAGACCTGTTCTCACTTGAATGCTGGGGCGGCGCCACCTTTGACGTCTCCATGCGCTTCCTGAAGGAAGATCCCTGGCAGCGGCTGCACAAGCTGTCCGAAGCTATCCCCAATATCCTGTTCCAGATGCTGCTGCGCGGCTCCAACGCTGTGGGTTACACCAACTACCCGGACAACGTGGTACAGAAGTTTGTTATAGAAGCTGCCAACTCCGGCGTAGATATCTTCCGGATCTTTGACTCCCTGAACTGGACCACCGGCATGCAGGTGGCCATGGAAGCGGTGCGCAAATCCGGCAAGATCTGCGAGGCAGCCATCTGCTACACCGGCGACATCACCGATCCCAAGCGGGACAAGTATCCTCTGGAATACTACGTCAACATGGCCAAAGAGCTGGAAAAAATGGGCGCCCACATCCTTGCCATCAAGGATATGGCCGGCCTGCTAAAGCCGCTGGCAGCCTACAAACTGGTCAAGGCGCTGAAAGAAAACATCGGCATCCCGGTGCATCTGCATACCCATGACACCTCCTCCAACGGCTCTGCCATGCTGCTGAAGGCCAGCGAGGCAGGGGTGGATATTGTGGATGCCGCCCTCTCCTCCCTGTCCGGTCTGACCGCCCAGCCCAACCTGAATGCGCTGGTCTCCACCCTTGAAGGCAGCGAGCGCGACCCGCTGGTCAACGCAGCTGGTCTGCAGAAGCTGGCCAACTACTGGGAGACGGTACGGGATTACTATGCACCGTTTGAATCCGGCCTCAAGTCAGGTACTGCCGAAGTCTACCACCATGAAATTCCCGGTGGTCAGTATTCCAACTACAAGCCGCAGGTGGCAGGACTGGGCCTGATTGAGCGTTGGGACGAGTGCAAGGAGATGTACCACAAGGTCAACATGATGTTCGGCGACATCGTCAAGGTAACCCCTTCATCCAAGGTGGTTGGCGATATGGCCATGTTCCTGGTTAAAAACAACCTGCAGCCGGAAGATGTCTACACCACCACTGAAGACCTGGCCTTCCCGGAATCGGTCGTGGGCATGTTCAAAGGGATGCTGGGCCAACCGTACCAGGGCTGGCCGGAAGAGCTGCAAAAGATCATCCTGAAAGGTCAGCAGCCGATCACCTGCCGCCCAGGTGAACTGCTTGAGCCAGCTGATTTTGATGAAGAACGTCTGATCCTGGAAGAAAAACTGGGACACCGGATTGATGACAAGGCCCTGATCTCAGCCATCCTCTATCCCAATGTCTACCCCGACTTTGACCGTTTCCGTCAGGAATATTCAGACATCTCGGTCATCCCCACCCCGATCTTCTTCTACGGGCTGGAGCCGGGCCAGGAAACCTCAATCGAGATCGAACCGGGCAAGACCCTGATCATCAAACTGAATGCCATCGGCAAGCTGCATGACGACGGCACCCGTGCGGTCTACTTTGAACTGAACGGCAATAACCGCTCGGTTATGGTACGGGATCAGTCAATCAAGAACAGCGACGCCATGCGTGAAAAAGCCGACAAAGGCAATGCCAACCATGTTGGCGCACCGATGCCTGGCAAGGTACTGAAGGTCAATGTCAAAGCCGGTGACGAAGTCAAAGCCGGTGATGTCCTGATGGTAACCGAGGCGATGAAGATGGAGACCAACATCAAGGCCAAGGCCGATGGTAAAGTGGCTGAGGTGAAGTTTAAAGAAGGTGATACGGTAGAGAAGGAAGACCTGGTTTTTGTAATGGGATAACCCTGCACTTTTGTTCCTGGCAGAGACGCCCCGCTTCGGATCATCCGAGGCGG
>Ga0209467_1002785_pt1 | contig 12033 bp, 13 predicted proteins | sample Higcelwee11metaG_FD_187175 | JGI IMG/M metagenome (GOLD analysis project Ga0209467, IMG submission 187175) | Freshwater pond sediment microbial communities from the University of Edinburgh, under environmental carbon perturbations - High... | ecosystem: Environmental > Aquatic > Freshwater >...
TCGGGCAAGGTCTACGGCCTATTGCCCTACAACTGGTATTCCATCAATTTCGGCTCCATCCTGGCCGACGCCTATTTCATCGGCAAGACCGTCAATCCGGACAGGTTCGCCGACGTGGACCCGGCGGCCAAGGCCGATGAGATCTACACCTTCCTGGTGGGCAAGCCGGTCTTCGCCCAGATGACCGGGGCCTTCGGGAACATGGCCTTCAAACCCCTGCCCCTGAAGTAGCGGGGCGGGCCATGCATTTCGGAGAGGGCCGGATTCCCGAGGCCTATCTGGCCCATGTGGGCCGCAAGCGGCTCATCGTGTGTCTGTCCTGCGTGATCCTGGCCGTGCTTTTCGTGGCCTCGGTGTCGCTTGGCCCGGTCAACGTGCCGCCCCTGGACGTCCTGGCGGCCTTTCTGGGCAAGGCGGCCAGCCCCCGGGACCAGATCATCGTCCTGTCCATCCGCCTGCCCCAATCCCTGGCCGCCGCGCTTTCGGGCATGGCCCTGGCTGCGGCCGGGGCGGCCATGCAGTCCATCCTGCGCAACCCCTTAGGATCGCCGTTCACCCTGGGCATCTCCCACGCGGCGGCCTTCGGGGCGGCCTTTTCGGTCATCATCCTGGGCAGCGGGCTGATGACCAGCAGCCAGGAGGGGGCGGTCACCATCTTAAACCCCTACCTGACCACGGGCATGGCCTTCGCCTTCTGTCTGGTGGCGGCGCTCATCGTGGTCGGGGTGTCGCGCCTGCGGGGGGCCAGCCCCGAGGTCATGGTCCTAACCGGCGTGGCCTTGGGCGCGCTTTTCACGGCCGGGACCATGTTTTTGCAGTATTTCGCCGACGACCGGCAGTTGGCGGCCATGGTCTTTTGGACCTTCGGGGACGTGGCCCGGGCCAAGTGGAACACCCTGGCGTTCATGGCCGTGGTGTCGCTTCCGGTGATCGGCTTTTTCTACGCAAACCGGCTGAACTTAAACGCCATCGACGCCGGGGACGAGACCGCCCGGGGCCTTGGCGTGCGCGTTGCCCGGCTGCGGCTGGTGGGCATGCTCTTGGCCTCGCTTTTGACGGCCACGGTGGTGGCCTTTTTGGGGGTCATCGGGTTCGTCGGGCTGGTGTGCCCGCATCTGGCCCGGTGGGCCGTGGGCGACGACCACCGGTTTCTTCTCCCCCTGTCCTGCATTCTTGGCGCGGTGCTGCTGGTGGCCTCGGACACGGCGGCCCGGCTGGTCATCGCCCCGAGCGTCTTGCCGGTCTCGGTGCTCACGGCCTTTCTGGGAGCGCCCACCTTCATCGCCCTGCTTCTCGGGAGACGGAAGAAATGAAACTGTGCGCCAGGGACTTGGATGTCGGCTACCGGGACCGTCTGGTGCTCTCCCAGGTGGCCTTCGAGCTTGAGCCGGGTGAGATTCTGGCCGTTTTGGGGCCAAACGGCGTGGGCAAGACCACGCTTTTGCGCACCTTAAACGCCATGCTCCCGGCCCGGGGCGGCGCGGTCCTGGTGGAGGACGCGGACATCCTGCACATGTCCGCCCGGCAGATCGCCCAGACCATGGGCTATGTGCCCCAACGCTCCGAGGCCGGGAGGCTCACGGCGTTTGACGCCATCCTGCTTGGCCGCGTGCCGCACCTGCGCTTTGCCGTGCGCCAGGAGGACCTGCGGGTGGTGGATGCGGCCATCCGCCGCCTGGGGCTTGAGGAACTGGCCCTGCGCAACCTGGACCGCATGAGCGGCGGCGAACTCCAAAAGGTGTGCATCGCCCGGGCCTTGGTGCAGGAGCCCTCGGTGCTGCTTCTGGACGAACCCACCAGCAGCCTGGACCTGAAAAACCAGATGGAGATTTTAAATCTGGTGCGCGAGGTGGCCCAAGGCCACGGGGTGGGCGTGGTCATGACCATGCACGACCTGTCGGCGGCGCTGCGCTTCGCGGATCGATTCCTGTTTCTGAAAAAAGGCCGGGTGCTGTCCGTGTGCGACCGGGAGGGCCTGTCGTCCGAGGTCATCGGCGAGGCCTACGGCGTGCCCGTGTGCATCGAATGGATCAGAGGATGTCCGGTGGTCATTCCGGAAAACTGACGCGCGTCGGCGCGGGGAGAGACAGATCATGGGCTGCACGCTTTCCAAAGAACAACTGGATGCCGCCGTGGCCTTCCACGGCCATGAATGCCCGGGCCTGACCATCGGGCTGCGGGCCGCCGAACTGTGCCTGCGCGAGTTCGGCCACAATAACGATACCCCCCTTTTGGCCGTGGTGGAGACGGACATGTGCGGCGTGGACGCCATTCAGGCGCTCACGGGCTGCACCTACGGCAAGGGCAACCTCATCCACCGCGATTTCGGCAAGATGGCCTTCGCCTTCTACCGAAAAACGGACGGCACAAGCTTCCGGGCCGTGCTGCGGCCGGAGTCCCATGGCGAGGCCGGGAATCTGGCCCGGTCGCTCATGAAGACGGTGTTTTCCGGCCAGGCCACCGAGGAGCAAAAACGGCTTTCCGCCGAGATGCGGGAGAAGTACCGTCAGCACCTGCTGTCGCTTGACCTGGCCGAGGTCTTCACCGTGGGCGACGCGCCGCCCATGCCGCGCGGGGCATCCATCCTGGACAGCCTGACCTGCGAGCACTGCGGCGAATCGACCATGGAGTCGCGCACCCGGCGCTTTGGCGGCAAGACCCTGTGCATCCCCTGCTTTGCGGCCGTGGAGCAAAAGATCTAGCCGGACGGCATGCCCTTTTCCGAACCATGCGCGGCGGCGTCCCGGTGACCGTTGTGTGCACGCGGCGCAAGAAGTCCGCCGCGCCGCATTCACCGCCTTTCGTATGCCAGCCCTGTTTTTGCGCCCTCCGCCTTGCCCCCCGGGCTGAAAGCAGGTACCCTTTCGAAGGGAAGCACCCTCCGCTCCCCGAAAGGAATCCTTCATGGCCGCGCCCGCAGAGAAAAAACAATACCTGACCTTCGCCCTGGGCGAGGAACTCTTCGCCCTGGAGTCCTCGCTGGTCCTGGAGGTTCTGGAGGTTCCGGCCATCACCCGCATTCCCCGGGTGGAGGACTTCCTCCTCGGGGTCATCAACCTGCGCGGCAACGCGGCCACCATCGTGGACCTGCGCCGCAAATTCGGCATGTCCCCCACCGAATGCACCCCCGACACCTGCGTCATCGTGGTGGAGCGGGATTTCGAAGGGGAGCGCCAGCCCGTGGGCCTTCTGGCCGATTCCGTGCGCGAGGTGCTGGAGATCTCCCCGGACTGCGTGCTGGACCCGCCGGACATGGGGCTTTCCGTGGACGCCCGATACCTTGGCGGCGTGGCCCGGCATGGGGAGGACTTCGTGCTGCTGCTCGACGCCGACCGCCTGCTTTGCCTGGTGGAGCTGGCCGCCCGCCCCAACGCGCAGTAACCCCGGGTCCGCGACATCCCTGGCCGCGCATGCTCCGGCGCTCTCTGCAACAGGCTCGTTTCTTGAGAAAAACACCGTCGCGTCCTTTTAACGATGCGACGGGGGAAGGCCTTTTTTTACGGTTGTAAAGATTCTTGTTGCGCTTTCCTCCAAAAGCCGTAAAGTTCCTTGGTTACCCGCCCGGGCGGTTCGCCGTGCCGAGCTACATAATGCAGAAGGAGCATTTTTTTATGTCCCAGGAAGGAACGGTTAAGTGGTTCAACGAAAAGAAGGGTTTCGGCTTCATCGAGCAAAATGGCGGAGATGACGTGTTCGTGCATTTCTCGGCCATTTCCGGCAACGGATTCAAGACGCTGCACGAAGGCGACCGGGTCAGCTTCGAAGTTGTCTCCGGCGACAAAGGGGTCAAGGCGGCCAACGTGACCGTCCTGTAGCAAATCCCGTCCCGCTTGCTTTTCAAAGCCCCTGCAGCGCGGGGGCTTTTTTCTTTGGCGGCGGCGCATTCCCGATGGTCCGCCACACCCTGCTGCGGCGCAGGGGGAAAAGACCGCCCCCCTGCCGCGCCGGGGCTTTTCTTTCCGGAATCGGCGTCAGCCGCCGCAGACCACCTGATGGTGGGTGACGAACAGGTCCGGGTCCAGTTCGAAGGCCGCGTCATCGCCATGCAGCCAGGCCCGGTCGATGTCCTCCCCGGCGAACGTCCGGATAGCCTCGTAGGACTCCCAGTACGAGATCATGACAAAGTGGGTCACCCCGGCGCAGTCCCGGCGCAGGACCGTGGCGCCCGCGCCGCCCGGGGTCTTCTCCACCTCGGCCACGCCCGTGGCCCGCAGATGGGCCTCGAAGGCGTCGGCCTTGTGGCGTGGCGTGCGGCAGGTCCAAACCCTGGCGATCATGGCGTCTCCTGTCCGTTGGGATACGGCGCAAACGGGTGCTGCCTGGGGCCGGGCCGCCCAGTGTCCGGAGGGATCCCGTGTTGCGCGTGGCGCTTTCCGCTACAGATCAACACCCAGCAACACCTTGAATTTATACTATTTATTCACAAAAAACATGGATGTTTTTTTGTGAACGCCACGCTAGATGTCGTAGAGTTGCACGATCCCCGCGACGCGCCCCTGCCGCTCCACGAGCAGCGAGGTGATCTTGCCCTTGAGCATGATTTTTTTGGCGTCGGCCAGCAGCATGTCGCCAGGCACGATCTTGGGATTTTTGGTCATGACGTCCCTGGCGCAGGCCTTTTGCATGGCGGCAAAGTCTTTTTGCATCATGGCCCGGCGCAGATCGCCGTCGGTGATGATGCCCGTGACCCGGTCGCCCTTGTCCATGATGATGGCCAGGCCGCACCGCCCCTCGCTCATGATCAGGGGGAGTTCCTGAAGCGGCGTCGCCTCCCGGGCAAAGGGCAGCGTGTCGGTTTTCATGACCATGTCCACCGTGGTCAGCAAAAGACGTCCCAGGTGTCCGGCGGGATGGCAGACGGCAAAATCCTCGGCGTTGAACTGTCGGGCGTGCATGAGCGTCATGGCCAGGGCGTCGCCCAGGACCAGGGCCGCCGTGGTGGACGAGGTGGGGGCGAGCATCAAGGGGCAGGCCTCTTCCGAGACGTGGGCGTCGAGGTGATAGTCGGCGCACCGGGCCAGGGTGGACTGGCGGTTGGCGGTCATGGCCATGAGATAGATGCTGTTGTGTTTCAAAAAGGGAATGAGCCGCAGGATCTCGTCCGTCTCGCCGGATTTGGACACGGCCAGCACCATGTCCGGGGCCCGGATGACCCCCACGTCGCCGTGGCAGGCCTCGCTGGCGTGCAAAAAGACGCTCGGCGTGCCGGTGCTGGACAGGGTGGCGGCAATTTTTTTCCCGATGATGCCGGATTTGCCCACGCCGGTGACGAACAGCTTGGAGTTGCTCCTGATGATCCGCTCGATGACTGCGGTAAGCCCTGTGAAATCATGGTCCAAAAGGGACATGACCGCCGTGGCCTCCACCCGGATGGTGCGCAAAAACGTGTCGCTATGCTGCTGCATGGCCGCTTTCTACCTTTCCCCTTCGCGGTGCAGGATATTCCGTACCCTTTCCAGGCAGCCTGGGGTATCCACCCCTGGCAGGGCGCCGGAGACCGTCACTACCCGGATGGGGATTCCTCCGGACAGAAACCGCAACTGTTCAAGCCGCTCCACCCGCTCCAGCATGCTCACGGGCAGGTTCTGGAACCGTTTAAGGGCGTTTCGCGTATAGGCATAGATGCCGATGTGCCGGTAATAGGCGATATCCTGCGCCGCCTCAAAGGCGTGGGGAATGGGGGACCGGCTGAAATACAAGGCCTGCCCCTGGTCCGAGAACACCACCTTGACGGCGTGGGGGCTGGCGGCCTCCTGCCTGGGCATGGGACAGCACAGGGTGGCCACGGGGATGCCGGGATCGTCGGCCATGGTCCGGGCCAGCAGTTCCAGATGGGCGGGATCGGCCAGGGGTTCGTCCCCCTGGAGGTTGATGAAGACGTCGGCCGGGATGGAGGCCATGGCCTCGATGATCCGCTCCGTCCCCGAGGTATGATGGCTGCCGGTCATGACCGCCTCGCCTCCGGCGTCGGTGACGGCGCAGGCGATGCGGGCGTCGTCCGTGGCCACCACGACCCGGTCCACACCGCGCGCCGCGTGGGCCCGCTCCAGGACGCGCACGATCATGGGCTTCCCGCAGATGTCCGCCAGGGGTTTGCCCGGCAGCCGCGTGGAGGCGTAGCGCGACGGAATGATGATGGCGACGCGGCAGGCGTTCATGGGCGCAGGCAGGCGGCGATGGCCCGCAGTTGGGCCACCAGGGGGGCCACCTCGGCGAAGGGGAGCATGACATGGGCGTCGCACAGGGCCCTGGCGGGCTCGGGATGGGTCTCGAAAAAAACGCCGCTGACATGCCCCGTGGCCATGGCCGCCCGGGCCAGGGCCGGGGCCAGGTCCGGCTGGCCGCCGCTGGCGTGGCCCAGGGCCCCGGGGAGCTGCACCGAATGGGTGGCGTCGAAGACCACGGGACAGGCCGTGGCCTGGGCCATGAGCCCAAACCCGCGCATGTCCACGACCAGATTGTTGTAGCCGAACATCGTGCCACGCTCGCAGACCAGAAAAGTTCCCTCTCCGTGCCCGGCGGCCCGGGAGGCGTGCCTGGCTTTGGCGACGACGTTGCCCATGTCCCAGGGGGCCAGGAACTGGCCCTTTTTATAATTCACGGGTTTTCCGGTCGCCGCAACGGCCATGATCAGATCCGTCTGGCGGCACAACAGGGCCGGGGTTTGCAGAACGTCCACGACCTCGGCCACGGGCCGCACCTGCCAGGTCTCATGCACGTCGGTCAAAACCGGAACGCCCAGCCTGCGCCGTATGGTGTCGAGAACCTCCAGGCCACGGTCCATGGACAGGCCGCGAAAACCGTCCACGGAACTTCTGTTGGCCTTGTCGAATGAGGACTTGAAAATCCAGGGGGTGGCTGTTTGGGAAAATATTTCCTGCAACGCGCAGGCGCATTCGTACGCAAAGTCCGTGCTTTCCATGACGCACGGCCCTGCGATGCAGAAAAAGGAAGAGAAATTTACCATGGCTTTTCTTAAAATGTCATCATTTTTCCATGCAAAACACGCTCATAATATTCTATTGCCTCTTTGATCTCTAGAAAAATCATGAGGACACCGGCGCTTCCCGTCAGACACCCCGGCCAACACGCAGGGAGCATAAGACTGTGGCTTTTCCGGGGTGAAAACCCTGCTCGCCGGCAAGTGCGCACACCCCCCTTGCGGCTCGAATTTCCCAGCAGTTTCCCGATCTTCAACACGTTCGCACAGAGCGTCTATACTCCCAAACACGCGCCTCACGCAACTGCGGGCTCCGCTCCCTGCGGCGCGCCCCGGGCATCGCCGCCCGAAACTCCGCGCCAGGGGGGGCAGAAAGGAAGTGGCGCCCGATGCATTGCAACAAACGCCGGGAACAGGCACAATCACGAGGAGCAAGGGCGACCCGCAGGCTGCGGCGTCCCCCGGAATACCACCCCAAGGAGTCATCATGACCAAAGCGACGGACTATACCCTTTTTAGCGGCGGCGCCCAGGGCGCCGAGGCGGAATTCGGTCGCCAGGCCGAAAAATACGGCCTCCAGGAGGTCACCTACACCTTCGAGGGGCATAAAATCGAGCGTACACGGGGCCTGCGCGTCCTGACCGTCGAGGAGCTGGCCCGCAAGGACGTCAGTTTAAGCTACGTCTCCAAGCTGCTCAACCGCAACTTCAGCAACGGCCCCCAGATCCGCATGGTCCTGCGGACCATCATGCATCAGGTGGATTCGGGCCTGGAAATCTTTGTGGTGGGGGTCATCCACGAGGACGGCACCGTCAAGGGCGGCACGGGTTGGGGGGCGGAGTTCGCCAAGATCTGCAACAAGCCCCTGTACGTCTTTTGCCAGGAAAAGGCGAAATGGTTCGCCTTCAAAGGCGTCCACCTCCAGCCGGTCGCCCCCCCGGTCATCACCCAGACCCATTTCACGGGCACCGGCACCCGGTTCCTTGAGGACTGCGGCCGCCAAGCCATCGCCGATCTGTTCGCCCGGTCCTTCGGCTAGCGCCTCGTTCACAGGACACAGGTATGTTTTTGTGGATAAAAAGTATAAATTCAAGGCGTTGCTGCGTCTCAAACCATAACGGGACATGCCGAACGCACCGCTCGCGGGGCCTCTCCGGGTTTGTCCGAGGCGGCCCATCCGACCGAACCGGCAGGACCGGCTTGAGGATGAAGAATACCGGCGTGTTTTGTTGAAACGCGGCGCACAACGCAGCTTCCGCTCCGATCTCCTGGCCCCGGGACGCGCGAGGCGTCCCGGGGCCGGGTTCGGTCGAACTCATGGGCGCGAAGTCCCGGCGGCCCATTCCGGCAACCGCGCCAGATCAAAGGGAACACCATGCGCATTGTCATCGTAGGAGCCGGCGAGGTGGGTTTCCACATCGCCAAACGCTTCGCCTCCGAGGGCAAAGACGTGGTCGTCGTGGACACCAACGCCGAGGCCCTCAAGCATGTGGGTGAGCAGCTCGACGTCCTGACCGTGCAGGGTTCGGGGTCGAGCCCCAAGATGCTCGTCGAGGCGGGCATCGCCAAGGCCCACATGCTCCTGGCCGTCACCAATTCCGACGACACCAACCTCATCGCCTGCTTTTTCGCCAACGTCCTGGCCCCCGGGGCGCGCAAGATCGTGCGCATCAAAAGCGAGGAATACGCCGACCACGCCTATGCCCTGGCCAAGGAGCTCTTGGGGGTGACCCTGGTCATCAACCCCGACGTGGAGGTGGTGGAGTCCATTTTGCGGCTGTTGGCCGCCCCGGCGGCCGTGGAGATCAACGAGTTCGCCGACGGGTTGATCTGGATGGCCGGGGTGCGCCTGCCCCAGGATTCGCCGCTTGTCGGCCGCGCGCTCACCGAACTTCCCAGGGTGACGGGGGATTTGCGGGTCATGGTGGCCACCCTGGTCCGGGACGAGAAGCTCATCATCCCCACCGGGGCGGATCGCTTCCAAAGCGGCGACCACGTCTATTTCGCCTGCGAAAAGTCCGACCTGGACGCCATCCTGGCCTGCTTCGGCTTCCACCATCCCCCCATCCGCAACATCCTCATCGTGGGCGGGGGGAAAATCGGGCTGCACCTGGCCATGGTCCTGGAGGCACGGGGAAAAAACGTCAAACTCGTGGAACGCGACCCGGATCGCTGCCGCGAACTGGCCACCATCCTGGACAAAACCGTGGTTCTGGCCGGCGACGGCACCAATCATGAGCTTTTGGAGGAGGAAAACATCCAGGCCATGGACATGGTCATCGCCCTGACCGGCGACGAGGAGACCAACATCATCTCCTGTCTTCTGGCCAAGCGCCTGGGGGCGCGCAAGACCCTGACCCGGATCAACAAATTCGCCTATATGCCCCTGGTCAAGGCCATCGGCATCGACCAGACCGTCAGCCCCCGCCTGTCGGCCATCAACTCCATCCTGCGCCAGGTGCGCCGCGGCAAGATCATTTCCGCCGTGTCCATCAAGGACGAGGAGGTCGAGATCATCGAGGCCGTGGCCCTCGAAGACTCGGAACTGGTCGGGCGTCCGCTCAAAAACCTCGCCGTGCGCAAGTTCGCGCTCATCCTGACCGTCATCCGGGCCGGGAAGGTCATCATCCCCAGCGGCGAAACCGTCATTTCGCCCCTGGACCGCATCCTGATCCTGGCCGCGTCCAAGGACGTCCCCCGGGTGGAGCGGGTGTTGGCCGTCAAGGTGGAGCGCGACTAGATGCGCTGGCCATTCGTCTTCAAGATCATCGGGGCCCTGGTGGCCTGCGTGGGCCTATGCATGATTTTCCCCATCGGCTTCGCCCTGTATTACGGCGACGGCGGCCTTTTCGCGCTCACCGTCTCCATGCTGGCCTCCATCGGCGTAGGGGTGGCCCTCTACCTCATCTGCACGAATCCGGCCCCGGCCATGGGCATGAACCATCGCGAGGGGCTGGCCGTGACCGCCCTCGGCTGGGTGGCGGCGGTCTTCGCCGGAGCCCTGCCCTTCTACCTGGGCGGGATGCTGCCCTCGCTGACCGACTGCCTGTTCGAATCCATGTCCGGATTCACCACCACCGGGGCCTCGGTATTGGCCGACATCGAGAGCGTGGGGCACGGGCTGCTGTTTTGGCGCAGCATGACCCATTTCCTGGGCGGCATGGGCATCATCGTACTGACCCTGGCCATCCTCCCCTTTCTGGGGGTCAGCGGCATGCAGCTCTACAAGGCCGAGGTGCCGGGGCCGAGCCCGGACAAGCTGCGGCCGCGCATCAAGGACACGGCGGCCACCCTGTGGGGGGTGTATCTGCTTTTTACCCTTCTCCAGACGGTGCTTTTGCTGTTTGGCGGCATGAATCTTTTCGACGCCCTGTGCCACACCTTCGGAACCATGGCCACGGGCGGCTTCTCCACCAAAAACGCCTCGGTGGCGGCCTTCGGCTCGGCCTACATCGACTGGGTCATCACCGTCTTCATGCTCCTGGCCAGCCTCAATTTCGCCCTGCACTATTACGTGCTCCTGGGCCGCCCCCGGGTCATGTTCAAGGATCCGGAATTCCGGGTGTTCGCGACCATCTTCGGAGTCTTCGCCCTCCTGGTCGCCGTAAACGTCCTGGGGCAGTACCAGGGCGATCCCGATGAGGCCGCGCGCTACGGGGCCTTCCAGGTGGCCTCCATCCTCTCCACCACGGGGTTCGCCACCGCCAATTTCGAACTCTGGCCCCCCCTGTCCCAGTGCCTCCTGGTCCTGGCCATGTTCATCGGCGGCTGCGCCGGGTCCACCGCCGGCGGCATGAAATGCATGCGGATCCTGGTGCTCGGGCGGCATTCCTACCGGGAGATCTTCCGCCTGATCCATCCCCGGGCGGTCATCGGGGTCAAGCTCGGAGGGCGGGTGGTGGCCCCGGAGATCATCGGCGCCATGTGGGGATTTGTGGCCCTGTGGCTGGGGTTGACCTGCTTTTCCACGCTGGTTTTGGCGGCCTGCGGCCTGGACATGGTCACGTCGTTTACGGCGGTGTTGGCCAGCATCGGCAACGTCGGCCCGGGATTCGGGCTGGTGGGCCCCATGGACAACTATTCCCATCTCCCAGGCGCGGCCAAGTGGTGCCTGATCATGTGCATGCTTTTGGGCAGGCTGGAGATTTACACCGTGGTGGCCCTTTTCGCGCCGGAATTCTACCGGAAGTAGCCTCCCGGCCACCCCCGTCGCGCCCTGGCCTCGCTCCCCGGCGGACGACCCTTTGCCCGTCTGGGCGGCCTGCTCCCGTTCCTGCTCCATGGCCATGGCCCCGGCGGCGGCCCCGGCGATGGCCGCCAACAGGCAATCCGCAGCTTCAGGGCCATTTCTCGACGACAGACCATCATCAGTTGGTCTGGATAATGATGTCCTTGATTCTCTTCAGAAAATTTTCGACATGCGTCACCAGCAGGCGTTTGACCTTTTCACCGTCGCGGGCCTTGAGCGCCTCAAGAATCGATTCCCATTCGATGATATGCGTACCCATATCGCCATGCTGAAATTGAAACGAGAACCAATATCGCGAGTATGTGCACTGCAACCCCTGCAAGAGACGATGCAGCAGTTTGTTGCCTGTGGCCTCATACAGCAGGTTGTGCAGGGCGGTATCGTCGGTCACCAGGCTTTCCAGGTCGTTGGCCGGATCGACATGGCGCAGGGCGTTGACCAAGTGCTCGCATCTGGCAAGCTGCTCCTCGCTGATATTTTTAACCGCCAGTTCGCCGGCCAGTCCTTCCAGCAACACCCTGATCGGGGAGGCATCCCGTAATTCTATGATGTCAATGGAGGAGACGAGAGTTCCGGATCGCGGATAGCTCTTGATCAGACCATCGCGCTGCAAATCTAAAAAAACCTCACGCAACGGAGTCTTCCCGATTCCGTATTCTTCCATGATCCTGTTGGCATTGATCTTCTCGCCAGGTTTGAGACCCTGGGTGATAATCTTTATTTTCAGGCTGTTGTAAACCTTTTCTTTGAGCTCGATCATCTCTCCGGGCTCCCCGTCCCATTTTCACATCGCACGAAAGTTTCGACGTGGAATCTGGCGCACCATTTTTTCGATGACGCAAAG
>Ga0209467_1002794_pt1 | contig 12019 bp, 6 predicted proteins | sample Higcelwee11metaG_FD_187175 | JGI IMG/M metagenome (GOLD analysis project Ga0209467, IMG submission 187175) | Freshwater pond sediment microbial communities from the University of Edinburgh, under environmental carbon perturbations - High... | ecosystem: Environmental > Aquatic > Freshwater > Pond...
GGGGCGGGCAGGGGCTCCGCCGGGGTGAGGCCGTGATCGCTCGTCATCTCGACGCCGCCGGGGTCGGAGAGGCTCGGCTCGCTGACGTCGGTGTCTTCATCGGCGCCGAGGCCGGCGGCGCCATGGGCGGAGACGGCGACGGTGGGGGCCTCGTCCCAGCTATCGATGGGATCTGGGCGCGGCGGGCCGCCGTAGTGTCTGCCCCAGGCCGCGCCTACACGTTCGCTCAGGGCGGAGGCCGTCGGGACAGGCCGGGACGGGTCGGTGAGCTGGCGGAGGAGCTCTTTGAGGGGCGCGGAGAGCTCGGCGCGCTCGGCGAGGCCCGCCCGGGGGCCGTCGCGGCTGTCTCCGGTGGCGGCGAACAGCGCCAGGCGGCCCAAGGCCAGCACGTCCTCGTCGGGGCGCGCGCTCTCACGCCCGGCGCCCAGAAACGCCCAGCTCCCGTCCGAGCGACGAATGGCGCGCTCGGGGTCGATGGGGCCCAAGCCCGCGCCCTCCTCGTGAAGGGCCGCCAGCGCCGCCGCCCCGTCGTCGAGGAGCGAGAACAGCTCTTGCTCATTGAGGGGGGCCAAGGCGCGCAGAGACTCGCCCTGGATCCGCTCATGCACTCGCCACAGGATCGCCCCATGGCCCTCGCCGGTGACGACCTCACCCCGGCGCGCGGGCAGGGTGTGGTGGTTCGCGCCCCGCAGCGCGCGGGCCCGGGCCAAGGCCGTCGGCAGGCGCTCGCCCACGGCCAGACGCTCGATCATCACCTCGGCGGAGCCGCTCGTGGCGTCGCCCAGGCGGGGGTTGGGGTTGATCAGCGTGGCGGCGTAGAGGCCCGGGGCCACGGCCTCGTCGAGGCGAAAGCGACCGTCGAGGTAAGGATCCGCGGCGCAGAGCTCACATGGAGCGCGCTCGGTTTGGGCGCTGCAGCCGCTGCAGATCACGTCGGGCCTCCTGCCGTAAGCGGGTCACTATATCTCGGCGGGCGACGGCTCGGCGGCCAAGGCCGGGCCAGCGGGCGCAGGCGCCGGGGGCTGTGAGCGCCGCGTCAACAATCTTGGGCCCGACGTTGCAACTCTTGAGGTGTGGTATAGAAAGGCTCTACTGAGTGAGCATTCATTCATTTCACCCCAAGCCCCGAGGCCACCTCGGGGAGCGGCTCTCGCGGGCCGCGCAGGAGCAGAGATGGGCTACGACATCCGTAAGGTCGCCGTGCTCGGCGCCGGGGTCATGGGCCAGGGCATCGCCGCGCATCTGGCCAACGCTGGCATTCCCTCGGTGCTCTTCGACATCCTCCCCCGGGACGGCGGGGATCGTCGCAAGATCGCCAAGGACGGCATCCTCAACGCCCAGAAGTCCAAGCCGGCGGTGTTCTACAAGGCCGACGACGCGCGCCTGGTCACCCCCGCCAACTACGACGACGACGCGGGCCTGCTCGGCGAGTGTGACCTCATCATCGAGGTCGTCGTCGAGAACCTGAACATCAAGAAGAAGGTGTACGAGTGGGTGGCGGCCAACCGCAAGCCCGGCTCCATCGTCGCCTCCAACACCTCCGGCATCAAGCTCGCCGACATGGCGGCCTCGATGTCCGATGAGCTCCGCGCCCACTTCCTCGTCACCCACTTCTTCAACCCCGTGCGCTACATGCGCCTGTTGGAGCTGGTGGCGGGCCCTGACACCTCCGCGGACGTGCTCGCCGCCGTGGCGAAGTTCGGTGAGCGGGTTCTGGGCAAAGGCATCGTGTATGGCAAGGACACCCCGAACTTCGTCGCCAACCGCGTCGGCACCTTCGGCATCCTCTCCGTGTTCGAGAACATGGGCAAGTTTGGCCTCACCGTAGACGAGATCGACACGATCTTCGGCTCGGCCATGGGCCGCCCGTCGAGCGCCGTGTTCCGCACCGCCGACCTCGTGGGCCTCGACACCCTCGACCACGTCTTCGGCAACGTGCTGAACAACGCCCACGACGACGAGGCCCGCGAACGTTTCGTCTCCCCGCCCTGGCTCAAGCAGATGATCACCGAGGGCTCCCTCGGCGGCAAGACGGGCAAGGGCTTCTACCTCAAGTCCAAAGATGAGAACGGCAAGACCGTCATCCTCTTCCGCGACGTGGTCACCGGCGAGTACAAGCCCACGGGCAAGCCCCGCTTCCCGAGCCTCGGCGCCGCCAAGAAGAAGGAGTCCGCCGGGGAGAAGGTCGCCACGGTGATCGCCGGCGACGACGCCGCCGCGAAGTGCGCCTGGGCCGTCACCGCCGAGACGCTGATCTACTCGGCCAACCGCCTGCCCGAGATCGCCGATGACATCGTGAACATCGACCGCGGCATGCGCTGGGGCTTCGCTTGGGATCTCGGCCCCTTCGAGACCTGGGACGCCATCGGCGTGCGCGCCTCGGCCGCCCGCATGGAGGCCGATGGCCTCACCGTCACCCCCTGGGTGAAGGCGATGCTGGACGCTGGCCGTGAGTCGTTCTACGAGCGTGACGCCAACGGCGTGCAGACGTACTGGGACCCGACGACGGCCTCGGCCAAGCCCGTCCCCGGCTCTGACGGCTGGCTCTTCCTCTCCGAGGTCAAGCTCAAGCGCGGCGCGCTCAAGTCCAACGACAGCGCGAGCATGTTGGACTTGGGCGACGGCGTGCTGGGCCTGCAGTTCCACGCGAAGATGAACGCCTTGGACGAGGGCATCATCACGCTGTACAACGACGCCATGGATGAGCTCGACGCGGGGCGCTGGGAGGCGCTCGTCGTCGGCAACCAAGGTGGCAACGCCTTCTCGGCGGGGGCGAACCTCTTCGTCGTCGCGATGATGGCGCTCAACGAGCAGTGGGACGAGCTCACCCGCATGATCTCGGGCCTCCAGATGACGGTGCAGCGCGCGCTCTACAGCCGTCGCCCCATCGTCACCGCGCCCTGGGGCCTCACCCTCGGCGGTGGTCTTGAGATCGCCATGCAGGCCAGCGCCTGCCAGGCGGCGGGTGAGCTGTACTGTGGTCTCGTCGAGGTGGGCGTGGGCGTGATCCCCGCCGGCGGCGGCTGCAAGGAGATGTTGGGCCGGTACTTGGGCGACATCCCCGAGGGCACCGCTTACGACCCCAACCCCTTCGTGCAGGCGGCGTTCAAGAACATCGCCCTGGCGCATGTCGCCACGAGCGCTGAGGAGGCCCGCGCCATCGGTTACCTCCGCCCCAGCGACCGGATCACGATGGACCCCGACGCCCTCATCCAAGACGCCAAGAACCTCGCCATCGGCCTGGTCACCTCGGGCTACAAGCCGCGCCGCCCGCGCCGCTTCAAGCTCCCCGGCCCGTCCGGTCGCGCGGCGATTGAGCTGTTCCTCTACCAGATGCACAAGGGCGGCTACGCCACGGGCCACGACGTCACCGTGGGCAAGAAGCTCGCGTACATCATGACCGGCGGCGACATCCCCTCCGGCCACGTCGTGGACGAGCAGCACATCCTCGACCTAGAGCGTGAGGCCTTCCTCTCCCTCTGCGGCGACCCCAACACCCAGGCCCGTATCCAGCACATGCTGGAGACCGGCAAGCCCCTGCGTAACTAAAACGCGCTCGGATCAACCCATCTACGACGGAGAAGGAACCATGGCGAAGAACCCCCGCGATGTAGTCATCGTCTCCGCGGTCCGAACCGCGGTCACCAAGGCGAAGAAGGGCGGCTTCAAAGACACCCGCCCCGACGATCTGCTCACCGCCGCGCTCAAGGGCGCGCTGGCCCGTGTCCCGGGGCTCAACCCCGCGGACATCGGCGACGTGGTCATCGGCACGGCGATGCCCGAGGGTGAGCAAGGCATGAACGTGGCGCGCATCTCGGCTCTGGCCGCGGGTGTGCCTGACAGCGTCCCGGCGATGACGATCAACCGCTTCTGCTCCTCCGGCCTGCAGTCCCTCGCCCAAGCGGCGGCCTGCATCCAGGCCGGCTGGTACGACGTGGCCCTGACCGGCGGCGTCGAGAGCATGAGCCAGATCCCCATGGGCGGCGACCGCCCCTCGCCCAACCCCAAGATCATGGCCGAGCACCCCGAGATCTACGAGCCCATGGGCATCACCTCGGAGAACGTGGCCAAACGGTTCGGCGTCTCCCGCGCCGACCAGGACGCCTTCGCCGTGGCGTCGAACCAGAAGGCCGCCGCGGCCATCGCCGCGGGCAAGTTCACCGATGAGATCGTGCCCGTCGTCACCCAGGTCTTTGATGGCAAGGGCTGGCGTGAGGTCACGGTGAGCATCGATGACGGCGCCCGCGCCGACACCACCGTCGAGGGCCTGGCGCGGCTGAAGCCCGCCTTCGCCACCGACGGCGCGAGCCACGCCGGCAACTCCTCCCAGATGAGCGACGGCGCCGCCGCCACGCTGATCATGTCCCGGGAGAAGGCAGAGTCCTTGGGCCTCGACGTGCTCGGCGTGCTTCGCAGCTACGCGGTTGTCGGCGTAGACCCCGAGATCATGGGCATCGGCCCCGCCGTGGCGATCCCCAAGGCCCTAGAGAAGGCTGGGATCAGCAGCGGCGATGTCGATGTGTTCGAGATCAACGAGGCCTTCGCCAGCCAGGCGCTCTACTGTGTGCGTGAGCTGGGCATCGACCCGGCCCGGGTGAACGTCAACGGCGGCGCCATCGCCTTGGGCCACCCCCTCGGCTGCACCGGCGCCAAGCTCACCGCGACGCTCTTGCACGAGCTCAAGCGCCGCGACGCCCACTGGGGCGTGGTGTCGATGTGTATCGGCGGCGGCATGGGCGCGGCGGCCGTGTTTGAGCGGGAGAGCGCGGCCTGAGCCTTTGGGCGAGGCGCGACGACGCCAAGGCGTCCGTCCTTTAGGGGGCGGGCGCCTTGGGTGCTTCAGGGGCGGTGGGCGGCTGGAGCTGCCATTCGTAGGTCAAGATGGCGATGCCGCCGCTACCGATCCTCGGGAACTGGAGCGCGCGGACCGCCTCCTGAGCGCACTCTTCGATCACCGGATCCACGATGGTGGACTGCTCATCGGCGGCCTGCCACGATTTGGTGGTGACGCTCTTCACGCTGCCGTCGGCGCTCAGCTCAATTCGGAGCTTCAATTTGCCCGCGATGTCGGGCTTCTCGGCGAGCCGTTGAAGGTAACAGGCCTCGACCGGCGAGGCGGTCGTCTTGATCAATTGGGTAACCTCCCGTTTTGACAAGGTGCCGAGGATGACCACCGAGTCATAGCGCACGGTGACTGGCGCGCTGGGCGGAGGAGGCTTCAGCGTTAGGTCCTTGAGCACCGGCGCGCATTTTTCGCCCGCCGTGTTGCTCCATCCCGGGGGGCAGCTCGGCGCAGGCTCGTCGACGGGCGGTGGCGTCTCCTGCGCGAGGATCGCCATCATCAACACGTTTGTGAAGCTCATCTACACCTCCAGCCCCCAAAGGCTACCACATCCCACCTCCGCTTCTCCTGCAACCTCTCCCCCACCGCGTCGTAAGGCCCCTCCACCGCAGGAGCCCCGCCCGATGCCCCCGTCCGTCCCCCAAAGCCGCCTGAGCTTTTGGGCGAGGCGCGACGACGCCAAGGCGTCCGCTCCTTCGGGGGCGGGCGCCTTTGGTGTCTTAATCCTTGGGCTCAACCTTCACCCGGGTGGTGTTCGACTCGGGGATGACGATCGCGCCGCTGACCTTGTACTTGGCCATGATGAAGCCCGCTTCGACGTCACCCGCGTCGCAGCTCGACCAGATGGTGATCTTGATCTCACGCCCGGCGTCGTCCTCGGCCGTGATCTCCCACTTGAACGGCTGACCGAGGTACGCGCGGGGGCCGTTCTGGGCGCGAGTTAGGGTGTATTTGGTGCCCTTCAAGGTGAAGTCACCGACGTTGCGGGCGAACCCCTCAGGGCCCTCCTGGGCGTACCAGCCGGTCTCACCGCCAGGGAAGGTGAGGTCCACCCCGAGATGAGCCGGCGCGGTCAGCGGGCAGGCGCCCCACCCCTTGTTGTCCTGGGCGCTCGCCACCGGGGGCTGGGCGATCAAGGCGAGGGCGGTGAGCGCGGCGAGAGATGAGAACAAACGGGTCAATCGCATGTGTGTCTCGGTGAAGCTGCGCCCCGTCAGTGAGGTCGCCCCCTCAATGTGCCCCGTTCACCGGCTGCGGTTTGTTGCGGCTTGTTGCGGCTTGCCCTTGCGGGTTTGCGGGCGTACCCGCACCCGCGAGCCGTCTGTCGTGGTGCAGCCCTGCGTTGTGCGGCCGAGGCTCTTGCGTGGCGAGCGGTCGTGGAGGTTCGGGACGCAGGGGAACGAGCCAAAGAGGTCAGACACGGAGGTCGGGCATACAGAGATCCTCCCGGGGGGGTCGCTAAAGGCCTTCCGCTGGTCAACGCCGCACGAAGCGCCACAACCCATCTGTGTCCCTTGCCCCCTCAGTCTTGCTTTCCTGATTCTCGGTCCCCGACGCGGCGATTCGGCACGGTGGACGTGATCAATGAACGGCGTTGGTTTGGGGGCTGTCGTCTGTTCCCCGGCCAGCATGCTGTGATAGCGCCGCAGCGAGCGCCCCGCCAGGAAAGATGTGCTCAAGAAATGGTCCCGGGGTCGGGCGCCTTGGATGCTTCAGTTCCAGACCGTCGGCCTATAACACCCGGCGGCCGCACTCCCGACTCGGTACATGCTCAATGGGAGCCCCGATAGCCAAGTGACGGCCTCAAGATGGCCGTTGCCCTGGAGGATGTTTACCTGCTCTCCGTCGGGAGATACGCTCGTGACCAACACATGGTGGTTTGCCGCTTTGAGCGCGCATGTATCCCCTCGCTGCACACCCTCGGTCAAGCCGAGTTTTCGAAAGTCACGGCGGTTCGCGACCCCTGGATTACTCATGGTGTCATGCCATGGCGCCACCGCGACACCCGCCTTGAGGTAGATCGCGTTGACAAGGATCCCGCACCAGCTTGGGCGATCGTTCTTGTTGGTGTCGGAGGCCAACTTGGAGTTCGCCCGGGTCCAACTCGTGATATGCGTTGCGGAGTAGCCGTTGATCTGGAAGATGTGCTCAAGAAGTTGATACCCCTGGATCCTGCCGTCGGACGACTTCGCGCTGTTCACGTTTTGCGTGGGATAATTTCCCAGCTCCGCTATCAGTCTCTCTGCCACGCATATGACCGCTTCCCGCGAGCCCTTCTCTCCGCAAAATGGTGCGTCTTCGAGTGGCCATTTAGTGTCAATCCAAGCCAGCTCGGCTTGCGAGTCTTGGGCATTGGCGACCGAGGTCCACTGGAGCGCGCCGTCTTCATCGACCGGGTTGGTCAACGACTCTGGCGACGCCAGGAGCATGGCAGCGCCGAGCAACATCAGGCCCGGCACGAGGTGGGTCAATCGCATGGGTGTCTCGGTGAAGCTGCGCCCCGTCAGTGAGGTCGCCCCCTCAACGTGCCCCGTTCACCGGCTGCGGTTTGTTGCGGCTTGTTGCGGCGCGGCTCAGTCGTCGCGGGGGCTCACCCGAACCCGGGAGCCGTCTGTGGTGGTGCCGCGCTGGGCCGCGCCGGAGAGGCTGTACATCGCCATGATGTACCCGCGCTTCACGTCGTCGGGCTCACAGGAGGAGTTGATGCGGAGATCAACGGCCTTGTCGTCTTCGCCGAAGGCCACGATCTCCCAGCCAAAATCTCCGTTGAGGGAGGCCCAGGGCGGCGAGCTGGCCTCGTGAACGGTGTAGGTCTCGCCGTCGAGCACGAGCTCGCCGCGGGTGCGCAGCTCTGGGCCGCGGCCCTCGACGATGAACCAGCCGCGCTCCTCGTCGTCCTCGTCAAACGACAGGTTGACCCCGGCGTGTTGGGGGCCGGTGAGCGGGCAGGGTGGGTTGCCACCGCCCGCGCCGAAGGTGCTCACCAGGGCGTTGTTTAAGAGGGTGAGGTTCCAGGTCACGCTGAGCTCGTCGTAGAGGGCCAGGGCGGGACGCTGAAGGCTGTGGAGGGGCCAGCGGGCGATCTTTCCGTCGGTCAGGCGCGCGGTGAGGTGCTCTGTGTCGAGATGAACCCGCAGCGCCATCGGGGAGACGGGGCCCAGGCTGGCCAGACGTTCGCCAGAGGGCGCCCACACGAGCACATGGCCGCTCACGTCGGTGGTCGCGACCCAGGCGCCATCGGGGGAGACGGTGAGATCGGTCACCAGACCTTCTGCGCGTCCTGGCCAAGAGGTGAGGCCGTCTGTAGGGCTCCAGCGGACGATTCTGCCCGTGGGCGTCTCCAAGGCGATGAGCAGGCTGTCTCCGAGCCAGGCGAGGCTGCTGCCGTGGGCGGAGTGTAGGGTCGTCTGCGCGCGCTCGACGGGGCCCTCGTCGCCCAGCGACCACACCTTGAGCACCTCGGCGGAGTCGGTCCCGTCGCCGCAGGTGGCGGCGAGCCAGAGGCCATCGGCGGAGATCTCGACGGCGTCACGGCTCGACGCGCAGGGCAAGGACCAGGTCGCCCCGTCTGGATGGAGCACGGTCAACGGGCCATTGCCGCGTTTGACGACGATTCGTTTGCCTGACGAGTCGGCGGTCAGGCCGCTCACGGCGCTGTCGACCTCAGCGGGCAAGGTGAGCACAACCTCAAACCGATCGCCCACGGCGCGCAGCAAGGAGCCTCGACGGGTGCCCGCCCACAGGCGGTCTCCGGCCCAGGTGAGGCGGAGCAGGATGTCGTCTTTGGGGGCGCTCACTGTGCCGAGGTTGGCGCCGGAGCGGGGGTCACGCAGCTCCACCAAGGTCGCCGTGGTCGCCGCCGCGATGGCCTCGGGCGCGATGGCGACGGCGCTCAGGCTGAGCCCTCCGCCCACGGGCTGAGCGGCGGTCGGCGCCGTCGGCCTCACCCACGCCCGCAGCGCGCGGCTCGCCGAGGCGAAGGTGAACAGTCGTGTCGGGCTGGCGCCCACCCACACCCCGCCCGACCCCAAGCGGCTGCGGGTGAAGAGCGTCTGGGTTTGGAGGGAGATCCCGACCACGCTGCCGTCGTCCAAACCCGCCCAGACGGTGTGCTCGTCGCTCGCGGCGAGGCTGGCGATCTGCAGCGGCGCGACCTGGGGGACGCCCGAGGCTCCCCACACGGTCAGCGCCGCCGGGGGCAAGGCCACCCACGGCGCCGCCGCGCCCTCTCGCCAGGCGTACAGCAGGCCATCTCCGGCGGCGCGTCGGCCGCCAAAGACCAAGGTGTCGCCCGCCCAGGCCAAGGCGTAGCCCCCCACCGGCCGCCCCAAGGTCTCAAAGACGAGGGCGCCTGTCTCGATCCTGCGCACCTCAAGCTGGCCGTCTGTGCAGCCGATGGCGAGCAGCCCCCGCTCGGCGTTTAGCGCGGGCATACAGCGGGAGATCTTGGGGTGGGGGATAGACCACAAGACCGTCTGATCGGTGACGCGCCAACGAATGAGCGGGCCATTGTGCAGGATGAGGATCGCCACCTCGCCGCCGGGCTCCAGAAGCGCGTTGTCGAGCTCTCGCCCGGGCATGGTGGGGACCGGACCCTCCCACAGGGTGTCGCCGGTTTGACCGTCAATCCACACCAGCGCCGCGTCTGTGGAGCGTTGCCCTAGGACTCGCTCGCCGCCCGGCGAGATCGACCGGCCTTGTTGACCCAGGCCCTCCAGGCGCTTGAGGACCTCTCCGGAGCCCGCGTCGACCAGCGCGAGATCCTGGGCGTAGGGGGCGATGACGCGGTCTCCGCCCGTCTGCATCTGAACGGTCTTCACGTCGTAGACCAGCTCGCGCGACCAGAGGGGCTGGAGTCGTGGGAAGGCGCCGGCCTGCATGAGCACGCCCCGGGCCTCTGGGGTCTCGCGGTACACCAACGAGGCCGCCGCGTGCAGCTCCGCCACGGCGAGGTCGGGGAGGCGAAGGGCGCCCTGGGCGGTCTGGGTCAGCGCCGCCGCGGACGTGGTTCGATCCCGGGCCGCGGACTCATCCCGAAGCTTTTGTGCCTCTCTCAACCACACCAGCAGCACAATCGCCACCGTCGCCAGCACCAGGCCGATGGCCAACGACCGTGTGCGTTGCCGCTGCCGCTGCTGTTGTTCTTCCGCCAGCGCCGCGCCCAGCCGCCGCTGCTCAAGCTCCAGCCGCCCCGCCTCCTCTTGGCGCCAGACCTCCGCCGAGCGCAACAAGAACCCCATCTCGTCTTGAGACAGATCGACCCGGCCTCGGGCCCAGGTCTCGGCTTTTGCCAAGGCCTCGCCCCGCAGGAGGGAGTCGTTTGTGCGCCCGGCGAGCGCCCAGGTCTCAAAGGCCGCGGCGAAGGGCCTCCGCTCAAGCTGGGCCTGGGCCCAGACGTCATCAAACACCCTCGCGTAGAGGCGATTGCGCACAAACAGGCGCACACCACCCGACACAGACCGCCAGGTGGCGAGGCCCGTGAGCAGAAGGCGAGTCGTCGCCGCCGAGCGCCCGTCGGCCTCGACCCCTTCAGGGCGTAAGGCCGCGCGGTAAAGCGAGAGCAGCTCGGGGAGCTCCACCCCCGCGGCGCCGACCTGCCGCGCGACCCCGGCGAGGTTGGGATCGTGGTGCTCGCCGCCGCGAAGAAACAGCCGCTCCACCTGAGCGGCGACCTGGGCGGACGCGTCGAGCGCGTCGTTGGGCTCGGCGGCCACGCGCTCGGCGAGGCGCTGGGTGAGGTAGGGCTGGCCGGCGGTCCAGGCCAAGATCTCGGCGAGCAGGGCGTCTCGGCCCCTTGTGGGCAAGAGCGCGGCGAGGGGCGCGAGCTCCTGGGCGGTGAAGTCATCGAGGGGGATGGCGCGGGTGATGTTGAACGGTGTGCGGTGGGGATCTAGGCCCAGCTCAAAGGGCGCGAGCACACCGAAGAGCCCCAGGCGCATCCCGCGCGCGGCGCCCGCTCGCGCTTGGTGATCCCAGGCCGCCCGCAGCGCGCCCAAGAGCAGATCCGCCGCCCCAGGGGAAGAGATGAGGCTGTCGAGCTCATCGACGAGCAAGGCCCAGGGGCCTTGGGTGTTGAGGTGGTCGATCAGACGTTTGAGCTGGGCCGAGGGATCGCCGCCGGGGCGTGGGGCGGGCGCGGATCGACCGAGCGCCAAGGACGCCTCCTCATGCAGCTCCTCGACGAGGGTGCGCATCCAGGCCTGCGGGTCTCGGGGCACACCAAAGCCGGTGAGATCGAGATGCACCGTCGGGATGCCCGCCTCAGCGAGCCGGGCGGCGAGGCGCAGGCGAAGGCTCGACTTCCCGTGCTGGCGTGGGGCGAGCACGGCGATGGCGTCCCCGGCGAGGAGCGCGGTGAGGGCCTCCTCATCCGCGGCGCGGGTGAGGTACAGCGCCCCGGGCCGCAGCGCCCCGCCAAGCTGAAACCCGCCGCTCACAACAACGCCGCCAAGGCCCGCACCAGGCCGCTCTTCGGCGCCCAGCCCGGCCCCTCCCGATGAATGAGCCCGGCGGACTCCAAGCGGCGCGCGGCGTCGGCGGGCAGCGCGGCGCCGGGGGTGGCGCAGGCCTGGGCCAACGCGCTGCTCAGTGGCGCGTTCTCACAGAGCACCCGCTGGAGGTGCCGCAAGGCGCTCTCGTAGCAGCCTCCGCGGTGGAGGGCGGCGGCGATGACCTCCTGCAGCGCCCGCCCCGTCGTGGCCGCACGAAAACAGGCGGTCCGGATCAGCGCCGGGTGCCCACCGACCAGGGCGATGAGCGCGTGGAGGGTCTCCCCGCGGGTGTCGAGGCCATAGGTGTCCACCAAGGCGCGCACCTCGTCCGCGGACAGCTCGGAGAGGGTGATCGGCGGGGCGAGGTTAAACGGGGAGAGGTGGGGCTCCTGCACCAACAGCGACGGCTCTGAAGACAGGCCCAAGAGCAGGCGCAGGCGGTCCCAAGGGGGTCGGGTGCGCTCACACCAGGCGCGCAGCAGGGCGTAGAGGGCGCTGGGGTCGTCGAGCTGGGCGGCCTCGTGGGCGTGGTCGATGACCAACAACAGGCGTCCGGGGGTTGGGGCGAGGCCCTCACGCTCCAGAAGCCGGGTGAGGCCGCGGGCGGGGTCGAGTCCGGGGGCAGGCTCCACCTCGGCGCTGAGGCCCTCGGCCACGTCCGCCATCACCCGCCAAAAAAACCGGT
>Ga0209467_1002796_pt1 | contig 12013 bp, 10 predicted proteins | sample Higcelwee11metaG_FD_187175 | JGI IMG/M metagenome (GOLD analysis project Ga0209467, IMG submission 187175) | Freshwater pond sediment microbial communities from the University of Edinburgh, under environmental carbon perturbations - High... | ecosystem: Environmental > Aquatic > Freshwater >...
GGGGGCGCCGCCCCCCGCACCCCCCGGCAGGGGCCTAAGGCCCCTGCACCCCGTAACGTGCGGCCCCTTTGGCGACGCGACGCGTCGCCAAAGGGGCCGCAAGGCTTCGGTTCCATGGGCTTCGGCCTTGGCCGGGAGGCCTCGGCACGGGTGAAGCATGGCCCCGCAACCCTTGGCTTTTCGTCAGCCGGTGGTCCCGGCGCGACGCGCCGGGACCACCGGCTGACGAGGCCAGGGGGTTCCGGGGGAAATGATTTCCCCCGGGCGGGGTCCGGGGCGGCAGCCCCGGTTACCGGGCCCCGGTTGCCGGGCCCCGGCGCCGGGCGCGGGCGGCTTGCCGAACCCCGGTTTTTTTGGCAGGAATCATCTTTTTTGGGACGTGCTCGTCCCGTCGCCAAACCGTCACCCAAGGAGACGTCCATGAAACGCGCCATCTGGTGTCTGGCCGCACTTTTTGCGGTCTTGTCGTTTTTTCCCGGGCCGGTTCTGGCTGCGGGCGAACCGTTCACGTTCGGTCTGCTTTTGGTCGGGCCGTATAATGACAAAGGCTACAGCCAGGCCCAGTATGAGGGCGGCAAGTATGTGGAGGAGAAGCTTCCCGGCGCGAAGATGATCTATCTGGACAAGGTCAATCCGGCGGATCGTCCGGGCGTGACGATTCCCCAGTTGGTGGACGATCTGGCGGCCAAGGGCGCCAAGATGATCCTGGCCGGTTCCGACGACATGAAGGACGGCATCCGCGAGGCGGCGGCGGCGCATCCGGAGATTGCCTTCGTGCATGTCTCGGGCGACGACGTGCTCACGGGCAAGGCCCCGAAAAACCTGGGCAACGTCTTCGGCCGCATGGAATACGGCAAGATGATGGCCGGGTTTGCGGCGGCCATGGCCACCAAGACCGGCAAGATCGCCTACCTGGGCCCGCTGATCAACGACGAGACCCGCCGTCTGGCGGCCTCGGTGTACCTGGGCGCGCGCTACGCCTGGGAAAAGGTGCTTGGCAAGCCCGCCAAGGATCTTCAGTTCAAGGTGAGCTGGATCGGTTTCTGGTTCAACATTCCCGGCGTCACTTCCGACCCCAACCAGGTGGCGGCGGCCTTTTTCGACGGCGGCTACGACGTGGTGGTCTCGGGCATCGACACCCCCGAGGCGCTCATTGTGGCCAAGCAGAAACAAGGGGCCGGGGCCGACGTGCATGCCGTGTCCTACGACTACAAGCTGGCCTGCCAGGGCTACGACGCCGTGTGCCTGGGCGTGCCGTATTTCAACTGGGGACCGGAGTTTCTCAAGCTGGTCACGCAGGGCAGGGACGGGAAGTTTACGCCCTCCTTCGAGTGGCTGGCCCCGGATTTCGCGGACATAAACAACCCGGACACGTCGATCGTGGGCTATGCCGAGGGCGCGGCCCTGTCTGCGGCGGCCAGGGCGGAACTGAAGAAGTTCGTGGCCGACCTGGGCGCGGGCAAGGCGGAGCTGTTTTCGGGACCGCTCAACTACCAGGACGGTTCGGCGTTTCTCAAGGCCGGGGAAAAGGCCACGGACAAGCAGATCTGGTTTCTTCCGCAGCTTTTGGAAGGCATGGACGGACAAAGCGTGGCCAAATAGGCCCGCACGAAATGTGAACCGGGGACGCCGCCGTGGACGTTTTCTTGTCGCGCATCACGAAACGCTACGGCCGCATCCTGGCCAACGACGGCGTAACCGTGGCCCTCAAACCGGGCCGCATTCATGGACTGTTGGGTGAAAACGGGGCCGGCAAGAGCACGCTCATGCGCGTTCTCGCCGGCCACGTCATGTGCGACGAGGGGTTCATCAAGGTGGACGGCGTCCGGCACGCCGGGTTGACCCCGGCCGGAGCCATGGGCCTGGGCATCGGCATGCTCAGCCAGGATCCCCTGGATTTTCCGCCGCTTGCCGCCTGGGAGAATTTCACCCTGGGCGGACGCCCCCGGACCCGGCGGCAGGCCCGGGACCGGCTGGCGGAGCTCTCGGAGAGCCTGGGGTTTACGCTTCGCCCGGACGATCCCGTGGAACGCTTCACCGTGGCCGAGCGGCAGCAGTTGGAGCTGACCCGGCTCATTGACGCCGACGTCCGGCTGCTGATTCTGGACGAGCCCACCACGGGCATCTCCCCCGAGCAAAAAGACATCCTTTTCCGCATCCTGCGCGATTTCGCGGCCAATAAGGGCCGCATCGTGATCCTGGTGACCCACAAGCTGCCCGAGGCCGAGGAGTTGTGCCACGAAGTCCTGGTCATGCGCCGGGGACGGCTCGTGGGCAGTTTTGAGCCGCCCTACGACGCAGGCCTTTTGCTGGAGACCATGTTCGGCCCCGAGGCGGCCAAGGCCGCAACGGAGCCGGAGATCACCGGCCAGGCCGCCATGGCGGCGATCCGGGTCCGGGAGGCGGCGACGCCGCAAATGGCCCAGGCCCCGGCCCTGGCCGAGCTTGCGGACGTGGCCTTTTCCGACGAGAAATCCGCCCTGCCCCCGGTCAGCCTCGCCCTGCGCCCGGGCGAGGTGGTGGGCGTGGCCGGGGTGGCCGGGGGCGGCCAGGAGCTTTTTTTGCGCGGCCTGGCCGGGCTGGCCCGGGTACGCAGCGGACGGTACGGGTTGGGCGGCGCGGACATGCGCGGCCGGACCATGGCCGCCTTTTCCCAGGCCGGGGTGCATTTTTTGCCTGCCTCGCGCATGGAGGAGGGCCTTTTTCCGGGCCTGTCCCTGGCCGACCACGCCCGGCTGGGTTTCCCCAATGAGCGGGGCGACATCCGCGACCTGTTTTCGCGCCGCTTCGTGGACCGTTTTCATGTGCCCGACCAGCCTGGGGCGCCGGCCGCCTCCCTGTCCGGCGGCAATCAGCAGCGGCTGCTTTTGTCGCTGATTCCGGACAACACCCGGCTGCTCGTGGCCGAAAGCCCCACCCGGGGGCTGGACGTGGCCTCCTGCGCCCAGGTATGGGAGCATCTGCACGCCCTGGCCGCCCAGGGGACCGCCGTAGTCTTCTCTTCGGAAGACCTGGACGAGATTTTGGCCCGCTCCGGGCGCATCCTGGTATTTTTCAACCGCCGCCTGGCGGCCGACACGCCCGCCGCCGGGCAGACCGTGCGCGGCCTGGGCCGACACATGACCGGCCGGGCCGCCCAAGCCGCCGCCCCTGGCCCTGCCTGACGCGAAACCATGAAAAGCCCCTCCCCCGCATCCATCAACATCCTGTCGGCCCTGGCCCTGGCCCTGGCCGCGACCCTGGCCGTGCTTTTTTTTGCGGGCGCGCCGCCCCTGACCACCCTGGCCGTGCTGTTCGGCGGCGGGCTTGACTCCACGGCCTCGCTGCTCAAGACCTTTTCCTCCTTCATCCCGCTTTTTCTATGCGCCACGGCGCTGTTGGCCACCTATGCCGCCGGGCTGTGGAACATCGGCGTGGAGGGCCAGATCACGCTGGGGGCGGTGTTCGCGGCGGGTTTTTTGCGCCTGCCCGACCCGGCGACATTCCCCCCGGCCCTGGCCCTGATCCTGGCCCTGGCCGCAGCCTTTGCAGGCGGGGCGCTGTGGGCGCTTCTGGCCGGGGCGCTTCGGGCCTACGGACGGGTGCATGAAATCTTTTCCGGGCTTGGGCTCAATTTCGCGGCCACCGGGGTGACCCTGTGGCTGATCCTCGGGCCCTGGAAACGGGCCGGGATGGCGTCCTTAAGCGGCACGGAGCCTCTGCCCGAGGCCTTCCGCCTGCCCGGGTTCGCCGGGAAACCGGCCAGCATGGCCGGGCTCGTCCTGGCTGTTACCGCCTTCGCCCTGACGGTCTGGCTGCTTAAGCGCACCACCTGGGGGCTCAAACTGGCCGCCGTGCGCCAGAATCTCAAGGCCGCCCGGCTCATCGGGCTTTCCCCGAAACGGCGGCTGCTTGAGGCCATGGCCCTGTGCGGCGGGTTGGCGGGTCTGGCCGGAGGGCTTTTGGTCACGGGCCTCTACCACCGCCTGATCCCCTCCATCTCCGGAAACTTCGGCTACACCGCCATATTGGCCGTGCTCATGGTGTCCCTGGCGCCCCTCTTCGTACCCGTGTCCTGTTTTTTCTTCGCCGTGCTCCTGGCCGGGGCCGTGCAGCTGCCCATGGCCCTGGAGCTGGATTCGTCGCTCAGCGGCGTCATCCAGGGGGTTTTGGTGCTGGCCTTTCTGGCCGCCGGGCGCATGGGCATCGGCGGCAGGCTTGGGGGCAGGCTTGGGGGCAAGCTCACGGGGGACAAAACCTGATGGACGTCTTCGCCGCCACCCTGGCCGCCGTGCTTTTCGCCGGGGCCCCCCTGGCCCTGGCCGCCCTGGGCGAGACCTTGTCCGAGCGGGCCGGGGTCATCAACCTGTCCGTGGACGGGACCGTGCTTTTTTCGGCCATGGCCGCCTTCGTGACGGCCCGGGTCACGGGCGACGCCTGGATCGGCATGCTCGGCGGGGCCCTGGCCGGGGCCTTCGTAGCCGGGGTGCTGGCCGTGGTCGGGCTTTGGCTGCGCGCCCCCATCCTGGCCGTGGGGTTCATCCTGACCCTTTTATGTCGCGACCTGGCCTATTTCCTGGGCCACGCCCACGCCCGCCAGCCCGGCCCGGACCTCGGGGTCTGGACCATCCCGGGTCTTTCCGACATCCCCTTTGCGGGCACGGTCATCGGCCGCCAGAGCCCGGTGGTGTACCTCAGCATCGTGGCCGTGGCTGCGGCTTCGTTTTTCCTGTACCGCACCCGGGCCGGACTGCGCCTGCGCGCCGCCGGGGAGTCCCCGCGCGCGGCCTTCGCCCGGGGCATCCCTGTGGAGCGGCTCAAGGTCTTGTACTGTCTGGCGGGAGGGGCCTTTTCGGGACTGGCCGGGGCGGCCTATTCGCTGGCGGTCAAGCCCGGCTGGGGCCATCCCCAGGGGGCCGAGGGCGCGGGCTGGATCGCCCTGGCCATCGTCATCTTCGGCGGCTGGCGTCCGTCGCGGGTGGTGCTCGGGGCCTATTTCTTCGCGCTGATCCAGGTCATGGGCATCCACCTCCAGGACTTCCTGCCCGGGCTTTCCAGCACGCTGTTCCAGATCGCGCCCTTTCCGGTCATGATCCTGACCCTGCTTTTCATCAATATCCGCCGCTCCGGACGTTTCCGCGACGCGGTGCAAAACGTCCCCCTCCTGGGACGGCTGGCCGGGAAACCCCCGGCCGGCGCCCCCGGGGCCCTGGCCGGGGTGCTGGACCAGGATGCGGCCTAAGCCGCCGCACGCAGGAACCATGCCCCACACCCAAAAAAACACGCCGCCGCCCGAGAAGAAAGACGCCGCCTATTCCCACGGCATCCTCGCCAAGTTCCTGCATCTGGCCGGGGCCCAATGGCTGCGCGACGGCCTGCACACGGTGTTCCTGGTCTACCTGGCCCGGCAGAGCACCAGCGATTACGGCGAATTCATGGTGGCCTTCGGCCTGGCCTCCATCATCCTGTTTCTGGGGGAGTTCGGCCTCAACCAACCCCTGGTGGCCTCCTTAAGCAAAAAATTCACCCACAAGGGCGACATCCTGGCCCAGTACACCCTGCTCAAGGGGGGCATCCTCACGGCCGGATGGCTGGGGGTGCTGATCTTCGTGGTGTGGCAGGACTACACCCCGGGGCTGACGAATCTGGTGTTGGTCATCAGCGCCGGAGTGGGGCTGGAGGCCCTGGCCAGCTCCTTTTTCGTTGCCATCCGGGTGGAGGGACGCCAGGATCTGGAGGCCCGCATCCGGGCCGTGGCCGCCATTTTGGGATACGGCTGGGGGCTTTCGCTTCTGATCGCCGGGGCCGCGCCGCACTGGATCGCGCTTTTCAAGCTCATTGAAAACGGCGTCAACCTGGCGGGCGGCATCTGGATGGCCCTGGCCAAGACCGATTTCGAGGGACTGACGCTCAAGCGCAACTCCCTGGCCCGCACCTGGGCCACGGCCAAAAACGGGGCGGTATTCGTGCTCATGGCCCTGGCGGCCATCCTCTACAACAAGGCCAACGTCTATTTCCTGCAAGGCCAGGCCGGGCCCACCACGGTGGCTCAGTACAGCGCCACCTGGGAACTGGTGGACGGCATGGCCATCCTGGTCTCCAACCTGCTCCTTCGCAGCGTCCTGTACCCGCTTTTCGTCAAGCTGTGGAAAAACGACAAAACAGAATTCAACCGGCTGGCCTCGGACTGCCTGCGCTGGCTGGTGGGCATTTCCCTGCCGGTGATGTTCGTGCTCTACGTCGAGTCCGACCGCATCATCGGGGCCATCTACGGCGGGGCCTACCATGAGGCCATGTGGATGCAGAAATACCTGGTGTTCACCATCATCTGCGCCTTCATCCACAACCTGGCCGCCTACCTGATGATGAGCCAGGGCAAGGAACGCCTTTTGCTTTTCATCTACGTGGCCGGGCTGGCCGTGAACCTCGTCCTGTGCGCCACGCTTATTCCGGCCGATCCCCTGCTCGGGGCCTGCCTGGCCATGCTCGTCACCAAGGCCGCCGTGGCCCTGGCCTCCACCGCCTACTGCCATTTCAGCATGCGCATCATCAACCTGCGCGCCCTGGCCCCCGTAGGCGCGGCCCTGGCCGCCGGATGCGGCCTGTACCTCCTTGCGGGGCTCACGGGCGTGCGGGAGCTGGCCGAGGCGGCGGCCCTGATCCCCTTCGTCTTCCTGGTCCGAAAATGGCGGGCCGAGATCAAGGCCCGGCAGGCGGCCGCCTCGTAACGCCCTTCCCCATCCCAGGCAGGAACACGGAAGTCTGGCGGTCGGCGGCCCTGGCGGACAATGCCCCTTTGGCGCCGGGATTTGCCTTTGCCAAACAACTGTAACATTCGTAATGTAGCGTATCCCGAAATGGCCTTTGCACGGCGCCGCCGCGCGAGGGCCGGACACCGCGAACGCTCACCCCACGGCGTGAGCGGGAGGCAAGCGCATATGGCCCTGCCCATCAAGCCCAAGCTGGAAAAGACCCTGCCACGAGACGAGTTGGCCGGTTTTTTGCGCCAGTTGGCCGCCCAGGCCCAGTCGGGCGCCCTGGATTTTCCCGGCGGCGCCGTGCCCCTGGCGGGCATGAAGGCGCTCAAAATCTCGGTCAAGGACTCGGGGGAGGCCCTGACCGTCAAGGTGCGCCTGAAATATCCCAAACCCGAGCCGGTCCACGCCCTGCCCGGCGGAAGCGGGGAGACGCCCCTGCCCGGTGGGAACAAAGGCCCGGCGGCCACCGGGGCCTCTCTGCGCCCCCGATACAAGTCTCTGAAAAAACGCATGAAACGCGATTTCAAGGACATCGGGGCCGCCCTGGCCGCCGGGAGCGCCCCCCGGCCGGACACCCTGGCCGCCTTCGCGGCCGATTCCCGGCTCATGACCACCTACCGGGGCAAGGGCGACGACCACTATCCGGCCTATCTGGAGGCGGTGGCCGCCTTCGAGGCCGCCCAGGCGGCAGGCGACCTGGAGGCCATGGCCCGAGGCTACCGGGAACTGGCCCTGTGCAAAAAGAAATGCCATGCCGGACACGCCTGATATGGGCGAACACAAGGCGGTACCCATGGAAGCGGTGAAAAAAATCGGCGCGGCGGCCCGGTGCGCGGACATCGATCTGCGGGAGGTGCCTGGCGAAGCCACCGAGGAAGAGCGGGCGGCGTTTTTCCAGGTGATCTCCACGCAGCTTTCCCCGGAGCAGATCACCCGGATCACCCGGCCGGAGCAGACCTATCCCCGCCAGGACTATGTCCTGGCCGTCCACTGGCACCCCGAACAGGTGCCCATGGAGCTTGTGGACCAGCGCCTGGACGCCCTCTACCCGCACCGCCAGGGGGAGCTGGTCATCCCCACCCAGCACAACGTGCTCATGCACCGGGGCGACTATTCCGGGGTGGAGGTGGACTGCTATTCCCGGGGGTTCAACCGCAAGGTCCAGCTTTTATTGCATTTCAAGGACATCAAACTGGAGCGGGCCGAGGTGCTTTTATGCATGCTCAAACACACCTTCAAATACCGCTCCTCCCAGCTTTTCGAATATTTGAACACCCTGGTGGAACCGGCCTTCGAGGATCGCCTGCAACTGGCCGCCGCCCAGACCAACACCGATGAGGACATCGTGGGCTTCGTGCGCGTCCAGGCCCAAAAGCTCAAGGATCTGCTTCTGGAAAACGAGGAACAGGTTCCCGACGACGCCATTAAAAACAAGCTGGTGCGCAACTTCTTCGACGCCCTGCGGCAACGCTACCACGACCGGGTCATCGACAAGGCCCAGGTCTTTCTCAAGGCGGCCAAGGAGATCGTCAAGCGCCACTTTTCCCTGGACTATTTCTACCGGGCCTCGGAGGTCATCGAAGAGGCCCGCAGCCTTGGCGCGGGCGTGGTCATCCCCCACCCGGAACAGTTCTGGCCCATCCTTTTGGCCGACTACGACGTGGACGGCATCGAGGTCTGGAATCCCCAGTCCCAGCAATACACGGAGTTTCTCATCAACGTGGTCAACCGCCGAAACCGCATGGGCTGGCACGGCAAGCGCCCCATCCTGATTTTCATGGGCGACGACTGCCACTTAAGCGAAAAACTGAAAGCGCCCTCGGAACAGGATCCGGCCAAGGCCATTCGCGAGGTGGGGCTGCAACCCGCCTGGGACGACTACGCCATCCGCAAAAGCCTGATCATAAACGGCGTCAACCGCAAAAAGGTCATCGAGGAATATCGCTCCCGGCTGTCCTGACGGCCCACGGCGCGATGCCCACATGTCCGAGAAAGGTATCCCCATGTCCCAGAAAGGCAAATTCTCCTACGAATCCCTCCAGGATTCGCAGATTCTGCTCACCTACCTAAAGGCCCTGGTGCAAGGCTTCGAATCCGGGACCATGCGGTTTTCGGTCAAGGACGACGAGATTGAGCTGCATCCCTCGGGGCTGATCCACTTCGGGGTGGAGGCCAAGGCCAAGCGGGATCGCATGAAGCTGATCCTCAAGTTTGCGTGGCGCGAGGGTGAGGACGACCCCCGGGCCGGACATGACGTGCTTCGCGTCGAGGCGGAGAAACCGTGATCCCGGCCCGTCGTTTTTGCGCCCCCGCACCTGTGTCGCCAGCCACGCGAGAACCACAATGAAGTTTCTGGAAGGCATTGAAGAAAATCTGCGATTCATGGTCCTTGAGGTCTCCCGCCAGGTGGAGAGCACCTTAAACTGCCTGGAAGACCCGGACCCCGCCCTCATCGCCAAGATCGAGAGCCGCGACGACTATATCGACAACTTAAAAAGCGTCATCGAAAACCTGTGCTATTCCAAGATCCACGGCCCGAGCGGGGCCTACAAGCCCGCCGTGGACCTGGCCCGGGCCATCAACATCGTCAGCGCCAACCTGGAGCGGGTGGCCGACCACGCCGTGAACATCGTCATGCAGGTCCAATACCTGTCCGACACGGCGTTCATCAAACGCTACGACTACCTGGCCGGTTTCCACGAGGTGGACAAGGCCCTGGGCATCATCGTCAAGGCCCTTTTGTCCCAGGACGTGACCCTGGCGTTTAAGATCTGCCGGGCCGAATTCAACCTGGACGCCATCTTCAAGGACAATTTCGACCGCATCCTGGTGGATCTGCGCAAAGGCGAATCCCCGGAGAACTGCATCACCTGCCACAACATCTTCCGCTACCTGGAGCGCATGGGGGATTCCATCCTAAACATCGGCGAGGCCATCATCTTCGCCGCCGTGGGAGAGAAATTCAAAATCCACCAGTATCAGGCCTTAAAAGACACCCTGGCCCAGCGCGGGGCCGAGGTGCCCATCACCAAGGGCGAATTCCAGTCCATCTGGGGCACCCACTCGGGCTGTCGCATCGGCAAGCTGCCCGACAAGCCCGGCTCCAAATCCCACGGGGTGCTCTTCAAGGAAGGCAACGCCACCAAGATCATCCAGGAGAAGGAGAACATCGAGCGCTGGGAGGCCATCCTGCCCGGCCTGCCGCCCCGGGTGCAGGGGTTCCAAAGCGAGGGCGACTCGGCTTCCATGCTCCTGGAATACCTGGGCGGCTGCACCCTGCAACAGGTGGTGCTCACGGCCGATGCCGAGATCGCGGCCAACGCCATGTTTTTGGTGGAACAGACCATGTCCCTTTTATGGGACAAGACCAAAAAAGACGGGCTTATCTCGGCCGGGTACATCCGCCAGCTCCACGCCCGTCTGGAGGACGTCTTCCGACTGCATCCCGATTTCGACACCCCGCCGCGCACCATGGGCGCTCTGGAATTGTGGTCCTTCGCGGAGATGCTCGAGGCCACGGCAGAGCTCGAACGGCAGTTGCCCGCCCCCTTCTCCGTGTTCATCCACGGCGACTGCAACATCAACAACATCATCTACGAGCACACCGAGCAGCGCATCCACTACATCGATCTGCACCGCTCCAAGGACACGGACTACATCCAGGACGTCTCCGTATTTCTGGTTTCCAACTTCCGCCTGCCCATCATGGACCAGAAAATGCGGCAGCGGCCAAACCAGGTCATCGCCCGGTTCCTGGACTTCTCCCGGGACTACGCCCTGGCCCACGGCGACGACACCTTCGACGCCCGGCTGACCCTGGGACTTATCCGCTCGTTTCTGACCTCCACCCGGTTCGAGTTCAACCGGGATTTCGCCAAGGACATGTTCCTGCGCTGCACCTATCTCATGAGCCGCATCCTGACCCATGCCGGGAGCCCCTGGCAGGATTTCCGGTTGCCCGAACGGGTGCTGTACTACTAACCCCTTGCCCGGAGGCCCCGGCCGCCTCCATCCGGAGCAACGGATGCGCGACCTTCCCCCGGCCAGGGCGGACGCCCCCCCGCCGGGCCAAAGTCTGGCCCAGGCTGTTGCGACCCTGTGCCGGGCGTTCACCCCGGCCGCCAGCCTGTCCCTGGTCCTGGCCCATATCCGGGTGACCGTGGTCTGCGACAGCCCGGACACGGCCCGGGCCGTGGACGCGGCCTTCCGGGATTTCGCCGCCCCCCCCGGGCCCGCCGACATCACCATCCTGTTGCACTGCCGCCCCCCGGTTCCCGAGGATTTCTGCCCCGGCGTGGTCCTGGCCGACCGCCCCTTCGATCCCCGCGACGCCGCCTCCAAGGAACAATGGGCGGACCTGCCCGGCGGCCGGGTGGTCCGCAAAAAGCGCACAGGCATGGTCTTTGTCTTCGGCGACAACGTGCATGTGGCCGCCGGGCCCTGCCTGGACCACCTGGACCAGATCGTGAACTTCATCAATTTCCGGATGGTCGCCAGGCATTTGTCCCAGGGATGCCTGCTGTCCCATGCCTCGGGCGTGGCCCGGGGGGAACGGGGGATTTTGCTGGCCGGGGTGGCCGGGGCCGGGAAATCCACCCTGGCCCTGCGCCTTGTGGGCCGGGGACTGGACTTCGTATCCAACGACCGCCTGCTCGTGGGGCCACGGGAGCCCGCCCCCCGCATGTACGGCCTGGCCAAGATGCCGCGTATCAATCCCGGCACGGCCCTGGCCGACCCCAATCTGGCCCGGGTGCTCCCCGAGGCCGACCGCGCCGCCTTCGCGGCCCTTCCGGCGGATCGGCTGTGGGAGGTGGAACGAAAATACGATGCCGTCATCGACGATCTCTTCGGGCCTGGCCGGTTCCGGCTGGCGACGGGCCTTTTTGCCGCAGCCGTGCTCACCTGGCGGCGCGGCGGCGGAAAAACGCGGGTCTGCCCCGTGGACCTGTCCGCCCGGCCCGATCTGCTTGGCCGCATCATCAAACGTCCGGGGATCTTCCTGCGCTGCGCCCGAAACAACGCCCACGATCCCGAGACGTTCGCCCGCCGCCTGCACGGCCTGCCGACCTTCGAATTCTCGGGCGGCATCGATTTCCCGGCCGCCGAAGACGCCCTGCTGGCCTTCCTGGATCGCTCGAAATAGCCCCCTCCCCCCGCCCCCGGCCGGACGTTTTCCCCTCCCGGCTTGTCACACCCGTGATTTTATGGTTTTTTATCGAACCGCCATGGCGCACATCCGCCTTATGCCCATTTCACCCACGCGCCGGCCCGAGAGA
>Ga0209467_1002799_pt1 | contig 11999 bp, 10 predicted proteins | sample Higcelwee11metaG_FD_187175 | JGI IMG/M metagenome (GOLD analysis project Ga0209467, IMG submission 187175) | Freshwater pond sediment microbial communities from the University of Edinburgh, under environmental carbon perturbations - High... | ecosystem: Environmental > Aquatic > Freshwater >...
ACGAATGGGTCGTCGACGTTGGAGCATGCAGGGTCGTCGGTGATGATGCAGGCCGTGGTGCACAGGGGCTGGCCCAGGTCGTGGAAGTTGAAGAACAGGTGCTTGTGCTCCAGCCGGGCAAAATGGGGCAGCGCGGCCAGGTGCGCCCTGGTGAACGCCGCGCGCCGGTGCACGGTGATGGGGTCGAGCTTGTTGGGATAGACGATGAAGTCGGCCTCGTCCGGGGTGCGGACCTCGTCGTACCCGTCGGGCCGGGCGGCATCGGCGGGGTCGCGCCGGAACAGGGGCGGGGCCCAGGGATTGCCGTACTCCGCGCGCACGTCCGGCGGGTACTCGTAGTCGCGCCCCTCGCGATAGAAATATAATTTCAGCCGTTCCACCACAGCTCTCCAGATGCGCGAACCGCCCCCCGGCGGGGGCGCCAGTCGAAGCCCACGGCAGGGAACATCCGCACGGCGCAAGGCCTGCCCGGGCAAAAGCTTGTGCAAGTCAATACGCCAGTCCGCGTGGCAAGGCCCCTATGGGGCATATCTCCACGTCACCACACGCTTTTGCCAGCGCCGCAACGCAGGCAGAGGCGGCGCTGCCGCAAGCTTAGCCGCGCCCACGGCATTTGTCGATGCGAAACCCGCCCCCTTGCCCAGCGCCGCCCCGCAGGATAGGAAGAATAGGTCGGCATCCTTCAGATCGGGAGAATCCATGACCGGAAAGCAACTCTGCATCCACGGGCATTTCTATCAACCGCCCAGGGAAGACCCCTGGATGGACATCATCTTCCCGGAGGGCAGCGCCGCCCCGGCAACCCACTGGAACCAGCGCATCTGCCAGGAGAGCTACGCCCCGCTGGCCTGGGCCAGGCGGCTGGACGGACAGGGCCGCATCATCGAGATAATGAACTGCTACGAGTACATGAGCTTCAACTTCGGGCCGACGCTGCTCACCTGGATGGAGCACCAGGCCCCGGACGTTTACGCCCGCGTGCTCGACGGCGACCGCAAAAGCCGCGAGCGCCTGGGCCACGGCAACGCCATCGCGCAGATCTACCACCACGTCATCATGCCGCTGGCAACAGACCTGGAGAAGCGCGCGGAGATAGCCTGGGCCCTGGCCGACTTCGAGGCGCGCTTTGACCGCCCGGCCGAAGGGCTGTGGCTCTCCGAGGCCGCGGTGGACACCCGCACCCTGGACCTGCTGGCCCAGGCGGGCGTGCGCTTCACCATCCTTGCGCCGCGCCAGGCGCGCGAGGTGGCCGACGTGGACCGGGACAACTGGACGCCCGTAGCCGAAGAGGGCCTGGACATCAGCGAGCCCTATCTTGTCGAGCTGCCGGAAGGCCGCAGCATCGCAGTCTATTTCTACAACGGGCCACTCTCGCAGGCCGTGGCCTTCGAGGGGCTCCTGCGCCATGGCGACAACTTCTGGGGGCGGCTTTCCTTCAGCGCCGGCAAAGGGCTGCTCGCCCTGGCAACCGATGGCGAGACCTACGGCCACCACTTCAAGTTCGGCGAAATGGCCCTGGCCTTCGCGCTTTCGCAGGCGCGCGCCGGGGCATCCGGCGTGGCCCTCACCAACTACGCCGCCTATCTGGCCGATAACCCGCCCAAGCGCCGCGCCCGCATCCACGAGAGCAGCTCCTGGAGCTGCGTGCACGGCGTGGAGCGCTGGCGCGCGGACTGCGGCTGCTGCGCCGAGCACCGCCCCGGCTGGAACCAACGCTGGCGCGGCCCCCTGCGCGAGGGCCTCACCGCGGTCAAGCAGCGCATCGACACGCATTACCAAACCCTGGGCGCCACGCTCTTCAAGGACCCGGAGGCGGCGTTGATTCATTACGGCCGCGTGCTCTCCGGCCTGGACTCCGAAAGCGAATTCGCCGCCGCGCACCTTTTGCCCGGCCTTGCCCAAGAGCGCACGCACACGGCCTGGAAGCTCTTGACCATGCAGAAGTGGGCGCTCTCGTCCTTTGCCAGTTGCGCCTGGTTTTTCGATGACCTGGGGCGCATTGAGCCGCTGAACGCGCTGACCTTCGCCCTGCGCGCCATGCAGTTGGGCGCGCGCACCGGGCTGGAGGATTTGGAGCCGCTGCTGCTCTCGCACATCGGGCAGGCAGCCAGCAACGACCCCGCGCTCGGCAGCGGGCACGACCTGTGGAACCACGAGGTGCGCCCCCGCCGCGAAAGCGTGGAGACGATCCTGGCCCAGGCGCTCATACGGCTTTGGGCCGAGGGCCGCCTGCCCGCTCCCGGCGCCGAGGCCGAGGTCTCCTGGCCGGGACTCTCCGTGACCATCGCCGTGGAGCAAAACGGCGGGGGCACTGCGCTCGGCCATCGCGCGGGGCATGCCCGCATCCACTGGGCACGGGAAAGCGGCAGCGACGACAGCACCTGGGCCTGGGAACTGCCCCGCGCGGGCGACCCCCTCTCCGGGTGCATCCGCGTGGGCGAGGCGGGCAACAAATGCGTCCCGGCCTCGTACGTTCCCTGGGGCAAGCGCCAGGCCCTGGCCCTGGCGTGGGTGCGCCGCGTGGAGGACGAGCTTTGGGAACGGCAGGTCGCGGAAACACACCTGGGCGTCCACCTGTTTTTGCCCTACCGCGAGGCCCAGACCACACAGACCGGCGCGGAACGCTGGGACCGCCTCTGGGCCGCCTTGTGCTGGCAGTGGATCATGGGCGAGGTCTCCGCCTGCCGCGACCTGCTGGACTTCCTGGCCGAGCGCGGGCGCGGGCATCCGGACCGCACGCTCTTGACCCTGCGCGTCGGCCGGGCGCTGGTGCAGCGGCTTGGCCAGAACGCCGCGCACCTTGACGATGTGCGGCGCATCATGGAGCGCGCAGCCGCGGTGGATGTTGTTCCGGACCTGCACGAGGCCCAAAACATCTACTGGATCACGCTCAGGAACGAACCCGCAGCAGCTGGAGCGGGCCAGGCCCTCGGGTTCGCAATGGGCTGCCCCCTCTTGCCCTGAAACGCAACCCAGGATACAGCCCAGCAACACGTTCACACGGAGGACCATCCTTGCTCACCGAAGCCATCTCACACTTCGCCATCCAGGTGCTGGAGACCACCGGCTATGCCGGAGCCGCCCTGCTCATGGCCCTTGAAAGCATGATCGCCCCCGTGCCCAGCGAGGCCGTGATGCCCTTTGTGGGCTTTCTGGTGGCCGACGGCAAATGGGGCCTGGCGCAGGCCATTCTCGCCACCAGCGCGGGCTCGCTCATGGGTTCGCTCGTGTCCTATCTCATGGGCTATTACGGCGGCCGCCCATTTGTGCTCAAGGTGGGGCGTTACCTGCTGCTTGATGTGCATGACCTGGAGATGACCGAGCGCTTCTTCCAGCGTCGCGGCAGCTCGTGGACGCTTTTCGCCAGCCGGTTCATCCCCGTTGTGCGGCACCTGGTGTCCATACCGGCAGGCATCGGCAAGATGCGCTTCTGGCCTTTCGTCATCGCCACCACAACGGGCGCCACCCTGTGGAACGGCTTTCTGCTCGCCTGCGGCTTCAAGCTGCGCGAAAACTGGAGCGTGGTGCAGACCTACCGCCACCATTTCGACGGTCTCATCATCGGCATGCTGGTGCTCACCATCGGCTGGTATGTCTGGTATAAGCTGAAGCGCAAGCGCGCCCAGCGCGGATAATCACCCCCCGCCAAACCACAAAAAAGCCCCCGGCCCTGCGCAGTGCAGAGCCGGGGGCTTTTGTTCCGGTTACGGGCGGCGCTACTTGAAGATGACTTCGGCCCGGGCGGTTTCGGCGTCCTGGGTCTGCACGCTGATGTCCACCGGGGTCTTGTAGAATTCCGCGGCGCCGCGCAGAATGCCTTCGAAATAATCATGATAGCCGCGCCTGGACTTGTAGATCATGGTGAGCTTGTTGCCGCGGTCTTCATAGCTGAAGCGCGGCGGCACAATGCCCGGCAGGGTCTTGGTCAGCTCCGCATGGGTCTGGTTCATGGTCAGCAAAAACTCCTTCAGGGTCTTGGCCTTGAAGTAGGGGCGATAGAGTTTGTGGAACTGCCCTATGGTGTGGCGGCCCAAATCCAGGAAAACCTCGCGCACGCTCTTGCGGGCAAGCTCGGCCACAGCCTCGGCCATCTGCTTGAGCACCTGGTCCGGGTAGCTTTCCACGGGCAGGAACTTCGGGTTTCCCAGCGCCGCGGCAACCTTGTCCATGACAGACTTGCCGTACTTCACCTGAATGAATTCATACATGATCTTCGGCAGGATGCCCTTCATCTGCCCCTGCGAGGCGCGCAGCTTGCTGGCATCGCTTTTCTCCGCGCTGAAGCTCATGGAAAGCTGCAACAGGTTCTGGGCAAGCTCGGCCAGTTCCCGCGTGGCGGAGGCGGACTGCTCCGCGCCTTCTTCCGCCTCTTTGGCGATGCCGGCGATATCCTCGATATTCTTGTTGATCTCCTCCGCGGCGGATGACTGTTCCTCTGCGGCGGTGGCAATTTGGGCCACACGCGCCGAAACGTCGTCGATGCGTTGCAGGATTTCCTCAAGGGATTTTCCGGTGCGGTTGGAAAGTTCGGTGCTCACCTCCACCTGCTTCTCGGTCTCGCGCATGGTGACGACGGCGTGCTGGCTGCGTTCCTGGATCTCGCGGATGGAGTTCTCCACTTCCTTGGTGGCGGTCATGGTCTTTTCCGCAAGTTTGCGCACTTCGTCGGCCACGACGGCAAAGCCGCGACCGGCGTCGCCCGCGCGGGCGGCCTCAATGGCGGCGTTCAGGGCCAGCAGGTTGGTCTGGTCGGCTATGTCGTTGATGACATTGATGATGCGGTCGATCTCCGCAGCCTGGGAGTCCAGCTGCCCCAGAACCTGGGCCAGCTTGCGGGAGCTCTCGGCCACCTGGTTGATGCCGGTGACGCTCTCGCGCACGAGCTTGACGCCGTCGTTGGCGGCCTTGCTGGCCGTGGCGGCGGCCTCGGAGGACTGGGTGGCGTTCTGCGCCACCTCAAGCACGGTGGAGGTCATCTGCTCCATGGCGGTCGAAACGGATTCGGTCTGGCCCTTTTGGCGGTTGGCGCCGCGCGCCTGCTCGTCGGCGCTGGCGGAAAGCTCCTCGGACGCGCTGGCCACGCGCTGGGCCAGGTCGTTTATGGAGTTGCCCACCAAGGACAGCCGTTGCGCCTGGGCGGCCATTTCAATCTGCTGCTGCTTGATTTTGGCTATGTCCGTGAGGCAGACGACCGAGCCGAGCACCACGCCATTGCCATCCTTGATGCAGTTGACGCTGGCGACGACATCAAGGACGTTGCCGTTCCAAAGCTTCAGCTCGATTTCCTTCTCCAGGCTGCTCTTCTCGGCCATGATTTTCGAGGTGATGGACTCGCCGCTATGGCCGTAGAACACCTCGGAAACGGTTTTGCCGATGACGTTTTCGGCGCCGCGCTGGGTCATTGCCAGCATGGATGGGCTGATGTGCGTGACCGCGCTTTTGACATCCGTGAGCATATACGGCGTGCCCACGCCCTGCACCGCGCCCCGGTAAAATTCACGCCGCTGCAGGTTGAACTCGACCAGGTCGGCGGCGAGGGAGGGAATCTCCCCCAATTCGCGCCAGCCTTTCACCTCGTCGAACAGGAAATCGCGTTTGCGCGCCAGCATTTTCTCCAGCCCGGCCTTGAACTTGTCCATGCCCCGCCCCTGAGTCGAGGCGACATAGGCTGTCAGCGCGAGGCATATGCCGACAAGCCCGAGGGTGGCGTAAAGATTGGCCGTGAAGTAGGCGACGAGGACAAGCACCGCTCCAACCGCTCCGATGGCCCACATCCCCGCGGCCGGGGCAATCTGCGTCTGGGATTTCATCATGCGCTCCTTAACAAGGTGGACTTCTGCGGAAGAAAATCCGCATGCTCCTGCTCATCGGCCCGCTTTACCAACATCTTTACCACATTTTCATTTCAGCAAAATTCGCAGCAATTGGCAAGCGCCGCGTTGTGTTTGCAGGGCTTTGCGCGCCGTAGTTTGCATTGACTTGGCCGTGTGCTTTTGGCACCTAGGAGAGCGCCATGCAGGGCGCTTGGCTGGCGGAGATTTTTGTGCGGTGCAGAGCGCGCACCTGGCTGGGCGGCGCGCAGGCCATTGCCATGGAATACGGCTTGATTCAGCGGCCTTGCCGTGCTGAAGAACCCGCGTGATTTTTGGATGCAGCCCCCTCTTCTTTCGGGGCGGACTATGGAAGCGTGCCAGAGCGGTTTAATGGATCGGTCTTGAAAACCGACGTGGGTGTGAGCCCACCGTGAGTTCGAATCTCACCGCTTCCGCCACTTTTCTCAATGACCTCGGGTCTCCAAGCGCCCCTGCTGCCCGCCGCCCACACACCGCCACATGCCCCACACGGCGAAACCCGGCCGCAACCTGCGGCCTTGTCCTGGAGCCACCATGCACATCTGGGTTGATGCGGACGCCTGCCCCACCGCGATCAAGGACATTCTCCTGCGTGCGGCCATGCGGCTCAAGCTGGAAACAACGCTTGTGGCCAACAAATCCTTGTCCGTGCCCGTCTCGCCCTATCTGGCCACCATGCGCGTGGGGCAGGGCTTCGACGTGGTGGACGAAACCATCGCCGCGCTGGTGCAGCCCGGGGATCTGGTCATCACCGCGGATATTCCCCTGGCGGCGAAGGTTGTGGAGCGCGGCGGCACGGGGCTCAATCCCCGCGGCGAGCTCTACACGCCGGAGAACATCGGGCCCAAGCTGACCATGCGCAACATGCTCGACGAGCTGCGCAGCACCGGCGTCGTGACGGGCGGCCCGGCCCCGCTGAGCCTGGCCGACCGCAACGCCTTCGCCAACCAGCTGGACCGCTTTCTGACGAGCCGGCAGCAAGCGCCGACGCAAAGCTGAGGCCCGCCTCCGGCCAGTTCCACGGCCAGCCCCCCCCGCCCTTCCGGGCACGGCGGCAGTGTCAGATCACAACGATTGCATCAGCCAAGCTCAAAACTGGTGATGCCGAACACGCGCCCCATGGGCATGGCCGGAGCCGGGCCCTTGTACATGCGCGCGGTCTCGAACACGGTCTCAAGCTTGTGCCGCCCGGCCAGGGCCACGGCCTCGGGGTTGGCAGCCGGGGTGTCGAGGAAGAAGGTCTCGCCGGGATCAAGGCCCGCCACCAATGCCTGGAACAGCTCCTCCGCCTCGTGCGGGCCGTCGGCGAAGAGCGGGCCGATCTTATGGCCAACGCCGCACCGGCGGATGACGCCATAGCCCGCAAGCCGCCCGCCGCGCACCACGCCAAGCGCCCTGCTTTGCGGCATGGCGACCCAGCAGCGCAGAAACGCCTTGCGCCCGCAGGCAAACAGCGGCCGGTCATAGGCTTCCACCAGTTCAAACGGCAGCGAGGCAAGATCCACAACCTCCGGCGGCAGCGGACCAGCCGAGCCGACAGGCCCGGTCTTGCCCATGCAGCGGGCGTTGCGCCAGGCCAAAGCGAAACCTGTTTTCTGGTAGGTGGCCTCCTGGGCCAGCACGCTGTCCAGGCCGATGACCCGCCCGGCCAGGCGCTCCAGGCCAGCGTTCCAGATTTGGATGCCCAGGGACTTGCCGCGGTGCTCCGGGGCCACGATGAAGAAGCCGAGAAAGCCAAGCCCGGCGCCGTAGCGCACGGCGGAAAGCGTGGCCGCCGGCTTGCCGTCCAGAAGCCCCACGAGGAAGCCTTCGGGATCGGCGGCATGAAAGCAGCCCGCGTCGTGCAGGCCGGGGTTCCAGCCCTCACGCGCGGCCCAGTCCACGGCCAGATCGACCTCCGCGCGCGTCATGGTCCTGATGACGAAATCCTGCGCTGACATGCGGCCCCCCTTGGCGTTTCGCGTTGCTGCGACCTCCGCGCGCCAGCTAAACGGCGCACGGGTCTGGAGGATCATCTCGCCCGCGCAGGCGGGTTTGTCAATTGCGCGGGTCTCTAATACTTCCGGTCCGGGCGCGGGAATATTTTGGCTTCGGCCCGCACGGTGTGCCTGTCCAGGTGGTTGATGCGATTCACGGCGTCGTCGGCCTGGCGGCGCAAAATGGGCAGCAGGTCCGAGTGCTCGAGAAACCCGTCGAAGTCCTTGTTCTGCGTTATGCCCGGCCCAAGCACAAAGCCGTTGGGCGCATCCGGATCGACGCGCACGTCGCCTTCGTCCAGCACCACCTCGGACCCGGTGGCGCGGCTCAGCATCATTCGCAGAAACAGGGCAAAAGCCTGCTGCACGTCCGCAACGCTCTCGGCGGTGTTGATGCGCTGGCGCAACGCGCCTGACAGTTCGTTCTCATGTTTGGTCAAGGATGAATCATCGTGCATGTGGCCTCCCGTGACAGGTGTGGGGGGGGATTTTCCATGCTGTCATAGTCGGCCCATTCGCGCAGGATGTAAAGCCCTGGCCGTGGGGGCGGCAAAAGCCCCCACACCCGGCGGCAACGCCTACTCGTCGTCGTCGGCGTCGTCGCCATCCTCGTCGTCTTCCTTCTCCTTGGTCTCGTCCTCCAGCAGCATGTCGTCGATCTCGCCCGCCAGGTCCTCCAGGCGGGTGCCGTAGGCGTCAAAATCGTCGGAGCCCTCGGTCTCCAGATCGTCGAACACCTCGCGCAGGTAGTTGGACGCCTTCTCAAGTTTCTTGCGGTAGCTGTTCTTCATGTCATCCTCGTTATTTTCGCCCTGGCAAAAGGGCGGCTTCACCTTCAAATACGACTGCCCGGAAAGGGGGCATCCTTAATCAACACCTTCCCCACTAGCAAGCCCAAAGCGGACCTGAGCGGCGATATTCATGCGCGGGTGGCGACGCGTGTTCGCCAAGCCCCGGCGGCCGCAACAAAAAAAAGGCCCCACCCAGCATGAAGCGGGGCGGGGCCTTGAAGGTGCGGATGCGCAGGGGATCGCTTATTCTTCTTCCTCGTGCTCGTGGGCGAACCAGCTTTCCGCCAGGATGGGGCCGAAGTAGATGGCCTCCTCCTCAAGGTCCTCCTCGATGCGCAGGAGCTGGTTGTACTTGGCCAGCCGGTCGCTGCGGCACAGCGAGCCGGTCTTGATCTGCCCGGCGTTCACGGCCACGGCCAGATCGGAGATGAAGGCGTCTTCGGTTTCGCCGCTGCGGTGGGAAACAACCGTGGTGTACGCGGCCTGCTTGGCCATCTCGATGGTGTCCAGGGTCTCGGTGACGGTGCCTATCTGGTTCAGCTTGATGAGGATGGAGTTGGCCACGCCGCGCTCTATGCCCTCGGCCAGAATGTCCGGGTTGGTGACGAAGATGTCGTCGCCCACGAGCTGCACGTCGTTGCCCATGCGGTCGGACATGCTGGTCCAGCCGTCCCAGTCGCCCTCGGCCATGCCGTCCTCGATGGAGACGATGGGGAAGCGCGAAACGAGATCGGCGTAGTAGTCGATGATCTCGCTCGGGGCCATGATCTTGCCTTCGCCCTTGAGGTTGTACTTGCCGTTCTCGAAGAACTCGCTGGCGGCACAGTCCATGCCCAGCGCGATTTCATAGCCGGGGTTGTAGCCCGCGGCCTCAATGGCGCGGATGATGTATTCAAGGGCCTCGGCGTGGCTTTTGAGGTTGGGGGCGAAGCCGCCCTCGTCGCCCACGCTGGTCACGTGGCCGTCTTTGGCCAGAATGTCCTTCAGGGCGTGGAAGGTCTCCGCGCCCATGCGCAGGGCGTCGGCGAAGGTCTCCGCGCCAAGCGGCAGGATCATGAACTCCTGGATGTCCAGGTTGTTGGGCGCGTGGGCGCCGCCGTTGATGATGTTCATCATGGGCACGGGCAGAAGCTTGGCGTTCACGCCGCCCAGGTACTGGTACAGCGGAATGCCCAGGAAGTTGGCCGCGGCGCGGGCGTTGGCCATGGAGACGCCCAGAATGGCGTTGGCGCCCAGGCGGCCTTTGTTTTCCGTGCCGTCCAGGTCGATAAGGGAATTGTCGAGCGCCACCTGGCGCAGGCCGTCCATGCCGACGATGGCGGAGGCGATTTCCTCGCGGATGTTGTTCACGGCGGTGGAAACACCCTTGCCGCCGTAGCGTTTCTTGTCGCCGTCGCGCAGCTCCAGGGCTTCGCGGCTGCCGGTGGAGGCGCCGGAAGGCACGGCCGCCCGGCCGGAAGCGCCGGACTCGTAGGTCACCTCGACCTCAACGGTGGGATTGCCTCGGGAATCCAAAATTTCGCGGGCCCAGACAGCGATGATGGTGCTCATATGTGCTCCTTGGTTTTTTGCGAACCGTGGTTCATGGCGTTATGCCGCAGGTGTCGTGGTACACCATTTTTGTCACGGGTTCAAATACTCTCCGGTGACGATTCGCGGACGAAAGCCGGACCTTCAGCGCGCGCGCTTATACGCCCGCCACAGGCCCTCCAGCAGCAGGTCCTCGCGCACCTCGGCTATGGCCGGGCAGACCTTCGCAATGCGCCCAGCGAAACCGCCCGTGGCGATGAGCCGGACCTCGGCCTCGCGTCCGGGCAAAAGCGTTCTGGCCAGGCGCGCGCCAAGCCCCTCCACCATGGCCGCAAAGCCGTGGATGAGCCCCACGTTGAGGCTTTGGGAGGTGCTGGTGCCGATGTTCAGGCCGCCGTCGGGCCGGGGCGGGTCTATCTCCAGGGTGATGTGCGGCAGCTTGGCCGTGCCCGTGGCCAGCGCCCGGGCAGATGACAGCACCCCCGGGCAGATGAGCCCGCCGAGGTAGGCGTCATCCGCCACGCAATCAAAGGTTGTGGCGGTGCCGAAGTCCACCACGATGAGGGCCGGGGCGTCGCTGAGCTGGCGCGCGGCGAAGGCCGTCACCAGCCTGTCCGCGCCGACCTCCGCGGGCCTGGCGTAGCGGTTCTCTATGGGGATGGGGATGTCGGCCGGGGCAAAGCGCAGCGGCTGGTCGAAAAAGCGCCTGGCGGCCTGCGCCAGCACGGGGTTCATGGGCGGCACCACGGAGGACGCCACGAACCCCGTCACCTGACCGGGGGAAAGGTTTTCCACGCGGCAGATGTCCAAAAGCTTGAGCCCCCAGGCGTCCGGGGTGCCGAGGCCGCCGCACTGGCCCGTGGGCAGCGCGTAGCTGGAGATGATGCCCTGGCCGCGCCGGGCAAGGCCTATCTTGACGTTGGTGTTGCCCACATCGAGCAAAAAGACTGTGTCCATTGGATTTATTCCTGGTGTGTTGCTGCGGAAGGGGTTTCGGCGCACCATCACGTTTTTTACAGGGACCAAGCCCCGCAATCTGCGTATTGCATTGCAAGTGCGCTTCGGACGGTGTATTCCCGCATCATAGACATCCGTCAAGGAGAATACTCATGGACCCGGCCAGGCTCATTCCGGCCGCCGAGGCCATCCCCTCCCCCTGGGGCTGGCTTGAGGCCTTGCTGCTGCTTACTTTCGTCCTGCACATCGTGTTCATGAACCTGGCTTTCGGCTCTGCGCTCATCGCCCTTTCCGGGCGGCTTACCGGCGGCAAAACCGCTGCCGAGCTGGCCCGCGAGCTGAGCCACCGCGCGCCGACCTTCCTGGCGCTCACGGTGAACTTCGGCGTGGCGCCGCTGCTTTTCGTGCAGGTGCTGTACGGACAATTCTTATACACCAGCTCCGTGCTCATGGCGGGGTGGTGGCTCTCGGCCATTCTTGCCGTCATTCTGGGCTATTATGCGCTGTATGTGCACGACGCCAAGACAGAAAGCGCCCCGGGGCTCTCGCTCTTGGCGCTTGGGCTGGCCGTGGCGTTTCTGGCGTATACGGGCTTTCTGCTGGCGAACAACATGACGCTGATGCTTAAGCCCGCGGCCTGGACGGCCTACCTGGAGCGCCCGAACGGCAGCCTGCTGAACACGGCCGACCCCACCATGTGGTCGCGCCTGGCGCACATTCTGCTGGCCGCGCCGGCCATCGCCGGGCTGTACGCCGCGCTTTTGGGCCAAAAAAAACGCCGCCCGGAATGGGTCGAGCTGGGGTTGCGCTGGTTCACCCGCGTCACCATGCTGCAAATCCTCGTGGGGTGCTGGGTGCTTTTCTCACTGCCGCGCGCAGTGCTGCTGGCCTTC
>Ga0209467_1002801_pt1 | contig 11992 bp, 13 predicted proteins | sample Higcelwee11metaG_FD_187175 | JGI IMG/M metagenome (GOLD analysis project Ga0209467, IMG submission 187175) | Freshwater pond sediment microbial communities from the University of Edinburgh, under environmental carbon perturbations - High... | ecosystem: Environmental > Aquatic > Freshwater >...
CTTCGGCCAGTTCGCAGTGCTGCCGGTCGGTCAGATGCTGATCTCGACCTACGGCTGGCAAAGCGCGCTGGTGCTGCTCGCCGCCGGGGTCGGGCTGATCGCGCCGCTCGCCTACGCCATGGCCGACGGCCACAAGCCGTCGGCGGGCGCCGGCCAGTCGGTCGCCCAGGCGCTGCGTGAAGCGGGTGGCGAGAAGAGCTTTCACTACCTGTTCTGGGGCTATTTCGTGTGTGGATTCCAGACTGCCTTCATCATGCTGCATCTGCCATCCTTCCTGGTTGATTCGGGATTCACGGCCAACATCGGGATGACCGCGGTGGCGCTGATCGGCCTGTTCAACATCTTCGGCTCGTTTTTCTTCGGCTGGGGCGGCGGGCGCTACAGCAAGAAGAATCTGCTGGCTATCATTTATGCACTGCGTGCCGTGGCGATCCTGATTTTCCTGCTGTTTCCGCTGTCGACCGCAACGGTCTGGATTTTCGCCGCCGTGATGGGGCTGCTCTGGCTCGGCACGGTGCCGCTGACCAACGGCCTGATTGCCCAGATATTCGGCCTGCGCTACATGTCGATGCTGACCGGTGTCGTCTTTCTCGGCCACCAGCTGGGTGCCTTTCTCGGCGTCTGGCTGGGCGGGCGGATTTTCGATGAAACCGGCTCCTATCTGCTGGCCTGGCTGATCGCCATCGGCCTCTCGCTCATCGCGACGGCCTGTTCGTGGCCGATCAACGAAAAGCCGCTGGTCCGGCAGGGGGCGGCGGCATGAGCCCGCGTCTGCGCTGGTTCCTGACCGGGGTCGGCGCCGCGCTGGCCGTGCTGTTGCTGGCCTTGATCTTCGCTGCCTACCAGATGCCTGAACTGCTCCTCGACTGGGCCAATATCCGCTACTGCGGCTAGCACCACCTGCCTGCGTCCGCCGGACGCCATGCGATAATGGCGGCCACTCCGTCAATTGCGATCCGACATGCGCTACGCCATCATCCCGGTTACCCCATTCGAGCAGAACTGCACCATTTTCTGGTGCGAAAAGACGCGTCAGGCCGCGGTCATCGATCCCGGCGGCGACATCGACCGCATCCTCGAGTTGTTGGCGCGGGAAGGGCTGACGCTGGCCAAGATTCTCGTCACCCATGGTCATATCGATCACGCCGGCGGCGTTGCCGAACTGGCGACGCGTAGCGGTGTGCCGATCGAGGGGCCGCACGAGGAGGATCGCTTCTGGATCGAGAGCATGCCCAAGCAGAGCAAGATGTTCGGATTCCACGAAGTGGCGAGTTTCGAGCCGGATCGCTGGTTGCAGGCGGGGGACAAGGTGCGCTTCGGCGAGGTCGAACTCGATGTCCTGCACTGCCCCGGGCATACACCGGGACACATCGTGTTCTATCACCCGCCGAGCCGCCTGGCGCAGGTGGGCGACGTGCTGTTTCAGGGCTCCATCGGCCGCACCGATTTCCCGCGCGGGGATTACGACACGCTGATCAGCTCGATCAAGGAGCGCCTGTTCCCGCTCGGCGACGATGTCGAATTCATCCCTGGTCACGGGCCGATGTCTACGCTCGGCGAGGAGCGGCGCCATAACCCTTTCCTGAGTGGTAGATACGGTTGATTCAGGATTCCGGGCGGCGACTGTCGCGGTCGACCGTGTTTCCGGGCCGATTTTCAAGGAATCCGCCATGACCCCGTCCTACTGGCAGCAGGCCTCCGCCGATCTGGCAGCGGGCGACGCGCGCATGGGCGAACTGGTCGAGCGTTATGCCGGGCTAGGGCTCGTCTCGCGCGGCGACCCGTTCGCCACGCTGGCGCGCTCGATCGTCGGCCAGCAGATTTCGGTCAAGGCGGCCGATTCGGTGTGGGGGCGATTTGCCGCCGCGCTGAGCGAGGTGTCGCCGCAGGCCGTTGTGGCCGCGGGCGAGGAAGGGCTGGACGGATGCGGACTGTCACGGCGCAAGTGCGAGTATGTGCGCGATCTTGCCGCGCATTTTGTCGAAGGGCGGCTCGATCCGGCGGCCTGGGCGGTAATGGATGACGAGGCGCTGATTTCCGCGCTCACCGAAGTACGTGGCATTGGCCGGTGGACCGCCGAGATGTTCCTGATCTTCAACCAGCTGCGGCCGGACGTCTTTCCGCTCGACGACCTCGGCTTGCAGCGTGCGGTGGGCGAGCGCTACTTCGCCGGGACGAAGCAGCCACGCAAGGTGGTAGCCGAATTCGGCGAACGCTGGCGCCCGTGGCGCTCGGTTGCGACCTGGTATCTGTGGCGCAGCCTCGATCCGCTTCCGGTAGAGTATTGACGCGGGCGTTTCGGGCTTTGAGTTAAAATATCGCCAATCAAGAAAACGGGCAGTTCATGAAAACAACTTTCCTCGACTTCGAACAGTTGGTCGCCGACCTCGAATCCAAGATCGAAGAGTTGCGCTTTGTTCAGGACGATTCCGCCGTCGATATCGCCGAAGAAATCGAGCGGCTGGAAAAGAAAAGCGCGCAACTGACCAAGGATATCTATGCCAAGCTCACCCCGTGGCAGATTTCCCAGGTGGCGCGCCACCCGCAGCGTCCCTATACGCTGGATTACCTGTCGCTGATTTTTACCGATTTCGAGGAACTGCACGGTGATCGCGCCTTCGCCGACGATCACGCCATCGTCGGCGGCCTGGCGCGTTTCAACGGTCAGCCGGTAATGGTCATCGGGCATCAGAAGGGGCGCGACACCAAGGAAAAGATCCAGCGCAACTTCGGCATGCCGCGCCCCGAAGGGTATCGCAAGGCGCTGCGCCTGATGAAACTGGCCGAAAAGTTCGGCCTGCCGGTGATGACCTTCGTCGACACGCCGGGCGCCTATCCCGGCATCGACGCCGAGGAGCGCGGCCAGTCCGAGGCAATCGGCCGCAATCTCTACGTGATGGCCGAACTGAAGGTTCCGGTAATCGTCACCATCATCGGCGAGGGTGGTTCCGGCGGCGCGCTGGCGATCGCCGTCGGCGACGTCGTCCAGATGCTGCAATATTCGACCTATTCGGTGATCTCGCCGGAAGGCTGTGCGTCGATCCTGTGGAAGAGCGCCGAGAAGGCACCGGAAGCGGCGGAAACCATGGGCATTACTGCGCAACGCCTGAAGACGCTGGGCCTGATCGACAAGATCGTCAGCGAGCCGCTTGGTGGTGCTCATCGCGACCATGCGGCAATGGCGCAGAGTCTCAAGAAGTCGCTGCAGGAAGCGCTCAAGAACCTGACCGCGATGCCGACCGCCGAACTGCTGGCCACGCGCTATGAGCGGCTCATGAGCTATGGCCGCTTCAAGGAACAGTCCCCCAAATAGCCTCCCGGAGCGGGTCGCGGCTTTTCTCGCGGCCCGGACGACGCCCGGCGAGCGTTTCCGTGTCGGCCTGTCGGGTGGCTGCGATTCGGTCGTCCTCCTGCATGTTCTGGCCGGACTCGGCTTTGGCGACCGTCTGCAGGCGGTGCATGTCCATCACGGCCTGTCGGCGAATGCAGATCGCTGGGCCGGATTCTGCACCGACTGTTGCCGGCTCCTCGGCGTCGAACTCTTGCTCGAGCACGTTGCCGTCGACCGGAACAGCGGCCTGGGGCTCGAGGCAGCTGCCCGTGCGGCGCGCTACGAGGTCTTTGCCCGCTGTGCCGGCGATGTACTGCTGCTCGGGCATCACCGGGGCGATCAGGCGGAAACGCTGCTGTTCAACCTGCTGCGCGGGGCCGGCGTCGCCGGCGCGGCAGCCATTCCCGTGGAAAGGCGCCACCAACAACTGCGCATCCTGCGCCCCTTGCTCGACGCGGCGCGCGAGGAGATCGAAACGTATGCGTGCGATCACCGGCTTGCCTGGGTAGACGACGAAAGCAACTGCGACACCGGGCTGACCCGCAATTTCCTGCGCCACGAGGTGTTGACCGTGCTTGCCGGACGCTTTCCGGCGGCCGAGCGAAATCTGGCGCAGGCTGCCGGGCACTTCGCCGAAGCCGATGTCTTGCTTAACGAACTGGCGAGCCTCGACTGGCGGGCGGCAGCGGATGGCGATGCCCTGAAGCTGGCGGCCTTGCGTGATTTGTCCCTGCCGCGGCTGAAGAATCTGCTGCGCTACCGCTTGCGCCAGCTCGGCTGGCACGCCCCGGTGGCGGCCCGTCTCGACGAGTTTGCGCGGCAACTCCAGAGCGCCGGTGCGGACCGCCATCCGGCCCTCGACCTGGCGGAGGGCAGCATGGTCGCCGGCCGTGGCGTACTGCGCTGGGTGGGCCGGGGGTAACAATCTGTTACCAAGCGCCTTTCCGCCACAACGACCCTTCAGTTACAATCGTCGGATTACATTCTTGCTCAACAGGCCATGATTACCGGATCCATTGTCGCCATCGTTACGCCCATGCACGAGGATGGCAGCCTTGATTTGCCTTCCCTGCGCAATCTGGTCGATTTTCATGTGCGCGAGGGAACGGACGCCATCGTGATTGTCGGCACCACCGGCGAGTCGCCGACCGTCGATGTCGAGGAGCACTGCGAGTTGATCCGTGTCACGGTCGACCATGCAGCGGGGCGTATTCCGGTGATCGCCGGCACCGGCGCCAACTCGACGTCGGAAGCCATCGAACTGACCGGGTTTGCCAAGAAGGCCGGCGCCGACATGGCGCTTTCGGTCGTTCCCTACTACAACAAGCCGACGCAGGAAGGCCTCTACCGCCACTTCAAGGCGATTGCCGAAGCTGTCGAACTGCCGGTCCTGCTCTACAACGTGCCGGGCCGCACCGTGGCCGACATGGCCAACGACACCATCCTGCGTCTCGCCCAGGTGCCGGGCATCGTCGGCGTCAAGGATGCCACTGGCAACCTCGATCGCGCCTGCGACCTGATCGCCCGTGCGCCCAAGGACTTCGCCCTGTACAGCGGCGACGACATGACCTGTGTCGCGTCGATCATGCTCGGCTTTCACGGCAACATCTCGGTCACCGCCAACGTGGCGCCGCGCCTGATGCACGAAATGTGCGTCGCCGCCGCGGCGGGCGATGTCGCCCGGGCGCGTGAAATCCAGTTCAAGCTGCTCGGCCTGCATCGCGATCTTTTCTGCGAGGCGAATCCGATTCCGGTCAAGTGGGCTGTGCAGCAGCTCGGCTTGATGCCGGGCGGCATTCGTTTGCCACTGACCCCGCTATCCGAAGCCAATCAGGGCCGTGTGCTTGCCGCCATGCGCCTGGCTGGCGTCATTGCCTGACGGAGTGAATATGAATTATCGGCTTTCCAGCCTGGCGCTGGCAGTCCTGGGTGTTGTCGCGGCAGGTTGCAGCAGCGTCAGCGACATCCTTCCGGATTCCAAGAAGATTGATTACAAGTCGTCGGGCAAGGTGCCGACGCTGGAAGTTCCGCCGGATCTCTCGCAGATCTCCCGTGACGATCGCTACGCGGTTCCGGATGCGGCGGGCAAGGGCAGCGCAACCTTCTCGGCTTATTCCTCGGATCGCACGCCGGCCGCGCAGGCGAAGAATTCGGTGGTGTTGCCCACTGTCGAAAAGATTCGCGTTGAGCGTTCCGGCAACCAGCGCTGGCTGGTCGTGACCGCGCCGGCTGACAAATTGTGGAGCCCGGTCAAGGACTTCTGGCAGGAATCCGGCTTCATCGTCGTCATCGAACGCCCCGATGCCGGCGTGATGGAAACCGATTGGGCTGAAAATCGCGCCAAGATCGGCGACGACATCATTCGCAATACGGTCGGCAAGTTCCTCGACTCGGTCTACTCGACCGGTGAGCGCGACAAGTTCAGGACGCGCTTCGAACCTGGCGCGGAACCAGGGACGACCGATATCTTCATCAGCCACCGCGGCATGGAAGAGGTTTATACCTCATCCGCCAAGGATGACACCCGTTGGCAGCCGCGGGCCGCCGATCCCGAACTCGAAGCCGAGATGCTGCGCCGCATGATGGTCCGCCTGGGCGCCGAAAATCAGCGCGCCGAGGCCGGTCTTGCGGCAGCCGGCAGCAAGGCGGAACCGCGCGCCAAGCTCGCCAGCAACAACGACGGCACGGGAACGCTTGAAGTCTACGAGCGTTTCGATCGCGCCTGGCGCCGCGTCGGTCTGGCGCTCGACCGCGTAGGCTTCACGGTCGAGGACCGCGACCGCTCCAAGGGTCTCTATTTCGTCCGCTACGTCGATACCGATGCCAGCCTCAAGAAGAACAGTGGTTGGCTCGACAAGCTGAGCTTCTGGAAGAGTTCTTCCGACCCGATCGCCAATGCCAAGGTGCCTTATCGCATCCACGTCAGCGAATCCGGGCAGAACTCCGTGGTTCAGGTGCTTTCGAGTGAGGGCGGGACGGACAAGTCGGAAACCGCGAAGAAAATTCTCGATCTGCTCTATCAGCAGTTGCAGTGATAAGTTTTGCGTCGCTTGGCAGCGGCAGCGCGGGGAATGCGCTGCTGGTCGAGAGCGGCGCCACCTGCCTGATGGTCGATTGCGGCTTTGGCCAGCGCGAGACAGTCAGGCGACTTGCCCGTCTGGGGCGGGGTCCGGAACACCTGACGGGCATTCTGGTTACCCATGAACACGGCGACCACGTCGGTGGCGTATTTCCATTTGCCCGGCGTCATGGACTGCCGGTCTGGCTCAGCCACGGGACGTCGTCGGCCTGTCGATCCGCTGCGCGAGGCGTCGATCTGCGGATCATCGACAGCCATGCCGCGTTTTGTGTCGAGATGCTGGAGGTTCAGCCGTTTCCGGTGCCGCATGACGCACGCGAGCCGCTTCAGTTCGTATTTTCGGACGGCAACTGTCGCCTCGGCCTGCTGACCGACGCCGGCGAGATCACCCGACACATGTGCGAAATGCTTTCAGGAGTCGATGGACTGATTCTCGAATGCAATCACGATGCGGGCATGCTGGCTACATCGAGCTATCCGCTGTCATTGCAGCGGCGTATCGCCGGCCGACTCGGTCATCTGGAGAACGGTGCGGCGGCGGACCTGCTGCGGGAAATCGACGCAAGCCGGCTGCAACACCTTGTCGCGGCGCATCTGAGCGAACAGAACAATCACCCGTCGCTGGCGGTCAGGGCTTTGGCAACAGCGCTTGGGTGCGCCGATGAGCGCATCGGAGTGGCCTGTCAGGAGGCAGGATTCGACTGGCGTCACCTGGTCTGAAGGTCAACAAAAAAGCGGGGCCGCAGCCCCGCTTCCAGTGAAAACCGAAAATTACTTCTTGGCTTCCATGCCGGCCATGCCAGCTTGCGGGGCAGCAACGCCAGCCTGGCCTGCATCGGTCTTGGCGGCTTCCATGCCGGCCATGCCAGCCTGGGGAGCGGCCATACCTTGCATGCCGGCCATGCCAGCTTGCTCGGCGGGCTTTGCGGCTTCCATGCCGGCCATGCCAGCCTGGGGAGCGGCCATACCTTGCATGCCTTGCATGCCGGACATGCCAGCTTGCGGTGCAGCCGGTGCAGGCGCAACAGCCTTCGGCTCTTCCTTCTTACCACAGGCGGTCAGGGCGACAGCAACAAGAGCAGCAACGAGAATTGACTTATTCATTGGAATTTCCTTATCGACAAGAAGAAAAAGTGAGGCAAAAATCGATGATCTTTAAAGCGATCAATGTTCATTATATCAATTTTTGAAGCCGGCGCATGAAAGCTACGCTGCACCAAAGGGAGCTGACTTACAGGCCCAGTGTGGTGGTCGCGACCGGTATTCCACCTTCAGCCCATATTTCCTCGAAGCGTCGGCGGTAAGGCATGACTTCCTCGGGTTCGTCGATCAGCAGCTTGCTGCGCGGCTGATCCCGGTCGAAGCGGATCAATGCGTGCACATCGTCTACGAGAATCATCGAATCGCGAAGGTGGTTCAGCTGTTCGGGTGTTTGTTGGGCGGCACTGTTGTGGCTGTGCATTGCCAGCAATCGCTGTACCAGTGGCTGGCGCTGCTGCAGCGGGGCCGTGTTGCGCAGCGCGATACGCAGACAGTCTTGGCGCGTTGAAGCCAGAGGTCGCTTCAGCATCTCAATACGTTCGGCGGTCTCAAGGTGGAGCATGCCGAGGTCTTCGTCGTAGATCCAGATCCGCTTGGCGGCCAGGGAAAGAAGGTGATCGATCGCTGACTGGTAGTCGGCCCAGGAGGTAAATAGTTCGCGAGACATGGTCTGAAGTTTAGTCCATTGTTAAAATTTGCGCTTTTTGCCGGAGTTGCTCATGCCGATCGGTATCATCGAATCGCTGGATCACGAGGCCCGTGGAATCACGCGCCTGGAAGGCAAGACAGTTTTCGTCGATGGTGCTCTACCTGGTGAAATTGTAGAGTACGCCAGCTTCCGGAGAAAGCCCAGATATGAACTGGCGCATCTGGTCAATGTGATTTCCGGTTCGGTTTCCAGAGTCAGGCCGCATTGCGAGTATTTCGGTGTCTGCGGCGGGTGTGCCATGCAGCATCTCGAACCGTCGGGGCAGGTTGCCGCGAAGCAGCGGGTTCTCGAGGACAGCCTCTGGCATATCGGTCGCGCGCGGGCGGAACAGATGCTGCCGCCGATTCAGGGGGCGCCGTGGGGCTATCGCCATCGGGCACGCCTTGGCGTGCGCAATGTCCCGAAAAAAGGCGGAGTGCTGGTCGGCTTTCATGAGCGGCGCAGCAGTTACATTGCCGACATGCGTTCCTGTGCCATCCTGCCGCCGCATGTCTCGGACCTGTTGCTGCCGTTGCGCGAGTTGATAGCCGGCTTGTCCATTCCGGATCGCCTGCCACAGATCGAAGTGGCGGTCGGCGAGCAGTGTACCGCGCTGGTGCTGCGTATTCTCGAGCCGCTGAATACGCGGGACGAGGAATTGTTGCGCCAGTTCGCGGAACGGCACGACGTGGTGTTCTACCTGCAACCCAAGGGGCCGGATACCGTCTATCGCTTTTATCCCCTGCCTGGTCCGCCTCTTTCGTACCGGCTGCCGGAATTCGCGCTGGAGCTGGAATTCAAGCCGACCGATTTCACCCAGGTCAATCATGCGGTCAATCGTGTTCTCGTGCGCCGTGCGCTGCGCCTTCTCGATCCCCGGCCCGGCGAACGGATTGCCGACCTGTTCTGCGGGCTGGGCAACTTTACGCTGCCGATCGCGCGTTCCGGCGCCTCGGTGGTGGGGGTGGAGGGCAGCCAGGCACTGGTCGAGCGCGGGCGTGAAAGTGCGGTCGCCAACGGCCTCGCTGATGGTGTCGAATTCGGCGTGGCGAATCTGTTCGAATGCACGCCGGAATCACTGGCTGCGCTCGGGCGCTTCGACAAGATGCTGATCGACCCGCCGCGCGAGGGGGCGATCGAGGTGGTCAACGCGATAGGCGAGGATGGACCGCGGCGTATTGTTTACGTTTCATGCAATCCCGCGACGCTGGCCCGCGATGCCGCGGTACTGATCGGTGAGAAGGGTTATGCGTTCAAGGCGGCGGGTGTCGTGAACATGTTCCCGCATACCGGGCATGTCGAGTCGATCGCGGTTTTCGAGAAGGCATGTCCGCAGTGGATACCGTCACCGGCGGGGCCGGTGACATAAAAAAGGGCGGCCGTCGCCGCCCTGTGGTGCAAGGCCAGAATGATCAGTCGCGCTCGCCGGTAAAGGCCATGATCAACTGCAGCAGGCTGACGAAAACGTTGTAGATATCGAGGTAGACCGCGAGCGTCGCCGAGATGTAGTTGGTTTCACCACCTTGAACGATGCGGCTGATGTCATAGAGGATGTAGGCCGAAAACAGAACCACGACAACAGCGGCGATGGTCAGCGACAGCGCGGGAATCTGGAAGAAGATGTTGGCGACCGCAGCCAGCAGGACAACGATCATCCCGACGAACAGGAACTTGCCCATGCCGCTGAAGTCGCGCTTGCTGACCGAGGCGATCGTCGCCATCGTCACCAAGATGGCGCCGGTGCCGCCTGCGGCCAGCGCGATCATCGATCCGCCATTGGAGAAGCCGAGGGCGACCTGCAGGATGCGCGACAGCATCAGGCCCATGAAGAAGGTGAAGCCGAGCAATAGCGCAACGCCGAGGCCGCTGTCCTTGTTCTTCTCGATGCCCCACATGAAGCCCCAGGCGATGCCGAGGAACAGCATGAAGGCGATGAACGGGCTACCCGCCAGGAAGCTGAACTGCATCTGGATGCCGACCAGTGCGCCGATGACCGTCGGCACCATGGACAAGCCGAGCAGCATGTAGGTATTGCGCAGAACACGGTTCTGCTGGAATGCAAGTTCCCGGGAACCTTGACCAGCGACTTGGAAGTCAGTTTGCATGCGGAGTCTCTCTTTCGTAGTTGATACTTGCGATAAGACTAATGGAGCCGGCCCAAAGTTTCAATAGATTGTTGACTTGATTGGTCAGGTAATTCTGTCTGACCCCATGCTATCATTCTGCCCCTTGGGTCTGTGGCAGAGCGGTTGAATGCACCGGTCTTGAAAACCGGCGTGGGGAAACCCATCGTGAGTTCGAATCTCACCGGACCCGCCAAATTTCCCTATGACTTTGGTTCAATCAGCACTGTCCGGGGTCTGAAACGGATCGTTCCGGCGATTGCTCATTATTTGCAAATCGCCACCGTTTCGGCGTATGCGCTTCTGCCGTTCCAGGGTTGCTAGCGCCCGATAGAGCGCTTCGTGAGTCAGGCCCAGTTCGGTGGCCATTTCCTTCAGTGTTCCGGAGGCGTGATAGACGCCCGTGCCGTCGTCACGCAATCGCAGATACTGCAGGACGCGTTCCGGTGCGGAACGTATCTGCTTGAGTTCATAGCGCAGCCGCATTCCATGCAGACTACGCGCCAGTCCTGAGGTGAGTTCCCACAGGCTGTCCGGGTTTTCGCGCAGGCGTCGCGTCAGATCCACTTTCGGATAGAGCCAGACCGCGGCATCGGATTCGGCGATGATGTCGCACTGGTAACTGTCGGCGAACAACGAGGCTTCGGCGAATGTTTCGCCGGGCCGGACGACATGCAGCGTGACCATGCCGCCGTCGGGTGTTACGCGCTGCATGCGTAATCTGCCGGACGTCAGGAAGAACATGCCGACGCTCTTTTCGCCCTGACGCAACAGGAGGCTTCCTGCCGATAGACGTCGCAGGACGGGCTCCACGCCGGCAATGACCGGGGCCTGGTTTGCCCGCGACCCTTGCGGTTGAGCGGAAGAATTTGTGTTCATGTGACTGCAATCATATCCGTTGTTGCCTGGTTTCGACATACTGCGACAGGAAATGGCAAGGCGGGCTGGACCTGCCCAAGGGTCTGCGCTTCACCAGCGGGTGTGCGTGACTGTCAGACAGTGATGGCGGGATTGACGAGGGTGGCAATGAGCAGGATTTTCAGTTTCGGTGACACCGTGGACGGCTACGAAGTGCCGGTGCTCAACGAGCGCGAAGTTCGGGCGGCCGCCGGCATCCTGTTTTTCTTCGCGCTCGTTTCGTTCATGAATTCCTGGCTCATGGGCAATTTTCGTCTGACCCGGATTTTCGTGATCGCCTTTCTGATCGACTTCTCGATCCGCATTTTCATCAGCCCGCGATTTGCGCCGAGCATGATCCTCGGGCGCTTCGCGGTTCGCCATCAGGCACCGGAGTGGGCTGGAGCGCCGCAGAAGCGGTTTGCCTGGGCGGTCGCTTGGGTATTGGCCATCGTCATGTTCTACCTGATCGTGCTCAACAGCGTGATCGGCCCGATCAACCTGGTTGTCTGCGCGACCTGTCTGATACTGATGTTTTTCGAGAGCGCGTTCGGTATCTGCCTGGCCTGCAAGATTTACAACCTGGGTTCCCGCCGGCAGGCGCAACACTGCCCGGGCGGGGTCTGTGAGGTCATGACGCGCCATGACAGCCAGCGGACCGGGTTCGCCCATGCGGTCATCGTTCTGGCTTTCCTTGGAACCATGGCGCTTGTCGCCGACCGTTATTTTCCCCCGCTGGAGGAGGCGGTCGTAGCGGCTGCAGGCACGGACAAAGTGGCGAACGACGGCAGTTGCACGCCACCCGACTGGGCGGTGGCGATGGGCCATGCCGA
>Ga0209467_1002802_pt1 | contig 11991 bp, 9 predicted proteins | sample Higcelwee11metaG_FD_187175 | JGI IMG/M metagenome (GOLD analysis project Ga0209467, IMG submission 187175) | Freshwater pond sediment microbial communities from the University of Edinburgh, under environmental carbon perturbations - High... | ecosystem: Environmental > Aquatic > Freshwater > Pond...
ATTATTTATCATGAGATCCGTTCATTTAAGGAGCGAACAGGCAAAAAGGTGACGGCGGTGATTATGAATGTGGCGGCGTCCGGCGGGTATTATATGGCGCTTCCGGCGGATTTCATCATGGCCCATCCCACCTCCGTCACCGGGTCCGTTGGCGTGCTTTTCATACGGCCGAAAGTATATGGGCTGATGGACAAAATCGGTGTGGACGTGTCCACCACCACTTCCGGCGAAAACAAGGATATGGGATCTCCATTCAGGGCCGCCACGAAAGCTGAAGATAAAATTTTTCAAAACCTGACGGACGTTCTGGGAAAACGGTTTGTGGATCTGGTGGTCGAACACCGGCGCATCACTCCCGATGCGGTCAGAGATATTTCCACCGCCCGGATTTATCTTGCAGAGGATGCGTTGCGTCTTGGGCTTATTGATGAAATCGGTTATATGGCGGATGCCATTGACCGCACCCAGAAATTGGCCGGTCTGGACGAAAACAGCCGGGTGGTGGTCTACCGCCGGGAGGCATTCGCCGATGACAATTTGTATAATTCACAAACCCGGTATGGGGATGCGCATGTTTCTTTATTCGACCTGGGTATTCCGGATGCGGCGTTTTTTAATCTTTCGGGGTTCTATTATCTCTGGCCGGCGGGCCTTAACCGGGATTGACGGGGGACGGACTTAAAACATCGGGTTCTTCATGGTTCAGCAAATAAAAGATAAAGTGACCATCCTAAAGGAAACCCTCAAGGCGATGGGGCTTGCCATTTCGCCATGCACCGGCGGTTTCCGGGTGAAACTGGGTGCCGGCAGTGATGTGGATATTTATGCCTTGAGCAGCAGTCCGGACCATGTCCGGGCCCGCATAAAAGTGAGGGAAACAGACGCCCGGCGGCGGCAGGAGCTGATTGTTGCAGCCAGGGATTCCCTTGCCGGGTATTTAAACGGCGTCGCACGGATAGCCCTTTTTCAAATATCCCGAAAAGCTGAAGGTGTGAGCATCTATAATGCGCTTGTGGAGATGGAAACGGGCAGCGCTTCGGATGCGCCCATGGAGATCAGTGAGGATGCCATCGAGGTGGTTGCTGATGAGGAGACGGATGCTTTATCAAAGCCGGATGACCCGGATGCGTTTGAATTGGATTTTGGCTTTGACATTGACGATAACAATCATTTGAAAAGCACCCGAAAGCTGGCTGAAAAGGCGATGTCGCAACTGGAATCCGTGGACGCGAAAATGCTTCGCCAGAGCCTGGATATGATGGGTCTGAAACGTTCCAGCGCCATCCGGCTGTCGCTGACCCGGATTTTCCGGAGCGCGCTGGATGTGACGGAACTGGAATCCGCTATTCAAAGCGAGGCCTTGAAAATCGTCACCCCCGAAGACCGGGTGGAGCTTCAGACGGTTAAGTCATTAAGCGTGAATGGCTTTCTGGACGTTGTGGTGGATTTGTTATGGCAGGAAGTCTTTAATGGCCAATATTGATGGTTTTACAAAAAAACCTTTTATCTCCGGAGGTTCTTGTGAATCAGACAACAGGTGACAGGATTTCGATTCTCCGGGAAAGTCTGGATGCCGGTCTGTCGCCGGTATTAGATCTTTCCGGCGCGTTCCAGGTGGATTTTGAGCCGGGACGCAGGGTGTACGTTTATATTGAAACCGATGACGGTGCCATTACCGCCCGGTATGAGACCAAAGAAGCCGATATTGAAGCGCGGCGGCGCGAGATAGCGTCCATCCGGGGGTTTCTGCAAAACGAAATTCCCGTGGCAAAAGTGTTTGATTTCCGCCAGACGCAAACACTAAAGGACCGTTTTGTTTATATGACCCGTGTGGAGATAGATCCGGAGGTTTTTTATCACCAGACCATCGTGATGGGAGACGCGGTTCCGGAAACGCCCGTTTTGGACATCGCGGCCGGTGAAACGGCCTTCGAAAAAGCTGGCGCAACCGTAGATGCGGTTTCCCAGGCAGCGTTTATAAATCAGTCTGTCCCGGCGGCTGTTGCGGAAGCGATAAGGGAGATGGAGGCCATTGACGCGAAAACATTGCGCCAGAGTCTTGATATGATGAATTTGAAGCGTTCCAGCGTGGTCAGGATCGCATTAACCCGGCTTTTTCGCAGCATTGGCGATGCGGAGGAACTGGCCGAGGCCGTTTCCCTTGAGGCCGGAAAAATTGTTTCCCCGGAAGACCAGGAAGACCTGCGCATGGTGCAGGTTGTTCATGCAGAAGGATTTTTAAAGCCGGCCATTGATTTATTATATCATGCGGTTTTTAAAAAATAATCATCTTTTCACGAGTATCAGGCAATTACAGCTTCCTTACCGCCCTGACCATTCCGCATTCCACGGCGTCTTTTTTTACAATCTCCCAGTGAACCGAATCTTGCGTTGATACGGTGTCTACCATCACCTGCCATCCATCAGAATAACTGGTGTAACTTTCGGAGGTCCAGTAGCTTTTTGGGCCAGCCGATGGAAAGGCGGGGGCGCTGGTATAAATGCCTGTCAGCTCGGCCGGCGAGGGAAGACGCCAGTCGGTGAACCCGCCGGTCTTTAAGTCCTTGACGTATTTTTTGCTTTCTTCATAGGTCAGGCAAGGGGTGGTTTGACCGACTGTGGAATCCATGGTTGTCCACATTAATCCGGTGCTGGTGTCGACAAACACACCATTCGCCCGTTCCACAAAACGTCCCCCGGTTTTGGCCAGTTTCGTTTTGATGTCCTGGGCGGCCTTGTCCATTTTCTGAGCGGCCAGCAGCCCGGCCAGCCGTTCCATTTCTTTTTGAATTTTTCCTGCCACGGGCGTGTCCGGATAGGCCTCCAGAAAGTCTTTGAGAATCTGCAGCGCGCCGGTGTAATCGGTTCCCATCGCTTCAGCCTTCTGAACCAGTCCTTTATAAATTTTTTCACCCCGGATTTTCTTTTCATATTCCGGCAAAAGCTGTTTTAAGCGGTCGGCATTGCTGTTGTCATAGATGGTGATGTATTTTTGACATAAAGCAAACCCGTCCTCCCATTTTTCCGATGCATCAAAGACCGCAAGCTGTTTGGTGATATAGATAAAATATTCGCCGTTGATTTCGTCAACCAGGGTTTTTACCTGTTCTTTGTTTTTGCCTTCGGGATGGTCCGCAAGATACTGCTGGAAGATTTCTATTTTTTGATCCGGGGAGCCGGTCAGGGAAATGGCCGTCACTTTTTCAAAATCGGATTGTTCGCTTAAAATAAGGGTTTTTTGAGCCAGCTCGCCAAGAACTTTTTTTTCAGCGGGATCGGCGGCTGTCGCCAGCCTTTTGTTATAAAGATCAATGGCCTTTCGGTAGGCTCCGGATTTTATCAGCGCATCCGTCTCAATCAAAAATTCTCGGAAAGCTTCGGCGGACAGACCCTGTTGCAGTGCGCTGATCTGTTTGCCCGCCTCCGTCACCAGCTCACCCGGCGCATGGGTTTTGACATATTTTTCAAGTATCTGGATTTTTTTCTCCGGGTCGGCCTGGGCTTCGACGGTTTTGATTATCCGGTTATATTCGGTGGTCAGGGCATGCTTTTTGTGCATGGATGAAAATGCGGCGCCCCCGATGACTATCGCCGCAACGGCAAGAACCGCTGCCGCCGAGGTCAAGAGAATCATCCGTTTTTTGGCTGGCTTGCTTTCGATACGGTATTTTTTTTTCTGGCAATAATCCCGGAGATAGTCGGCGGCCTCCTGCCGGTCCATTCCGAATTTCATGGCTTTGTCAATAAGGAGATCCACGTATTCGTGCCGGATTTTGTTGTTGGCGGCGGCGATATTGATATCCGAATCCAGCGCGGCGAGCTTGGCCATAGCCAGGCTGACATCATAGGCGATGCGGGTGTCGTTGGTTTTAAATAATGTCAGGCATTGGCCCGCAAGGGTATTGCTCGCCGTCACCATGGCATCTTTTTTGGCTGAAGTGGCAAGCTCCTTTTTTTTTTTGGCTGCCCTTTCCTGAAGGATCTCAAGACCGGCGTTTTCAGACGCCCCGAGAAAGTCATACAGGGATAATTTGCCGATGACTTTCAGGTTGTCATTGATGGCTTTTTCAATGGACCTGTCAAGGGGACGGATTTTGAGATCCCCGACCTCTTTTTCATCTTTGACAATGGGGCATCTGACCCGGCTTCTGATGGTTTCCGGATCCATGCTGTTTTGCCGGGCGATTTTAGACAGATCCGCTTCCGTGAGATAGCCTTTGCCCATGCGGAGATTGATTTGCTGATCCACCCGGATAAACTGATCGCCTTTTTTGGCATTAATCCGCGCCTGGATATCACTGGACTCAAGACCGTGAATTTCGGCAAGTCTCGCGATATCCTCATTGGCAATAAAGCCTTTGCCCATCAGAAGATCGATATGACTGTCGATTTCCGACATTTTGGACTCTTTGCCTTTTTCCAGTGCCGTCGCCGCCGCCGCAACTTCCTGTTCCCGCAGGGCCGCATCCCGCATGACCTGCTCGATTTCCGGGATCATATTAATGAATTTCTGGGCCTGAAGGCCTTTGGTGGGATGATTGCGCAGACGGCTCCATTCCGCTTTTTTTTGCAGAATGGCAGCTTCGATCACATTCGGATCATTTTCCGGCGGATCTATGGTCAGATCCAGAAGTATATAAAAATTTTCTCGTTGCATGGGTGATTACTCGAATGATTTTGAAAATCTTTAATGGACCACCAGGTTCTGGGATCTTTCCTTGGCTTTCTCCAGGGCTTCCCCCTGAATGACGGATGCGGTGTCCACCATCACGTCCACCTGCCGTGATTCGGATTTTTCCAGGGCGGTAATATGCAGCCTGCCTTCTTCATTGAGCACAAAGGTGATCTCAATGGGCAGGTCGGACGGCAGGTTCGGGGGAAGATTGAGAACAGCGGTTTTGATTTCCACGGCCTGGGTCAAAGGGATTTCCACCTGACTGGTTTCGCTTTCCATGATGCGGATCAAGACGGTTTTCTGGTCCACCACGGCCGTGTAAAATGTTTTCTGACGAGTGATGGGAACCGTGGTATTGCGCAGCACAATATTAAAGACGATTTCCTGGTCGCTGGCGGTATGAGCCACAATGCCGAAACTCTTGCTGGTGACATTTTTTACCTTGAGCATGGAGCGTTCAACGCTCGGCAGGGTGTAGCCGGTTTCATCCGCGACTTCCTGGGCCGCTTCTTTAAAGTCTTTGGTGCTGATTTCCTGGCTTTCGATCATTTCCGCGACTTCGTCGATTTCTTGGATGGATTTATTGGTTTTTTTGGCAAGACGCTCGATAAGCCCGTCATTTAGGCTAAGTTTCCACCCGAATATGGCTGCTCCCTTGGCCACCGCTTCATCCGGCTCAAAAACCTTCGGGGTGACCTTGAATTCCTGCTGAATGCGTTCGGTTATATACGGCATGCGGGTGGCGCCGCCCACCAGAATGATTTCATCAAAGGTTTTATATCCCTTGCTTTTTGCTTCCTCAAGCATTTCTCTTGTGAATTCAATGGTTCTTTCCAGCAGGTCTTCGGTAATTTCTTGAAATTTTTCTATATCCAGAGTCATTTTAATCCGTTCGCCGCCATGGGTCACGGATATGGGGGTTTTTGGCCGCTGGCTTAAGATTTTTTTGGCTTTTTCAGCGGAAAGCTGAAGATCCTGCCAGGTGTCCGGATCATCTAAAATGTCTTCCTCGGTGCCCGTCTCACTCTGAAAGACCTCCACCATATAGGCGACCACCCGGTCATCCCAGTCTTTGCCGCCCAGATTATGATCGCCGCCCGTGCAGATGACTTCCACGGAATCCTTGCGGATGTCGATCATGGTGATGTCAAAGGTTCCGCCGCCCAGGTCATAGACCAGCACCACCCGTTCGTTCTGGGTGTCCATGGCGCCATAGGCGATGGCCGCCGCCGTTGGTTCATTGATGATATGCCGGACGTTGAACCCGGCGATCTCACCGGCTTTTCGGGTGGCTTCCCGTTCATTGATGCCGAAATACGCCGGACAGGTGATGACCACATCGGTGACTTTTTCTCCCAGATACTGTTCCGCGTCCTGGGCGAGTTTTTTTAAGATATAGGCTGAAATTTCCTCGGCCCGGTATTCCTCGGAATTATGCAGGAAAACAAAATTGGGTTCTCCCATGGAGCGCTTCACAAAGCTGACAACGTCATTGGGATAGAGTTTTGAGCTTTCCTTGGCCACATCTCCCACCACAATGCTGTCTTCGTCAAAGAAAACAACCGATGGCATGACCCGTTCGTTTTCCGCATTTGGAATGATCACCGCTTTTCCGAATTCATCCACATAGGCGATGGAGGAGTAGGTGGTGCCGAGGTCAATGCCGAAAATATGTTTAGATTGATCGGTCATGAGTGATATTAATCCCCTGAAGGTGAATCTGCTTGATAAATGTATACGGATACCATTTCGGGGCGGATGATTTTGCCGTCCCATTCATATCCGGGCCGCAGCCGTTCGGCAATGGTTTTGTCCTTTGTTATATCATTTGTTGGAACTTTGTTTAATATCCGCTGGCGGGTAGGGTCAACGGCGTTTCCGTCGCCAGTAAAAGGCGTCACGCCTTCCCAGGAAAACATATCTTCAAGGTCTGAGGCGATATTCTCAATATACTTTAAGAGTTTTACGGATGTTTCATCGCAATCCTGCTGCTGGTTATAGTGATTGGTGATCTTTCTCATGTCGTCCACGATCTTGATGACATCCATGACAAGCCGGTGCAGATATTTTTTGAGCAGGCCATCCCGGTGCTGCTGAAGGCTTTGATGCAGTTCATCAATGATTTTATTTTTGTGGTCGTCATACTTGAGCTTGGTGTCGAACGCCTGGGCCAGATCTTCTATCTGAAGTTTGATGGCTTCAAGAAAGGCTGTCTGTTGGTTCATGTCCGGAAGGACATCCGAAGACGCCGGGAGAACACCGGCAATCGGCATTTCCGAGAGAGGCGGAGCGGGCTGACCAGCTTCTATGGCAATGGCTTCCGGTGTCTGTTCCGCATTCATGGCAGGAGATTCAACATCGGTGCCGAATGATACGGTATGCAGGGGCGGGGCAGGTTCTTCACCGGCAGGCGGAAGCAGCGCATCATGAATCGATATGCCGATCTCGAAATCGTCATCCAGCAGCGCGGCATCGATATCCCCGCCCTCGCGGTTATCCACCATACTTAGCGAGCCATGGTCATTATCGCCATCATTTTTTGGGGTATTGTTTTCCGGGTCGTCATTTGCGGGGAGGTCGGTTTCTGGATTTTCATTCTTCATAATAGTCCTGCTTTTTTGATGAAAAAAAGCTGATTTGTAAAAAAACAGCCAATCCCTGCCGAGTGCTGAATATTTTGATTTCTTAGTTATTCCTACGTATTAAATTTAAACCAGGCCATTATGTCAAGTAAAATGTCAATCGCTATCAAAATAAATAGTGCTTGGTTCCAGCATATTGGCGATGTCTCTCTTATCGAATATGAGAATTGACGGCGGCCAGCAGCCATGCTGCCCATCGGTCAATGCCTTCGCCGGTTTTGCACGACACCGTGAAAATTTTAATATTCGGATTCAGCCGCCGGACCCGTTTCTCCATGCGTTCCACACTGAAATCCGACAGGGGCAGGTAGTCCATCTTGTTGACAATCAGGGCCTGGCATTTGGAAAACATCAGGGGATATTTGAGGGGTTTGTCATCCCCTTCCGGAACGGATAAAATCATGATATCCATGGTGGCTCCGGTGTCAAACTCCGCCGGGCAGACCAGGTTGCCTATGTTTTCGATAAAAATTACATCCAGGGCGCTGGTATCCAGGGCTGCCAGGCCTTTTTTTACCATGGACACATCCAGGTGGCAAAATCCGCCGGTCCGGAGCTGAATGCTTTGGATGCCGGTTTCGGCGATTTTTTCGGCATCCACCATGGAATCAATATCCGCTTCAATCACGGCTATTTTTAAATCATTCCGGAGCGCCCGGATGGTCTGAAGCAGGAGACTGGTTTTGCCGGCGCCGGGAGACGCCATGAGGTTCACCATGAAGGTTTTTTCTTTTTTTAACGCATCCCGCAGCGTTTTGGCCGCAGCGTCATTGTCCGACAGGATATCTTCTTTGACTTCAATAAGTTGAATTTTGCTCATGAATCATCCCCCATTGGTTTGGTATATATTAGAAATGAAAAAACATATCCCTTCCGCAGTTAAATGGCAAACATATCTTTAAGCTGCCCTTCTTGTCAGGGGAAAACCGGTATTCCCCTGATTTTTGTGTTAGCTGATTCCTGTTGACATGGCCCCCCAGGCCGCTAAGATAACTGGCAGACTCGCAAACCTTTGAACCATAAAACACCAGGAGAAAACAATGATTTCAAAGCAAGCCATTATTCTAAAGGCCAAAGAGTTCGGGTTTGAGGATGCGGGGTTTACCACCGCAGCACCTTTTGAGACGCATCGGCAGTTTCTGGAAGAACGGCAGGAGGATTATGGCTGGGCCGAAGCCGTGGGCCTGGAACTCTTGAAGGGCACGGACCCGAAGGCCATTATGCCGGAAGCGGAAACCGTTATTGTGTTGATGGAGGTGTATTTTCGGGCATCTTATCCCAGGACCATGGAAGGGCATTTCGGGCGGTGTTATCTGGATGACGACCGGGTGACCAAAGACGGCCTGAGCCTGCGGATTAAAGGGTTCCGGGGTTTTTTGCGGGAAAACGGCGTGGATTCCAAGGTGCCGTTTAATCTACCCCACCGGGTGGCGGCGGCCCGGGCCGGCATGGGCACATTCGGGAAAAACTGCCTGTTTTATTCCAGCCGGGTGGCCCGGCAAAGTTCATGGGTGCTGCCCATTGCGGTGGTAGTCAACCGTGAGTTTGAACCGGACGAACCCACCCTTCAAATGGGCTGCCCGGATTGGTGCCGGAACGCCTGCATCGCCGCCTGCCCCACCAGGGCGCTTAAAGGAAACGGCGCCATTGACCCTCAAAAATGCATTTCGTTTTTAACCTATTTCGGACGGGGCTTGACCCCGAAAGACCTTCGGGAACCCATGGGCATTTATGTTTACGGGTGTGACCGGTGCCAGAATGTGTGTCCCCGAAACGCCGCCTGGCTGGCCGCTGACCTGCCGGTCAATGAGAAGGCGGCGGCCAAGGCCGAAAATTTTAATCTGTCGGCCTTGCTGCACATGGACAAACCGTATTTTGAGGTCAAGGTCTGGCCCCATATGTTTTATATGTCCGCCGATGATCTGTGGCGATGGAAGATGAACGTGGCCCGGGCCATGGGAAACACCCGCGACCCTGCGTTTTCGGATGATCTGATCCGTGCATTTAGTGAAAATTCCGATGAGCGCGTGAAATGCATGGCGGCCTGGGCACTGGGCCGTATCGGGCGGAAAAAAGACCGTCAGATCCTGGAAGGGTTTTTGGCTTCAAGTTCGGGGATTGTGAAAGACGAGGTGGCGGATGCGCTGGCGGGGTTTTCCTAATCCGACAGATAATACTCCACTGTCGATACCACCCGCACCTGTTTAATATGCGGGTTATTATTGTCCCGGGGTTCGATGGTGAACTGGCCCTGGGACGCCCGTTTGATTTTGCCGAGGGTGCTTTTGGAATCCGCCGCGAATTTTTCCGCCACTTCCCGTGCGTTTTTGGTGGCTTCCTCGATCATTTTCGGCTTGATTTCATTGAGCCGGGTAAACAGGTATTCGGTGGCCTGGTAATTGTTGCCGGTAAAGGCGATGCCCTGCTTGCCAAGTTGCGAAAGATCGTTCATGGCGCCCCGAACCGCAGTGATGTTTTTCGAATACACGGTCACGGTCTGTTCGCCGGTGTACCGGAACTCCGGAGGCGTTGAATCGCCGTAGCTCTGGGCGGATTTGTCGGTGATGGCCGGGGAAGAAATTGAAATTTCAGATGCCGAGATGCCCTGTTTGTCCAGAAACGTCCGGATTTTCGCGGCGCTTTGTTCAAGAGACGTATAGAGACCGCCGAGATCGTTGCCCGCCTCGATAAAGGCAATGGGCCATATCACCACGTCCGCCGGGTATTCCTTTTCGGAAAGGCCTTTGACGGAAACGGTTCTTTCATATTCCTTGAACGTGATGGCGGCGTCGGCCAGAAGCCAGCCCAGAGCGGAAAGTCCCAGAAGAATGCAGATGCCTAAAGTCATCGCGCTGAATTTGCTGTTTTCTGCCACTCTATTTCCTCCTTTTTGCTTTGCCATCCCTTTAACTCACAAACGGCCGCCGCAACACCGTATCTTTTTTCCACCGCAGATCGTTTTTCCCCGGATACGCGATATTATAATGCAGGCCCCGGCTTTCCTTGCGGTGAGTGGCGCAGCGGATGATGAGCTCGCCGACGGTGGCGATATTCCGGAGTTCAATCAGATCCGGCGTGATTTTAAAATCCCAGTAATATTCGTTGATTTCGCTCTGGATCATGTCGATGCGGCGTTTGGCCCGCTCCAAGCGCTTATCGGAGCGGACAATGCCCACATAATTCCACATGAGCCGACGCACGGCATTCCAGGAATGGGTCACCATGATGACCTCGTCACTGTCGATGGCTCCCGCATCATCCCAGGGGGGCAGGGCCGGGGTGGGCTCAAAAGTGATGCTTTTGTGGTCTAGAATGGCTTTGGCCGCCGCGTTATGGGCGTATACCAGGGCTTCCAGCAGGGAATTGCTGGCCAGGCGGTTCGCGCCGTGAAGTCCGGTGCAGGCAGTCTCGCCGATGGCGAAAAGACGCTGGATATTGGTCTGTCCGTAGATATCAGTGGCCACGCCGCCGCACATATAATGGGCCGCGGGCACCACGGGGATGGGGTCTTTGGTCATGTCAATGCCGAAGGTCAGGCATTTGGCGTAGAGGTTGGGAAACCTTGTCCGGATGTGATCGGCGTCCTTGTGCGTGATATCCAGAAACACGGAGTCGTCACCGCTTTTTTTAAGCTCCGAGTCAATGGCCCGGGCCACCACGTCCCGGCAGGCCAGTTCCTTGAGGGGAGAATACTGCTCCATGAACCGATGGCCCGAAGCGTTCACGAGATATGCGCCGTCTCCGCGAACCGCCTCGGAAATCAGGAAATTTTTGGCCGACGGGTGATACAGACAGGTGGGATGGAACTGGACGAATTCCAGATTGGCTACGGTGGCCCCGGCCCGGTAGGCCATGGCGATGCCGTCCCCGGTGGCGATGTCCGGGTTGCTGGTGTATTCATAGACCTTCCCGGCCCCGCCGGTGGCCAGCACGATGGTCCGGGCGCAAAATGTGTGGATTTCGGCGGAGTGCCGTTCCAGCACGTAGGCCCCGTAGCAGTAATCCTCGTGGGTGGTGATGATGGTCCCCCGCTGAAATCGCGTGGACCGGATGATGAGATCAATAGCGATATGGTCTTCAAACACTGTGATATTCGGATGGTTCCGGATCCGGTCCACCAGGGCCTGTTCCACGGCCAGGCCGGTCAGGTCATCCGCATGAACAATCCGGTTGTGGGAATGGCCCCCTTCCCGGCACAAATCCAGGTGCAGTTCCGAGGCGTCTGCGGATCCGGCATTCTGGCGGTTGAACCGCACTCCCAGATCCACCAGCTCCTGAATGCGCTCCGGTGCGGTTCTCACCACCATTTCCACCACATTTGGGTCGCAGATGCCGTCCCCGGAAGCGTGGGTGTCCGCGATATGGGCCTCGAAGGAATCTGTTTTGGCAAGCACCGAGGCGATGCCGCCCTGGGCGTAGGCGGTATTGCTTTCCGCGATATTGCGCTTGGTGATGATGGTGACACTGGCGTGATCCGCCACCTTGATGGCGAACAGCAGTCCCGCCACCCCGCTGCCGATGACCAGAAAATCCGATTCATGTTCCATTATATAATCTCTTTATTTAAGGGATCCTCTAAAAATTCATTTTTTGAAAAATGAATTTTTCGGAAGACAAAATTTTTAAAAACTTGTTTTTCTCGGGTAATCATTGTGAGTATTCATCGTATTTCGG
>Ga0209467_1002805_pt1 | contig 11983 bp, 4 predicted proteins | sample Higcelwee11metaG_FD_187175 | JGI IMG/M metagenome (GOLD analysis project Ga0209467, IMG submission 187175) | Freshwater pond sediment microbial communities from the University of Edinburgh, under environmental carbon perturbations - High... | ecosystem: Environmental > Aquatic > Freshwater > Pond...
GAACTATATGAAGATCAGGCTTGGTGCCGGATCAGTAGGTAACCAGAACCTTCCCGGCGGAGCACCCAACCCACCCTACACCTCTAACGTCAACTTCTGGCCCGGTCCCGTCGGATTCGGACAGGTTGGCACTGCCTCCACCAACTTCATTGCAGGTATTGCCAATGCTGACCTGGGCTGGGAGTCGGTCATCACCTACAACGGAGGTATCGACTTCGGCTTTGCCAACGGCAGGATAGACCTGACGGTGGATCTCTACAAGAAGATCACATCCAACATGCTTCTCTTCAGCACCGGCCCCGCACTTCTGGGCGTGGGTGATGCATGGAACGACCTGAAGGCCCCGATCGGAAACGTTGGCCAGATGACCAACACCGGTATTGATCTGAGCCTTCTGACACGTAATATTGTCAGGCCCAATTTCTCATGGAACACCTCAGTAATATTCTCACATTATAAGAATGTGCTTGACAGGCTCATTAATGAATCCTCCTCCATTGACGGTAAGATCTACTATGACAACTACCTGATCACTCATACGGTACCGGGTTATGCAGTAGGCACATTCTGGGGTCTGGTAACTGACGGACTGTTCCGTACTGAGGCCGAACTAGCCGCCTCATATCCGCAGTTCGGTTCGGCAATTGCCGAGAATGAGACATGGCTTGGCGACGTGCGGTTTGCAGACCAGAACGGTGACGAGATCATCGACTCCAAGGACCTGACATTCATAGGCAGTCCCATACCGGACTTCACCTTCGGCTTTACAAACAATCTCCGCTACAGGAATATTGACCTGTCGGTCTTCCTCCAGGGAAGCTACGGAGCTGAGATATACAATTTCATGAAGTGGCAGCTGGAGAGGATGAATAACGTCTACTACAACCAGTCGACCGCCGTAATGGACAGGTATACCGCTGACAACACAGATGGCGTTCTGCCGAGGTTCTCAAATACCAACACCAACAACACGGCAATGTCAGACCGTTACGTTGAGGACGGATCCTATGTAAGGGTTCAGAATATCACGCTCGGTTACAGGCTGCCAAAGACACTCGTAAACAAGGTGAAGATGAACAGCCTGAGAGTGTATGTGTCGGTTCAGAACCTCTACACCTTCACCAACTACTCAGGGTATGATCCTGAGGTAGGCTCGTACAATAACAGTATTAGGCTTATGAGCGTTGATGCAGGCCACTATCCTAATCCCCGCACAATCTTGGGCGGTGTAAGTGTTGAGTTTTAATGACTTAAAAAATTTGATCATGAAAAACAGATTTATATACGTGATTTTGATCCTGGCAGCAACACTTGCATCATGCAGTGAGTCGTTCATCGAGCGTCCCTCTCTTTCGGGGCTCACGGTGAGCAACTACTACAACACTGCAGACGAGGTGAGGGCTGCGACAAGTACTATTTACTCAGGACTGGCGTGGACAGGGTATGAGTCTCGTGCCCTTGACTGCATCGGGGAGATATTATCCGGCAACGAGCATACCTATAACGGTGATGACACTCCCTTCCAGGAGATGACTGTATCGGCCACCTCGGTTCGCCTGTCCGACTCATGGAAGGCTTTTTACAAGGTAAACGGATGGACCAGTTCACTGATGGCTATCCTTGAGCAGAAGAAGACTGACGGCGGTGACCCCGCAATTCTTGATCCGGCGATAGCCGAATGCCACTTCCTGCGGGGGACGGTCTATTTCTACATCGCCCGTATATGGGGCCATGCACCTATCGTTACCGATCCCGGTGCAATAGCCCTGACAGGTGATTTCCAGATCCCCCGTTACTTCCAGGAAGATGTTCTCCGGTTCGCACTTGAGGAGCTTCAGCTTGCTGAGGCAGGTCTGCCCGAGACCGATGTCCCCGGCAGGGTGACCAAATATTCGGCAAAAGGGATGATGGCCAAGCTATACCTCTATAAGAAGGACTATGCGAATGCCAAAATCAAGGCAGGAGAGGTTATTACCTCAGGTTATTATGACCTCTTCCCCGATTACCGTGCAATGTTCAATGCAAGCGCCAACAACAACAACATTGAGACGCTCTTTGCAGTACAGCACCAATGCACGATGAACCCATGGGGATCAGGCAACCAGATGAATCCTGACCGCGGACCCTCGAGCCTGCAGACTGATGAAGCAAGTATGTGGGAGCTCTTCAGGCCTTCGCTTGACCTTATTGCCGCCTATGAACCCAATGACAAAAGGCGCGCCGGTTCAGTGATGGAGCATGGATGGACCATGCCTTCATGGAAACCTCAGAAGTTGCCGCAGAGCGACGGGTCATTCTCTGTCAATGATGCCGCATACAATGCATTCATGAAGGATGGCTACAGATATGATACAATCCAGCCAACCAACCAGGGAGGAAGCCTCAACGGCACCCGGTCAACAATTGCCAAGTATGTTGTAGGACCAGGCTCCAAATACGGGGGCGAACAGGTCATCGGCATGAATACCGGTATAAACTTCATGATGCTGCGGTATGCCGATATCCTTCTCATCTACGCTGAGGCAACGCTCGGAGACAGTCCGTCAACAGCCGACGCATCAGCTCTTACAGCTTTCAATAAGGTACGCCTGCGTGCAGGACTGCCCACCATGGAGGTGCTGACAATAGATGACATCATGCAGGAACGCCGCGTGGAGTTCGCATTTGAAGGCGATTACTGGTTTGACATAACCCGTCAGGGGTTCGCTAAGGCCAAACAAATTATTGAAGCTCAGAACAGGGGTACCATACCTGGTAACTTTGTCCGTGTGACCAACTTCACCGAGGAAAAGATGTTCCTCCCCATCCCGGCTTCTGAAGTACTTCAGGACCCCAGGCTTGATGATGATCCAGAACCCTATTATACCAAATAGCCATGTCAGATATGAAAAAGATAAAGTATAACAGGTTGTCAGTATCACTGCTGGTGCTGGTGACCATCTTCACGGGCCTCTTCTTCCAGTCGTGCGACGAGCAGGACGAGCTGATGACGCCGGAAATATCCTATATCCGCAAGACAGACCCCATAAAGTCTGACTCGCTTGTGGCCCATGCATTCATGGGAGACAATATCGCAATCATCGGCAAGAATCTCGGGAATGTGGATGAGATCTGGTTCAATGACCAGAGAGCAGCCCTGAACCCCAATCTTGTCACTCCCACATCGATTATCATCCAGGTTCCGGAGATCATCCCTGCCACCGTGACCAACAAGCTGATTCTGATAAACAGCGACAAGGTCGGAAGGCTGGAGTATGACTTCGGCGTGGATGTTCCCGCACCACTGGTTGACAAGATGGTTTGTGAATATGTCGCAGACGGGGAGACGGCCATAATAAAGGGAAACTATTTCGTTGATGATCCTGCATCTCCTCTGACAGTGCTCTTCCCGGGTAACATTCCGGGTACTATAGTGAGTTCAACAATCGATGAGATCCAGGTGACAGTACCTTCCGGCGTGGGACCGGGCCAGATAGAGGTAAAAACCCTTTACGGCAAGACCAGATCGCGGTTCTTCTTCCGTGATGACAGGAACATCATACTGAACTTTGACAACCTGACTGCCGCCGGCGGATGGCGTTCAGGAGTCATTGGCAGCTCTAATCCCGAACCTGTTGACGGTAATTATGTAAGGTTCTCGGGTACCATGTCCGGATCCGCCACCAGCCCTACATGGAATGAAGACGCATTCAGCTTCGACCTTTGGCCACAGGCCAACGGCCGGCCTGATGCTCCCTTCTATACCGGCGAGATCAAGGACGGATTGATAAAATTTGAGGTAAATGTGGTTGCCCCATGGGAATCGGCAGCACTTCAGATGATCTTTACCCCTTATTCAATCACAGGAACCAACAGCTATATTGCAGACGAAGTCTTTCCCAGAGGCCTGTGGTATCCCTGGAAGGAGACCGGCACATACAAGACTGACGGGTGGATAACGGTTTCATTCCCGCTTTCTGATTTCAAATACACATACAAGGGAGCCGTGAGCACCCAGGCGCTGACGGGAGATATGCTGCGCGGGCTTACATTCTTTGTCTGGCACGGGGGTGTGGCAGGAACTGACTGTAATCCGCATATCTGTATAGACAACATACGTGTGGTACCGAAGTAACATCAACAGAAAAACGATTTACGATGTATAAGATCCAAATAAAATTCCGCAACCGGGCGCTGCTCCTTGCCGCGCTGTGCGTGGTATGCACAGGCCTCCTTCTTACCTCCTGCGAGGGAGAAGAAAAGGAAGATCCCAAGGTAGCCCTCAAAAGCTTCGGGCCCATGCCCATTGCCAGAGGGGCTGAACTGAAATTTATCGGGGCGAACCTTGATAAGGTGACTGCAGTGGTATTGCCTGACAACATCACAATTACCACATTTACATTAAAAACCCCTGCACTGCTGACGCTGACCGTACCTCAGGAAGCCATGCCTGGTTATGTGACGCTGAAGACACCTGACGGCGATATCACAACCAAGACTACAATAGGTTTCTCTGAGCCCATCTCCATTGCCGGTTTCACCCCTGCCACTGTCAAGGCAGGTGACGAACTGACAATAACGGGTGATTACCTGAACCTGGTGGGTGAGGTGATTCTATCCGACCGTATTACTGTGGCTGAGGATGATTTTATCAGTCACAGCCGTACCGAGATCAAGCTGGAGGTGCCCGCAGAGGCGCAGACGGGTAAGATTGCAGTATCCAATGCTGAGGAAGAACCCATAATTGTCTATTCAGCCACAAGCCTCACAGTAAAGCTTCCTGTATTCACTTCAATCACCCCCAACCCTGTTAAGGCAGGAGCAGCGCTCACAATAGCGGGCACCGACCTTGACCTGGTTGAATCCATTATCCTCGGTGGAAACAAGGTGATCGAGGCTGCTGACTTTACTTCCCATAACGCCACAGAGATAGTCATCAGTGTGCCCGATGATACAAAAGACGGCAAGGTCACAATGATACCTGCCTCAGGTGTTAATGTTGTATCAGCAGATGACGTGGTTATGGTCGTGCCAACAGTCAGCGTCACCCCTGTGACACTGAAGAACGGGCAGGATATCACTGTCACCGGAACCAATCTTGACCTGGTAGATCATGTGATATTCGGCGGAAACAAGCAGGGCACAATAGTAGCCGGCGGAACCGCTACCCAGATTCTTGTCACTGTGCCTGATGATGCTGTTACAGGCGTTGTGACCTTTGTCACCAAGGCTGCGAAGGAAATAGCAGGGCCAAACCTCACTATGATTGACCCGGTATTTACCTCCTTCAGCCCGACATCAGCCAGGGCAAATACCGCTATAATCATCACAGGTACTGACCTTGACCTGGTCACCAAAGTGATCTTTACAGAAAATATCGATGGAACAATAGGTGCCCGGACGCAAACCTCCCTGACGGTTACAATACCTGTCGGTGCCAAAACCGGTAAGATAACACTGGTAGCAAAGAATGGCGTCCGGGTTCAGTCTGCCATTGACTTCACCCTTCTTGCCAACCTTCCTACATTCGGTTCATATACCGAGCCCCGCGGCGAGCCGGGGAAAATCCTTACAATCAACGGCACAAACATGCTGCTGGTGAAGGAGCTTATATTCCCGGGAAATGTTTCAGCAACGGCCTATGGCGTCAAGACGGACACCAGGATTGAGGTTTATGTGCCTATGAATGTCACCCGTGGCTTCGGGACCATAACACTGCTGACATATGAGGGCGAAGAGGGTATCTTCCCCAGAATATTCTTAGGCGCCACCGACCCGATAGTGGATCCTGCGCTGATGATCAACGATTTCGAGGTGCATGACGGACATGATCTGGGATGGGATAACTGGGGAGGAGCCGTTGAACTGGGAAGCAATCCGGCAATAGCCATCTCAGGCAATTATATGCACGGTGTTCTTACGGCTCTTAACGGGTGGACCTGGATATGGGGATGCAACCACAATCAGTTGCCTAAAGTATCTGTTACCAAAGCTGACCACCTGCTGAAGATGGACGTGCTTATCAACAAGCCGTTTGCTGCCGGTACAGGATCATTCACAATGAAGCTGGCCGGTACTGATATTGACATCGGTCATCTTGGCCTCCAGAATGATGACGGCACCTGGTCAACACCTGGATGGATCACCGTCACGTTCGATCTGGCCACATACTCGGCACTGCCGGCAGTGATTCCTGCGAGCGGCGACTGGGGCATGACCCTCTGGACAGGGGTTAGCATGGATCTTACAGGGTTATATATAGATAACATTAGGTTTGAACACAAGTAATGGTGATTAATTAAATCAACCGTTTGGCTTAGAGCAGAGGGTATCTCATTTATCATCGTATAAATTGAGGTACCCTCTGTAATTTTTCTCATATTAGTATCCGCAACAGATGAATATGTTTTTCCGACTGCCATATTTAACCCTCTCCCTTTTCCTGAGCTCACTGCCGGCCGATGCCCAGGGTACAAAGTATGAAGCCGAAAACGGCATCCTGACAGGCACAGTGGCAGAAACAGCCGTCGCCGGTTACTCAGGTTCGGGCTATGTAAACGGATTTGATAATGACGGAGATAAGGCAGTGGTTACCTTCTCTCTGGCTGAGGCAGGCAACTATGATATCTACGTTGGTTACGGAGCTCCCTACGGCGATAAGAAAAATGTTATCAGCATCAACGGTAATTCTTCAGAGATGTCCTTTCCCGCCATCACCGGATTTGCTGAGGCAGCATTCGGCAGGGCTGCTCTGAAGCAGGGAACCAATACAATCGCCATCATCAAGTCATGGGGCTGGTTCCTGCTTGATTATATCCGTATCGAACCCAATACTGACCCCGAAATAACAGTACAGCTTCCCTATAACCTGGCAACTCCCTCGCCACTTACGGAGACCCGAAGATTATGGAGCTATGTCATGGACAGTTTCACACACAATATTCACTCAGGCGCAATGAGCCTCAATGCGAAGGAGGAGGCTGAATGGCTCTTTGCACAGACAGGAAAATTCCCTGCGCTCATCGGTCTCGACTTCATGAACCATAACCGGAACTACAGCTGGTTTGACAAGTCGGTACTGATCAGTGAAACGAAGAACTGGTACAACGGCAACGGGCTGGTGGCCATCTGCTGGCACTGGCGCGATCCGTCACGGGCAACGGAAGCCTTTTATACCGCAGATACCGGCTTCGATGTGTCGAAGATCACCGAGACAACCTCTCCTGAATACCAGGCCATGCTCGGCGATATTGACATCATAGCCGGCTACCTTAAACAGCTCAATAACGAAAATATTCCCGTACTCTTCAGGCCGCTGCATGAGGCTTCCGGGGGATGGTTCTGGTGGGGTGCCAAAGGCCCGGAACCATGCAAGGCCCTCTGGAGAATCATGTTTGACCGGATGGTTAACTACCACGGCCTGAAAAACCTTATCTGGGTCTGGACAACAGATGCGGCAGCAGATAACCTCGACTGGTATCCGGGTGATGACTATGTGGATATCCTCGGCGCGGATATCTACGCTGCAGACGGAGACTTCAGCTCACAGGTCCTGACCTTTAATTCCATAAAGGAGAGGTTCGGCGGCCGCAAGCTTATCACACTCAGCGAGAACGGCCCTGTTCCCGACCCTGATAACCTTGTTGCCGACAATGCCCATTGGTCTTGGTTCATGCCCTGGTACGGCGGTTTCATCCGTGACGGCATAAAAAATCCCCTGTCGCACTGGCAGAAGGTGATGAACCATGAGTATGTGATCACCCTCGATGAGATGCCGGACCTGAAGAATTATCCTCTCAGTGATGAGGTTGACTACAGCATGTATCCGCAGGGGTTCTTCATGGCCGACTGGCAGCCGCGGACAACAACCAGTCCGGAGTACAGCGAGGCACAGTCTGTGACTGACCCGGTGACTGTGGCCATTACTGTCGACTGGAGTGATACGCTCACGAAGATCCCGCAGTATCTCTTTGGCGATAACGCAAATCTCTGGACAGGGCCGATGTCAGACAATCCGACCCTGATGAAAAACATTACAAACCGCGACATGGGTCTCCTGCGAGGTCCGGGGGGCAGCCTGTCGGATGTCTTCTTCTGGAACCGCAGCCTGAACCAGAGACCTGTCGATATTCCTTCCACACTTGCCGGGTCCACCGCTACAGACTGGCCCTGGTACGGGCAGAGAGCGGAGAACTGGACGATGCATGTCGATTCGTTCTACAGCATCCTGAGCAAGACCGGTGTCACCGGCATAATCACCGTTAATTACGGCTATGCCAGGTACGGTACAGGCACTGACCCCGTGGCCCAGGCAGCACACATGGCAGCCGAATGGGTCAGGTATGACAACGGCAGGTCGAAATTCTGGGAGATAGGCAACGAGGTGTTCGGCAGCTGGGAGGCAGGCTACAGGATAGACCGCTCTCTGAACAAGGACGGCCAGCCGGAATATATAACACCCACACTGTACGGCCAGCACTGTCGTGTCTTCATTGACTCAATGAAGGCAGCCGCAGCAGAGACCGGCGTTGACATTAAGATAGGCGTCGTGATGGTCGAAGCCTCCGGCACCCACTCGACCTGGAACAACCTGGTTGCCGCAGAGGTGGGTAACCTCGCCGACTTCTATTCAGTGCACAGTTATTATACCCCTTACAACACCAATTCAGATGTGGCGACGGTTCTGGGCTCATATACGAAGACCGAAGGGTATAAGAATTATGTCTGGAATGAGGTGACCAGGGCAGGCATGCCGAATCTGCCCATCGCTCTCACCGAATACAACATCTTTGCCACCGGATCCAACCAGGCTGTATCGCATGCCAACGGCATGCAGGCCGTGCTTGTAACCGGTGAACTGATACGGTCAGGCTACGGAGCCGCCAACCGCTGGGATCTTGCAAACGGATGGGATAACGGCAATGATCACGGGATGTTCTCCTATAATGAACCTGGCATACCGAATTACACTCCGCATCCTGCCTTCTACCACCTGTACTATATGCGCAGGCACACAGGCGATGTTCTCCTGAACTCGGCAGTCACCGGTGCCCCAGGCGTGGTAATCACCCCCACAGCGTTCAGCTCCGGTCAGATGGGAGCCTCACTGGTGAACACAACCAAGGTGCGCAAGGTGGTCAGGCTGAACCTGAAAGACTTTAAAGCCGGAGACAGATTCTATACATATACTTTGTCGGGTACCGCAGGTGAGGACTTCTCACGGAAGGTTTTCATCAACGGAACCGGCGGCACCCTTGCTGCCGGAGGTCCGCTGAACTACGAATCGCTTAAGGCAAACGGATACCTGACCGGCGAGGAGATAAAAATCGTTCTACCTCCTCTTTCTGCGGTTTATATTATTGTTGAACCGGGTACTAAGGTGCTGGCGATAAATAATGTTGTCACTGCCGTGGATCACAGCAGGGCAGAGGGAACGTTTGTCGTTTACCCGAACCCATCCTCCGGCTCATTCACCGTTGGCAACCTGCCTGAAAATGATAGTATCATTGAGATCACCGACCTCCGCGGAGGCGTTCTGTTCCGGAAGACAATGGAGCAGGGCACCCCGGATATAACCCTGACTCCCGGCCTGCCGGCAGGCATCTATCTGATATGCCTGCAGACTGAGGGTCACACTGCAACGAAGAAGTTAATAATTAATTAATATATGGTTATGAAGAAGATGCGAGTACATGGCGCGCTTGTGACGCTTTTGGGTATCGTGGCATTGATATGCCATTCGTGTTCCTCCGGCCCCTATGAAAGAACGGAAGACGGTGTAATTGTACGACTTAATGAAAAGTCTGACTTCCCGGGTCAGGCAGTACGGCTGCAGGTCATATCGGACAGGATTGTCAGGGTAACATCGGTACCCTCGGGCGAGTTCCCCGAAACAGTCAGCCTGATAACCGTCCCTCAGCCTGACCGTGATACAGAATTTACAATTGAGAAAGGCGAAGGACACATTACCCTTGGCACCCCGGCCCTGAACGCTGAGGTCTCCCTGAAAACAGGGGAGGTCATCTTCACCGGCACTGACGGAACGGTATATGTCGCCGAACAGGAGGGCGGAGGCAGGTCATTCACCCCTGTGACTCAGGAGGGAGAGAGCTTCCATGTAGTGAGGCAGCAGTTTGAATCGCAACCCGATGAGGCAATATATGGCCTCGGCTCCAATCAGACTTCATATATGAACCTCAAGGGCAAGGATGCCGACCTCTTCCAGTACAACACAATGGCAGTGGTGCCATTCATCATATCGAACCGCAACTACGGCATACTCTGGGATAACAACTCCAGGACCAGGTATGGTGACATACGTGAATGGAGCGAGCTCTCTGCCATGAAACTCTATGACAAGAACGGTAATGAAGGCGGTCTGGCCGCAATTTATGCAGACCGGAAAACGGGGAAAAAGATTCATCTGATCAGGAGTGAGAAGGAGATAAACTACCAGTTCATACCTGACCTGGTGAAGTTCCCTGAAGGATTCAGCCTCGGCGACGGTATGGTGACATGGGAGGGTGATTTCGAGTCTGACACTACCGGTGAACACAAGTTCATGTTCAACTCCGCCGGTTATGCGAAGCTCTGGATTGACGGCAAGCTGATCTTCGACCGTTGGCGCCAGTGCTGGAATGCATCCACAAACTACTTCACAATGCATCTTGAGCAGGGCAGACGATATCCGATCAAGATAGAATGGATCCCCGACGGCGGTGAGTCATTCATAACACTCAAGTACCTGACTCCCCCCGATGCAGAGGAGCAGCAGAGGATATCATTCTGGTCAGAGGTAGCCGACCAGATCGACTACTATTTCATCAGCGGCGATAATATGGACGGTGTTATAAGCGGATACCGCACCGTCACAGGCAAGGCGCCAGTGATGCCCAGGTGGGCCATGGGATTCTGGCAGAGCCGCCAGCGTTATACAACACAGGATGAGGTGCTGGGCGTGGTGCAGGAATACAGGAAGAGAGAGATTCCGTTCGACAATATCGTGCTCGACTGGCAGTACTGGCCGATAGACAAGTGGGGCGATCACCAGTTTGACTCCATCCGCTTCCCCGATCCTGACGCGATGATCAGAACTCTGCATGAGGAGCTGAACGCGAATATCATGATCTCGGTATGGCCCAAATACTATGTCGGCACTGAGAACTATGAAGCAATGAACAGCAAGGGCTGGCTATACAAGCGTAACGTTGAAAAAGGTCAGAAGGACTGGATAGGATATATTTCAACCTTCTATGACGCCTTTAACCCTGATGCCCGCAAGGCCTTCTGGGATCAGATAAACACCTCCCTCTACAGCAAGGGCATTGATGCATGGTGGCTTGATGCCACCGAGCCCGATATCTGCTCCAACCTGCCAATGGAAGAGCGCAAGGCACTCATGAACCCTACTGCCATGGGATCAGCATCCAGGTATTTCAATGCCTACGCACTGGTGCAGGCACAGGGTGTCTTCGAGGGCCAGCAAGCCACCGATCCCGGCAACAGGGTTTTTATTCTGACACGGTCAGCCTTCGCAGGGTTGCAGAGGTACTCAGCAGCCAACTGGAGCGGCGACATTGCTGCCAGATGGCATGACATGGCAGCACAGATCCCCTGCGGACTTAACTTCAGTATGTCAGGTATACCCTGGTGGACAATGGACATTGGCGGATTCTCGGTTGAGAGCCGCTACTACAACCCCACCCCGGCCGACCTGGAGGAGTGGCGTGAACTGATGACCAGGTGGCACCAGTACGGAGCCTTCGTTCCTCTCTTCAGATCTCATGGCGAATTCCCATACAGGGAGATGTATAACACTGCACCTGCAAGCCATCCCGCCTATAAGACAATGGTTGAATATAACAAGCTGAGATACAGGCTTATGCCATACATTTACTCGCTTGCAGGCCATGCATGGCTTAATGACTATACAATCATGAGAGGGCTGGCAATGGATTTCAGTCTTGATAATGAAGTATTCGATATTAAGGACCAGTATATGTTC
>Ga0209467_1002806_pt1 | contig 11973 bp, 9 predicted proteins | sample Higcelwee11metaG_FD_187175 | JGI IMG/M metagenome (GOLD analysis project Ga0209467, IMG submission 187175) | Freshwater pond sediment microbial communities from the University of Edinburgh, under environmental carbon perturbations - High... | ecosystem: Environmental > Aquatic > Freshwater > Pond...
TCGGCCAACACACCACCGGTAACAACCGTCTTCGGATGAATTGCCAGGGGCGCAAAACGTACAAATCCTCTTTTTTCATCGGGAGCGCCGTAGACAATCCTGGTAATTTGCGACCATCCCAATGCTCCTGCACACATCACGCACGGTTCCACGGTGACGTAAATCGTGCAGTCGGTCAGGTACTTTCCTCCAAGAAAATCGGCAGCGGCAGTAATCGCCTGCATTTCAGCGTGAGCAGTTACATCATGCAGGGTTTCGGTCAGGTTATGACCGCGTGCAATAATCCTTTCACCGCACACGATAACCGTCCCCACAGGAACCTCTTCCCTTTCATAAGCCTTTTGCGCTTCGATGAGGGCCTGTCGCATGAAATGTTGATCGGAATTTATATTGTTCATCTATTATTAAAAATAAATTCTGCTGCTTCTCGGTTTGTTTTATAATAACAAAAAATCTTTAATATGTTTGTGTTCAATACCTTGTATATTATCTTTCCAGAAGTCGTCCATTGTAACTACATATTTCGGATAGTTATCGGTGATAGCCAAAAGAGGAGAGAATTCGCGTTCAACAGTCTGCTCGCTTTCGAGTTTGTAACAAACTTGAATATACATTTTTTCTCCGTTTTTTTCACATACAAAGTCAATTTCCTTATTGTCGAACTTGCCAACGAAAACCTGATAACCTCGCCTTTTCATTTCCAATAAAACAATATTTTCCAAAATTCCCGCTATCATTCGATCACGGAAGCCCATTGTAGCATACACAAGTGAAATATCACCCACATAGAATTTTTCCTGGGTTTTCAGAATTTCTTTGCCTTTAATGTCGTAGCGCGGCACACGATAAAGAATAAAGGAGCCTTCAAGGGCTTTTAAATAATTATAAACCGTGTTTATGTCGATTCTTCGCTGTTGGTTTTTGAAATAGTCCGCTACATTTTTTCCCGAAAAAGTATTTCCGATATTGTCGAAAGCGTATCGCACCACCCTTTCCAAAAGCTCAATGTCGCGGATGTTGTGTCGCTGTACTGTGTCGCGCAGAATAACCGAAGAATAAATATCCGACACCACGCGATTGGCTGTTTCGAGCGAATAATCAGCTGTATGAATAACCGGAAATCCTCCAAAACGAAGGTATTTTTCAAAATCTGCGGGGATTTCGTTGGGGAAATAATAACTGCGAAAATCTAAAAATTCGGCAAACGAAAGCGTAAAAATCGGAATTTCCACATACCTGCCTGCCAAAAAAGTGGAGAGTTCGGACGACAATAAATGCGAATTTGAACCGGTAATATAAATATCGCAATCAAAATCGACAAGTAGAGAATTAACAACTTTTTCCCACGAACCGACTTCCTGAATTTCGTCAAACAAAAGGTAGAACTTCGTGCCGGTTGTAATTTTCTGTTGCAAAAAAGCATAGAGCTTTGCCGCATCAGTCAATTCCATTACCGTAAAACTTTCAAAATTCAGCATTATGATTTGTTCGTTGGCAATGCCCTGCGACAAAAGTTCATCCTTCAGCATCTTCAGCACGGTAGATTTTCCGCTACGGCGAATACCGGTAAGTACTTTTACCAGAGGTTTTCCTATAAAAGGTCTTATCTTTTCGAGATAGGTATTTCTAAAAATCATAATTATGTTTTATGGGTATGACCACAAAGATAATGTATTTTGTTTTATTGTTTGTGGTTGTAACCTGAAATAAATTTATCCTTGATCAAAAATTCATCATTCAACATCTTCTTCAATAACCAGATTTTCTATGATAAAGTTCTGACGGTCGGAGGTGTTCTTACCCATATAAAACGAAAGCAAGTCACCTACAGCATCTTCTTTTTTAAGTGTTACCTGATCTAATCGTATATCTTTTCCGATAAAATGTTTGAACTCATCCGGCGATATCTCACCCAATCCTTTGAAACGGGTGATTTCGGGATTAGCGCCCAGTTTGGCCATGGCATTTAACCTTTCTTCTTCGGAATAACAGTAAAAAGTTTCTTTCTTGTTACGAACCCTGAACAGCGGTGTTTGTAAAATATGAACGTGACCTTTCTTTATCAGATCAGGAAAGAACTGCAAAAAGAAGGTGATCAAAAGCAATCGGATGTGCATCCCATCGACGTCGGCATCAGTTGCAACAATTACTTTGTTATAGCGCAAGCCGTCAATTCCTTCTTCAATATTCAAAGCTGCCTGCAAGAGGTTAAACTCCTCATTCTCGTATACGATTTTCTTCGTCAGCCCGTAACAGTTCAAAGGTTTTCCCCGTAAGCTGAAAACTGCCTGGGTATTTACATCGCGACTTTTCGTGATTGAGCCGCTCGCTGAATCTCCTTCGGTAATGAAAATGCTGGAATTTTCAGTATCTCCCTTTGTATCGTTGTAATGCACGCGACAGTCGCGTAATTTTTTGTTGTGTAGATTAACTTTTTTAGCCCTTTCACGTGCCAGTTTTGTTACGCCGGCAATGGCCTTACGCTCTTTCTCCGAATCCTGAATTTTTTGCAACAAGGTATTTGAGGTTTCCGTGTTGCGGTGTAGGAAGTTATCCAATTCTTTTTTCAGAAAGTCGGAAATGAATTTATTCACCGAAATACCATCTTTCGAAATATCTCTGGAGCCGAGTTTTGTTTTCGTTTGCGATTCGAAAACAGGTTCTTCCACGCAAATGGCTACGGCGGCAACAATCCCGTTACGGATATCCGTCAGTTCCATATTCTTCGCGTAAAACTCCTTGATGGTTCGTGCTACTGCTTCTCTGAAAGCGCTCTGGTGTGTCCCTCCATGGGTGGTGTGCTGTCCGTTTACAAAAGAATAATACTCCTCGCCATATTGGTCGGTATGTGTAAAAGCAATCTCGATGTCTTCCCCTTTTAAATGAATGATAGGGTAGAGCATATCGGCAGTGATGTTTTCATTCAATAAATCCAGTAAGCCGTTTTTCGAGATGATTTTTTTGTCGTTGAATCTGAGCGTCAGTCCGGTATTCAGATACGCGTAATTGCGCAACATGGTGTCGATATATTCATCATTGTACTTGTAGTTCTCGAACATGGATTCATCCGGTTCAAAGTACACATAGGTTCCCCGTTCTGTGGTACTATCTTCAAAAATACCCGAGTCATCTGTGATTTTTCCTTTTTCAAAAGAAGCCCTGCGGGTTTGTCCGTCGCGGTAACTCTGTACGATAAATTTGCTTGATAAAGCGTTTACTGCTTTTGTTCCCACACCATTCAATCCCACCGACTTCTTAAAAGCCTTGGAATCATATTTTCCGCCGGTATTCATAATGGAAACGGCATCAATCATCTTTCCCAAAGGGATGCCACGACCGAAATCCCGGACTTCCACATACCTGTCGTTGACCGTAACATTGATTTGTTTTCCCGAACCCATACGGTATTCATCCACACAGTTGTCTAACACTTCCTTCAGCAAAACATAAATTCCATCATCAGCATGTGTACCATCTCCTAATTTCCCGATGTACATACCGGGGCGACGACGAACATGCTCAAGACCTTCGAGCGTGATAATGTTGCTGTCGCTGTAATCAACCTGTTGTATTGTATTTAACTCATCCATATATCTTAATTGACTAATGATTATTTTTTGAAACACAAGATAGTTGAAAGTTGAGAATTGAAAGTTAATAGTTTTATTCATCATTCAGTTGTCATTCTTCATTTTCAACTCTCAACTCTCAACTTTCAACTTTCAACTTTCAACTATCTCGTAATCCACGATTCCGGATTTAATATTGTCTTATCTTTTCTTATCTGAAAAAATAATTCTGTTTTGTTATCGCTGTCACTATCGGTGTACACTTGTCCGATTTTCTGTTTAGCCGAAACTTTCTCTCCGATACGAACATATATTTGTGTGAGGTTCGCGTAAACGGTACGGTACTGGCCGTGTTGAATGATAACACCATTGTTACTTCCCGGAACGGAAAAGCGCTGTGTTACTATCCCGTCGAATACAGCCCGGGCATCACTTCTTGCCGGTGTTTGTATGTATACCCCCTTATTGTTGGTTGTCACATATTTCAATGCAGGATGTGGCTGAACGCCGAATTTGCCACTGATAAAGCCCTTCTCAACAGGCCAGGGAAGGCGTCCCATATTGGCGGAGAAGTTGCCGGATATCAGACTTTCTTCTTTGGTCATTGTATATCCTGAGCTGGAAGAAACAGGTTTAACAGTTGTCTTTTCCGCATCTTTTTTGACAGGAGTTTCTGCTGTTTCATGACTTTTTTTCGGTTTTAATTCTGCTTCCCGAATTTTTCGCGCTCTTTCTTCTGCTTCCCGGGCTTTTCTGGCTTTCTCTTCTGCCTTTCTTATTTCTTCAGCGATTAAACGTTCAATCTTATTGTTGAGGTCGTTGGCTATCTTTTGTTGTTTTTTAAGATCTGCTTGCAGCGTTTTTTCTTTTTTCTTTAAATCGGAGTATACCGAATTTTCCTTTTTTTGATCCTTGATTAGTTTTTGTGCCTCCGAGTTCTTCTGTTCTTTTATTACAACCTGTGTTTGCTTATGCTGTGCCAGCTCATTGTTTTTTTGCACTATTTCAAGTTTTGTTTGCTCAATTTTCTCTACCTGCGATTTTCGGTAAGCGGTTATCTCCTGCATGTAACGAAGACGACGAAACGACTGGTCAAAGGTTTTTGCCGAAAGCACAAACATGATTTTCGAATAGATGCTCCTGTTGATATATGCTTCACGAATCAATTTGACATATTCAGCTTTGTATTCTTCTAATTGTTTTTCCAGTTTTTGAGTTTCTGCATCCAGTTTCGACATTTCAGTGTCCAATACCTTGATTTCTTTATCAATGTTGTTGATCAGGGATTTTCGTTCCTTAATGCTCTTGTTGATGATATTCAGCTTGTTGAGTGATGTCTTTTGAGTTTTCTTTGTTTCACTCAACACTTTGCTGGTTGTCTCCAGTCGTCTGAGAGCATTTTTTCGTTGCTCTTCCAATTCTTTTACTGACTGACCCATTGATAAAGTCAAAATCAAAAAAGAAAAAAGTATGGTTAAAGTCGTTCGCATTTTTTATTTCAATAATGTGCTTATATTGCCCTGACGATATTTATTTAAATTCAGTTCAGGAAGTGGGATTGTCTCATTGACAGATAACCTTGAAATGGTCATTTCTAAAATAAATTTCTTATTACCATCAATAAATGAGAAATCTAAACTATAAGGAAATGAGGTTGATTGTCCCGTAGTTCCAAAATCACTGTAAACGGTTTTAAATTGTTGAGTACCGGATTTGAAGTTGATGGCTATATCGCTTATGCGATAGTCAGGTTTCAACATCACCGTCTGAGTATATTTTTCTTTTTCATATTGTATTCCTGTAGCTACATCCTTACTTTTGATGCTCTTGAATGAGGCCGGTTGTACTTCTTTCTCTCCGATGACGAAAAGTTTGTTCATCAGTAAAGATTGAATGGTAGCGTAATCCAAATCCAGGTTGAACCGTGTATTTAAAAAACTGTAATCCGACTGATAATAAATGCTCTTTGTTTTGTCAATAAAAATAAATTCTTCAGGAGTGAACCTGACCGAAAACATTTCAATTCCGAAGAAAGGTTGTACTGAAATATAAATCACTGAGTCGGTGATCATTTTACAGTAAGCCTGACTGTTATACTGTTGCTGATCATTGATGTTCACCTTTACATTCATTTTTCTGATATCGATTGAACTAAATTGCGGTTCAGCCATTTGAATTTTTTCCACTATCAAAGCAATATCCTTACTCATATCAACCCCCTGATTGATTTTTTGTAAAGATTTGCACCCCAACAATGTACCCAATGTTATCAGAATAAATAACTGAAGCAGATTCAGATTCAATATTTTATCTTTGCCAGCCATTATTATCTATTTTGTTTTTTAGTGCTTCCGTCTCATATCCTGAGTTATAGGCTTTCTTCCATGTTTCTATCGCCTTGATGTCATTGCCTCCGCTCATCCAGAGAATATCTCCATAGTGATCCAAAATGACGCCAGATTCTTGTTTTTCTTTCAGATTGTCAATGGCCCGTTCAATATAAAATTTTGCCAGAGAATAATTGCCCTGTTGATAAAATATCCAGGCATAGGTATCCAGATATGTACTGTTTTTTGGTTCTTTTTCAATAGTTTTAGCACTCATTCTTTCAGCTTTTTGCAAATCTATTTTCTCTATCGATAAATAATATGCATAGTTGTTGAGTGCAATAATATTGTTCGGATTGTATTTAATGGCTTCATCATAAGCAATGAAAGCGCTATCTTTCTTCTCAATTTTCAGATAGATATCTCCCAGATGTGCATAGAAATCACTTTTAAGTTCAGGCTTCTCATCTTCTTTAAAAATAGATAAAGCTTTTTTATGTGTCGACATTGCTTCCGGATATAATTCCATCAGTTCCAGCGTAATTCCTTTGTAGAAATAAAAGGTCAGGTTGTCATCTGTTGCATTAATCGCTCTGTCGGCAACAGCTATCACTTTCTCAAATTGTTGTTTTGAGAAATACACCTGCATTAGGCTAAACCACGACTGAACATTTTTTGAGTTGATGTTCAGCATTGATTCGTATACGGCAGCAGCTTCCTCATCCCTTTTCATATATTGAAGATAGGAGGCATAATAGCTGTGAACAACTTCTTCAAGAGGATGATAATCAATCAACAGTTTAAAAAGCGCTTCTGTTTCTTCTATTTTCTTTTCGGCACGTATCAGGTGTTCAATATGCTGTCCGAGGATCTCAATTTTTGTGGTAATATCCAACTGACTGCTTTTTAAAGCCAGTACGATATATTCCATTGACTTTTCAGGATTCTCCAGTGCTTTGTAATAATCCGAGAGAGAGATGTATACATATGGGTTTTTGGGATCATCCTTAAGAATTGACTCATACAATTCGAATGCCTTGGCCGGTTCTCCCTGTTGAATAAGCATATCTCCTTTCAGGATTTGGTATCTGTTTTCGCCGGGAAATTTTTGAATTAATTTGTCAACCTCCAACGTTGCTTTTTTTGGTTTGTTAAGTGCCATATAAAGCCGCGTTTTGTCAAATGAAATCATCTCGTTCACTCCAGTAATTTTTTCCAACCTTTCATATAAATCAATAGTTTTCTCCGATTGATTTGTTTCTTTATATAAAGGAATCAGGATCTGATAGACGGCTTCTTTATACGGATTTTTCTTAAGAAGAGATTCGCCGAGTTGAATAGCTTCCGGAAATTGTTTTTGCTGAGCATACAAATTGATCAGATGTGTGTTGTACCACCAATTCTCAGGTTCCAGTGCCAGTGCCTGTTGCATTGTTTTTAAGGCCTCATCCTTTTTTCCTGCTGAAAGATGCATAAATGATATTTCGACCAATAGTCCGGCATTGAGTGAGTCTATTTGCTTACAGGCTAAAAATGAATCCATGGCTTCAGTATATAAAGCTTCTTCCTTTAATCTCAGACCTTCATAAAAGTTGAAATCAAAATTCCGCTGTTCCTCTTCTGTCAGTATCCTTGAAACAGGTGCTGCCGTGCTTGATTTTTTTGTAGAAGCACACGAGGTAACAATAAGTAATATGTAAAAAATAAATGTTATATTTTTCATACGCCGGTATGACCAAAACCACCATTACCCCGGTCGGTTGCTCCTAATACATCAACTTCAATCCACTCTGCCTGTTCATGAGCAGCAATTACCATCTGGCAAATACGTTCTCCATCTTCAATAATAAAATCTTCTGAAGATAAGTTGATCAGTATGATACAGATTTCTCCCCGGTAATCCGCATCAATAGTGCCGGGAGAATTCAGTACTGTTACTCCTCTTTTGATTGCCAATCCGCTTCTTGGTCTGATTTGAGCCTCATATCCAACGGGTAACTCAATGAATAACCCTGTTGGAACTAATTTACGCTCCATGGGTTTTAATACAATTTTTTCGTCCAGATTAGCTCTTAAATCCATCCCGGCAGAATGAACGGTCGCATATTCAGGTAAAGTATGATGTGAATGGTTGACGATTTTTATTTTCATGTTCAGTAAATAGTGACTTTAATTCTTACAATAGCCACAAAAATACTAATTTTTCTTCATACTAACGTATTAAAAAATATGGAAAAAAGTTTTTTAGATTAATTAAAGAAATATTTCTTTAATTGCTTTGGTAGCTAAAAATATTTGTAGTACTTTTGTATCGCCTAAAGAAGGTATTTAGTTTATTAGGAGATAAAAAAAGTAATATAAAACAATTAATTCATTACAAATGGCAAATTTGGATTTAAGTAAGTATGGCATTTCGGGTAATTTCGAAATCCTACACAATCCTTCTTACGAAGAATTATTTCAGGCTGAAATCGACCCGGCCAATGAGGGTTATGAAAGAGGTGTGTTAACAAATACCGGAGCTATTGCTGTTGATACCGGTATTTTTACAGGTCGTTCTCCTAAGGATAAATTTATTGTAGAAGACGACGTTACCCGCGATACCATGTGGTGGGACGGTACTATCAATCGCCCGACAACTCCGGAGGTTTTTGATGCATGTAAAGATTTAGTGGCAAAACAACTTTCAGGAGCTAAAAAAATATATGTGGTTGATACTTTTTGCGGTACCAACGAAGATACAAGAATGAAAGTGCGTTTTGTGATGGAAGTAGCATGGCAGGCACACTTTGTAACCAATATGTTTATCCGTCCTTCTCATTACGAACTGGCTAACTATGGTGAACCTGATTTCGTTACTTTGAACGGTTCAAAAATTACCAATCCTAATTGGAAAGAACAAGGTCTTCATTCTGAAAACTTTACTTTGTTCGATTTGACCCGCAAAATGCAGGTGATCGGTGGAACATGGTACGGTGGTGAAATGAAAAAAGGTATTTTTGCTCTGATGAACTATTACCTGCCATTGCGCGGTATTGCTTCAATGCACTGTTCTGCTAACGTAGGAACTGAAGGTGATGTGGCTGTATTCTTCGGACTTTCCGGTACTGGTAAAACAACCTTATCAGCTGACCCGAAACGTTATCTGATCGGTGACGACGAACATGGCTGGGACAATCATGGTGTGTTCAACTACGAAGGTGGTTGCTATGCAAAAGTTATCGACTTGAGCAAAGAAAACGAACCTGACATCTGGAGAGCAATCAAACGTGATGCTTTGCTTGAAAACGTTACAGTGAATGCTGATGGCACTCCTGATTATTCAAAAGAAGCTTCTAAAACTGAAAATACACGTGTATCATATCCGATTTATCATATAAGTAAAATCGTTTCTCCTTCACGTGCAGGTCATGCTTCTAAAATTATTTACCTGTCGGCCGACGCCTTCGGTGTATTGCCTCCGGTATCTATCTTAGATGATAAAGCTGCTCAGTATCACTTCCTTTGTGGTTATACTTCAAAATTAGCCGGAACTGAACGTGGTATCACTGAACCTCAGATGTCATTCTCACCTGCTTTTGGTGAAGCATTCCTTACATTGCACCCGACCATGTATGCAAAAACACTGGTTGGTAAAATGCAGGAACACGGTGCAAAAGCTTATTTGGTAAACACCGGATGGAACGGAACCGGCAAACGTATGTCGTTGAAAGATACCCGTGCCATCATTGATGCCATCATCGACGGATCTATCCTGGAAGCTGAAACAAGACACATTCCGGTATTGAATCTTACAGTACCTGTTGCATTGAAAAATGTTTCTGAAGGTATTTTGGATCCTCGCGATACTTATCCTACTGAAGCCGACTGGACTGTAAAAGCAAAACAATTAGCTGCAAAATATATCGCTAACTTTGAGCAATATTGCGACAATGATGATGCGATTGCATTGAAAGTTGCTGGACCACAATTATAAGACAAAAAAAACAGGAAGTCATGGGCTTCCTGTTATACTTATTAATAGCTACGAGCTGTTCGATTAACTTCGGATGGCTCGTTACTTTTTATCGAAATATTTATCGAAAAAAAGCAACTGATACTCAATAGCATTTGTCCAGTATTCCCAGTTGTGCTTACCGGGGCGTTCAATATAATCATGATCAATTTTTAAGGACAATAATTTTTTATGCAGATTGCCATTGATTTCATAAAAGAAGTCCGACACACCACAATCGATGATCAAATTAAGCTCTCCGTTCACGAGTGAATCAACCATATTGGTGACTGATCTTGATGTCCATTCATGCGGTGCATCCTCATAATTCCCGAGACGTTTGGCAATTTCCCAATTTTTTGTTGAATAAAGCAGATCAACTCCTCCGCTCATACTTCCGGCCTGCGCAAACAAATCGCGGTGCCGGATCGCAAGATACATGGCTCCATGACCACCCATGCTCAAACCTGTTATTGCTCTGCCTTTGCGGTCATTGATGGTTGAATAGTTATTATCGATAAACTTCCTCAAATCCTGCGTGACATAGGACTCATATTGAAATTCGGGATCTATAGGGCTATCGAAATACCAACTGCTGTAACCGCCATCGGGACAAACAATAAGTATTTCATATTTGGTGGCAAGTTCTTTAATTGAAGGAACCCTATTTACCCATTTGGCATAATTATCACTATAGCCATGCAAAAGATATACGACCGGATATTTTTTATTATTTGCGTAGTTTTCCGGTTTAATCACCACCGATTTGATTTCTTTTTTCATTTTCTCCGAATAAACGACAACTGTGTCGACCTGTGTTTTAGAAAAAACGAAGCAGTTGACAGATAATAGTAGAACAATTAATATATTTCTCATACAAAGTCAATAATATGGTGGATAGAAAGAATGCCGACAACCTGATTGGATTCGTTGGATTCCATTACCGGTAATGTAGTGATGTTGTTGTTGTCCATCAGGGCAAGGGCTTCTGTCAACAGATTGTTTTTGGTGATGCGTTTAAACCCGTGCGTCATGAAATCAACTGCTTTTAAATTCTTCAGATCATCAAATTTCTGAATAGCACGACGAATATCTCCGTCGGTGACAATGCCGGTTGCAGTACCGTTTTTATCATTAACAACTGTCATTCCCAGTCGTTTATTGCTTACCTCGTAAATAACATCTTTGAAAACCGTATCTTCAGTCACAAATGGTATGTCCGTAGTCATTTCATCTTTGACCTTGCAGAGTAATTTTCTACCCAAAGCACCACCCGGATGATAGAGGGCATAGTTTTCAGCGTGGAAATCTTTTTTCTCCATCAGGCAAATCGTCAGTGCATCGCCCATAAGTAATGTTGCTGTGGTAGAGGTAGTGGGAGCTAAGCCAAGCGGACAAGCTTCTTTATCGACGTGTACATTCAGGGTAATTTCAGCTTCTCTGGCAAGAGGCGAGTTGAGGTTGCCTGTCATCGCTATGATCCTGCATCCGATTCGCTTTAATGGAGCAATCACATCGATTATCTCATGCGAACTGCCACTATTAGAAATTAGCATCACCACATCTTTTTTAGCCACCATGCCCAAATCGCCGTGCATGGCCTCGGCGGCATTGATAAAAATGGCCGGAGTTCCCGTTGAAGCCATTGATGATGCTATTTTATGCCCGATGGTGCCTGTTTTTCCGATGCCCATCACCACAAGTTTTCCGGTACAGGCATCAATCATCTCTACAGCCTGATTCATCTCTTCGCCAATATTATCGGCAACTTTCTGTAGCTCTGCTATTTCTTGTTCGAAGATAGCTTTTGAACGTTCGGTAAAATTCATTTCTTTAAAATAAGGTCTGTTAATTCCCTGACACAACCCATGCCTCCTTTATTTGAAAGTATCAGTATACCCGGAATTTGTTTGATTTCATTCACTGCATCTTGCGGACAGATAGGAAAACCGACGGCGGAGAGTAATTCCATACAATTGATATCATCTCCTATATAAGCCACTTCTTCGAGTGTGATTCCTTCTTTTTCACAAATTTCTATTGCCGAGGAGAGTTTCCCGCCGTTTATTCTTCCCTGAAATAA
>Ga0209467_1002807_pt1 | contig 11971 bp, 10 predicted proteins | sample Higcelwee11metaG_FD_187175 | JGI IMG/M metagenome (GOLD analysis project Ga0209467, IMG submission 187175) | Freshwater pond sediment microbial communities from the University of Edinburgh, under environmental carbon perturbations - High... | ecosystem: Environmental > Aquatic > Freshwater >...
CTGCGGGACCTGAAGGTCGACCGCGTTGAGGTGGCATCTGCACGCGTCTCGGCCGGAGAACAGGAGGCGGTGAGGCTCATAACGCGATGGGCCTCGCAGAACGGGCTGCTTGACAGGATAGAGGTGTTGGGCTTCGTCGACGGCGAAACCTCCCTGGACTGGATCAGGGATGCCGGAGGACTGGTTATAAACCTGCTCTGCAAGGGCTCGTTGCGCCACCTTGAAAAACAACTGAGGAAAACACCCCGGGAACATATTGATGATATCCGCAATATTGTGCGGCGGGCCGGGGAAAAAGGCATGCAGGTCAATGTCTATCTTGAAGACTGGTCAAACGGGATGATCTTTTCGGAAGACTATGTCCTTTACCTTGTTGACTCTCTCATGAGTGAAAACATCAGGAGGTTCATGCTTCCTGATACCCTGGGTATTCTGAATCCCGACCAGACATACCGTTTCTGCAGGCAGATGACCGAAAAATACCCTTCACTTCGTTTTGATTTTCATCCGCATAATGACTATGATCTGGCAGTTGGTAATGTCTTTTCAGCCGTTAATGCGGGGGTCAGTGGGGTGCATACCACTGTCAACGGCCTTGGAGAGAGAGCCGGTAACGCTCCGCTCTCAAGTGTTATAGGCTTGCTAAATGATCACCTAGGCGCAGAGACATCTGTCAATGAGTACGAGATCACGAGGGTGAGCCAGCTGGTGGAGACATTCAGCGGTATAAGGATACCTGTCAACAAGCCTGTAATCGGGGCCAATGTGTTTACCCAGACATCAGGCATCCACGCAGACGGCGACAACAAGGACAGTCTCTACTGCAGCAACCTCCGCCCGGAACGGTTCGGCAGGAAAAGAAAGTACGCCCTTGGAAAGCAGTCAGGCAAGGCAACGATCAGAAAAAACCTGGAGGAGTACGGACTCGAACTCAGCCAGGAATCACTCATCAGGGTAACTGAAAGGGTTATTGAGCTGGGAGACAAGAAGGAGACTGTGACCACGGAGGATCTGCCGTTCATCATCTCTGACGTGCTGGGAAATGACCGGTCAGGTTACAAAATATTCATTAAAAACTATTCCCTGTCACTTTCATACGGACTGAAGCCCTCTGCCAGCGTACAGCTGGAGATTGATGGCTCACTATACCAGGAGACCTCCTCAGGCGACGGTCAGTATGACGCCTTCATGAAAGCCGTAAGGAAGATATATGACGTGATGGGAAGGGAACTTCCTGTGCTGACTGATTATGAGGTGTCAATCCCTCCCGGAGGGAAGACTGACGCTCTTGTTGAGACAGTCATAAGATGGAGCTTTCATGGCAGGGAATTCAGAACAAAGGGCCTTGATGCCGACCAGACCGAATCTGCAATCAAGGCAACTGAGAAGATGCTCAACATAATTGAAAACAACGAAATTAAACCTGCATACAAAAACTTAATAACCATTACAGATGGAATATAAAATAGCTCTTCTTGCCGGCGACGGTATCGGACCGGAGGTAACTGATCGGGCCTGCAAGGTACTGAAGGCAACAGGAGACAGGTTCGGTCACAAATTTCAGTTCTCCGAAGGACTGATAGGTGCCATTGCCATAGACCGTACCGGCTCTCCCCTGCCCGACGAGACCCTTGAGCTGTGCAGGCAGTCTGACGCCGTTCTGTTTGGAGCCATAGGTGATCCCAGATATGACAATGACCCTTCGGCGCGGGTAAGGCCGGAGCAGGGCCTGCTGGCTATGCGCCGCGAGCTTGGTCTGTATGCCAACGTGCGGCCGGTAAAGACATTCCCGGCCCTGGTGGACATGTCACCGCTTAAAAGAGAGATAGCCCTGAACACGGATATAATCATGGTCCGTGAACTGACAGGAGGGATCTATTTCGGCAGGCCTCAGGGAAGAACGGAAGACGGAAACACCGCCTATGACACATGTGTCTACAGCCGGTACGAGATAGAGCGCGTGGTGCGGCTTGCCTGTGAATATGCGATGCAGCGAAGGAAAAAAGTGACTGTGATAGATAAGGCAAACATACTGGCTACATCGAGACTGTGGCGCGAGACGGCTAAAAAGATTGCCATGGAGTACAGCGAGATAACAATGGATTTCATGTACGTTGATAACGCTGCCATGCAGCTCATACAGCATCCCTCCTCTTTTGATGTTATAGTCACGGAAAACATGTTCGGTGATATACTCTCCGATGAGGCCAGTGTCATAGCCGGCTCCATGGGGATGATGCCGTCAGCCTCTGTCGGGATATCCACCTCGGTCTTTGAACCTATCCACGGATCATACCCCCAGGCAGCAGGAAAAAATATCGCCAATCCTTGCGGGACCATTCTCTCCGCCGCCATGATGCTCGACCTGGCTTTTAATCTGAAGCAAGAGGCAGCTGCAATTACTGAAGCCGTTGAAAAAGCTGTTGAGGCCGGTTTTGTTACAGTTGATCTTGACCCGGCACATCCGAAACCAACGTCAGAGGTCGGTCAGTGGATATCAGATTATATAAGAAGAAGTATTCCCTGAAAACTTTTTGATTTAACGATTGTTTAAAGAAAAAGCTATATTTGTCCCGGCATAATTAACAATGTTTACGACTAACTTACATCATCACCATCATCATACTTGCTCTCAGGCGAGGTGAAAATGGTGTATAGTAACAACCAATATCACAAACCCGTCTGAGCAGATCAGGCGGGTTTTTTGTTGCTGCACGGTCTGCTCGGGAAAAAATAGAAAATTAAAATGAGCATACTGAAAATTGCAATCCAGAAGAGCGGCAGACTGAGTGAGAGCTCCCGCAAATTGTTTGAAGAGTGCGGCATCAAGATCACAAACGGCTCAGGCAGCCTGAAGGTCATCGCAGGCAACTTCCCCGTAGAGATACTCCTTCTCCGTGATGATGACATCCCCCAGTACGTTGAACAGCAGGTTGCTGACATCGGGATAGTGGGTGAAAACACCGTCTATGAAAAGAAGAAGGAAGTGGATGTGCTTGAACAACTGGGCTTTGCCGGCTGCCGTCTCAGCCTTGCAATCCCAAAGGACGATGCATATACCGGTCCGGGATTCTTCATGAACAAGAAGGTTGCCACGAGTTATCCGGTGCTCCTCGGTGAGTATTTTGCCGGAAAGAGCATCAAAGCAGAGATAGAGGAGCTGAGCGGCAGCGTTGAAATAGCACCGGGAATAGGCCTTGCCGATGCCATATGTGATATCGTCAGCTCCGGCAGCACCCTGCTGACAAATGGCCTGCGCGAGGTGGAGACGATCATGAAGAGCCAGGCTGTCATAATTTCAAACAGGAACCTCAGCGGGGAAAAGAAAGAGATACTTGAGAAGCTGCTCTTCCGTATCAGGGCCGTGAAGAATGCAAGGGAAAACAAGTACATCCTGCTCAATGCACCCGAAGAGGCGGTAGAAGAAATCTGCAGGATCCTTCCCGGAATGAAAAGCCCTACGATTCTGCCGCTCGCAGAAAAAGGATGGTGCAGCCTCCACTCCGTGGTGAAGGAAGATGAGTTCTGGGAGAGGATAGCCCAGCTCAGGGCAGCAGGGGCTGAAGGCATCCTGGTCATACCCATAGAAAAAATGATACTGTGATGAAGATACTAATGTACCCGGGGCAGGCTAAGATCAATGCCGCCCTCGAAAGGCCCTCCGCAGGAACCACGGACATTGACAGAAGTGTGCGTGATGTGCTTGCAAGGGTCAGAGCAGAGGGTGATTTCGCCCTGCGTGCATTCTCGGAGAAGTTTGATGGCTTCGCTCCTGCATCCTTCAGGGTTGATGAGAGATCACTCAATGAAGCTGAAAAAAGTGTTCCTGAAGCACTGAAGAATGCCATGCGCGATGCTTTTGCAAACATAAGCACGTTTCACTCTGCACAGCTGCAGGGAACGCAGGTGGTGAATACTGCAGAAGGCGTAAAATGCTGGAGCCGCGATGTGCCAATAGAGAAGGTGGGATTATATATCCCCGGGGGGACTGCCCCGCTTTTCTCCACCGTGCTGATGCTTGCAATACCCGCACGCCTGGCCGGATGCCGTGATATAATCATGTGTACTCCTCCCGACAGAGACGGGAAGGTCAGTCCGCTGATCCTCTATGCAGCCTCGCTGGCCGGCGTGACCTCCATCTTTACAGTTGGCGGAGCACAGGCTATAGCGGCAATGGCCTGCGGGACAGAGTCAATACCCCGGGTCTACAAAATATTCGGACCCGGAAACAGGTATGTCACAAGAGCCAAAGAGCTGGTTCAGCTTGACGGCCTGGCAACGGATATGCCTGCCGGCCCGAGTGAGGTGCTTGTAATTGCCGATGAGACCGCTAACCCCGTCTTCGTGGCTGCTGATCTGCTCTCACAGGCGGAGCATGGTGCTGATAGCCAGGTTATAATGCTCACTGACAGCCGGTTGATGATCGACCTGGTGAAAGATGAGCTTGAGAAGCAGGCCGCACAGCTTGTGAGAAACAGTCTCGCCCTGCAGTCGCTTGAAAACAGCTCGCTGATACTGCTTGACACAATTGATGAGTGCCTGAAGATCAGCAACCGGTACGCACCTGAACATCTGATCCTCGCAACAGCCGATCCGCAGCTGCATGCTGCCGCTGTGGTAAACGCCGGATCAGTATTCCTTGGGAATTACAGCAGCGAAAGTACAGGCGACTACATGACAGGACCGAATCACACCCTTCCCACCGGTGGCAATGCCCGCAGCTACAGCGGTTTGTCAACAGGCAGCTTTATGAAGAAGATCTTCTTCCAGGAGGTAACGGAAAAGGGGTTGTTGAAAATCGGACCTGCAACTGAATTAATGGCCGGAGCCGAGATGCTCGGAGGACACCGGAATGCAGTATCCGTCAGACTAAAATATCTTAAAGATGAACAGAACAGACAAGCTGGTAAGAGCTAACGTGAGAGCGTTGGTGCCATACTCATCGGCCAGGGATGAATATGAAGGGAAAGAGGGGGTCTTTCTCGATGCCAATGAGAGTCCCTTCGGCCCTCTCAACAGATATCCCGATCCCCGCCAGAGGGAGCTCAGGGCTGCCATCAGCAACCTGAAAGGCATAGCTGTAGAGAATATCTTTCTTGGAAACGGGAGCGATGAAGTGATTGATCTTTGCTACCGGATCTTCTGTAACCCGGGGACCGACAGGGCTGTGATATTCCCTCCTACATACGGGATGTACCAGGTCTCAGCGGCTGTCAATGACATTGAGGTTATTAAAGTCCCCCTCGATGAAAACTTCGATATTGATATTCCCGCAGTCACCCCTCTTCTGGAAGATGAGCGCATAAAACTGATCTTTATCTGCTCGCCGAATAACCCGACAGGCAACTGCATGGAGACCGGCAGAATTGAGTTCCTGATACGCAATTTTCGCGGGATTGTGGTTCTTGACGAGGCCTATGCCGATTTCAGCGGGAGACCTTCATTCGCGGAAAAGATTGCGCAGTATGACAACCTGGTCGTCATGCAGACCTTCAGCAAGGCCATGGGCCTGGCAGCGGCAAGGGTTGGGATGGCCTTCGCATCACCTGAAATCCTGAAGTACTTCTTCAGGATGAAACCTCCCTATAACATCAGCAAGTTGAACCAGCAGGCTGCCCTGGAAAGGCTGAATGACTTCAGACCCATAACTGTTCAAACAGATACCCTGATTGCCGAACGGAAGAGGCTTTCTCAAAAACTGGAAGCAATTCCGCTGGTTGAAAAGGTCTGGCCCTCTGATGCAAACTTCCTGCTCGTGAGGGTTAAGGATGCCGATAATGTGTATAATAACCTGATAGCCAATAATATCATTGTCAGAAACAGGAGTCGTGAGGTAAGCGGCTGTCTGCGTATTACGGCAGGTACCAGGACCGAAAACGACAGGCTCATTGAAGAACTGAACAAAATGAGTTTATGAAATCCGGATTATTATAAATGCAAACAGGAATGAAAATATTTCACACATGAAAAAAGTGTTGTTTATAGACCGCGATGGTACCATCCTTAAAGAACCCGCCGATGAGCAGGTGGACAGTCTGGAAAAGCTGGAATTCATGCCAGGGGTCATCACCGCGCTTTCAGCCATTGTCCGTGAAACGGATTTTGAACTCGTTCTGGTGACAAACCAGGACGGCCTGGGAACACCGGCGTTTCCGGAGAAAGAGTTCCTTGCCCCTCACAATAAGATGCTCTCCATTCTCGATGGTGAAGGAATAAAATTTGCAGCCCAGTTCATTGACCGCTCCTTCGAAAGAGATAACTCCCCTTACCGCAAGCCGGGAACGGCAATGCTGACGCAATACCTTGCACAGGGAGTTGACCTGGGATCATCATACGTCATCGGCGACCGGCTGACTGATCTCGAGCTGGCCCGGAACCTGGGCTGCGGGTCAATTTATATCAGCAGTGATAAAAACGGTGAAGCTTCCCTCTGCACCACCGACTGGGAAGAGATTCGCAGGTTCCTGAAAAAGATACCGAGAAGCGCCGCCGTTTCGAGGAAGACCAGTGAGACTATGATTGAAGCTGCTATAACCCTCGAGGGTACGGGAAAGTGCAGCGTAACAACCGGTCTGGGCTTCCTTGATCATATGATTGAGCAGCTGGCCCGCCATGGCGGCATAGATATCAGCCTTAAGGCAACCGGAGACCTCAGGGTCGATGAGCACCACCTTGTTGAAGACGTGGGACTTGTCCTTGGAGAGTCTTTTAATTTAGCTCTGGGCAGTAAGAAAGGGATCGGCCGGTATGGCTTCACCCTCCCGATGGATGACTCGCTGGCACAGGTGACACTCGACTTCGGGGGGAGGCCATGGCTGACATGGGATGTAAACTACAGGTCAGACAGGGTTGGCAATATCCCTGCAGAAATGTTCTCCCACTTTTTCAGATCATTCAGTGACAATGCAAAATGCAATATCCACATTCACGCTGCCGGTGAGAATGAGCACCATATGACTGAGGCCGTCTTCAAGGCATTTGCCAGGGCTGTAAGGATGGCTGTTGCATCAACAGACAGCGGTATCCTTCCATCAACAAAGGGACAGTTATGATAGCGATACTCAAATATAACTCCGGAAACATAATGTCAGTGAAGGTGGCCCTGAAGAGACTCGGACATGAGGCGGTCATCACTGCCGATCCTGACGTAATCAGAATGGCGGAGAAGGTGATCATACCGGGTGTGGGTGAGGCGGGATCAGCCATGAAACATCTCAGGGAGAGAGATCTTGACAGGGTAATCCTCTCGCTGAAACAACCGGTACTGGGTATCTGCCTCGGGCTGCAGCTTATGTGCAAATTCTCCGAAGAGAAAAATACTCCGTGCCTCGGCATATTCGATACAATCGTCAGGCGATTCCCGGCCGGAGCCAGGGTACCCCACATGGGATGGAACGATTTTGTAAGCATAACTGATGATCCGCTGCTGAAAGGAATCAATCCCGTGGATGATGTCTATTATGTGCACAGCTATTTTGCCGGGGTCAACGAGTATACAACCGCCGTTTGCGATTACGGACTGCCGTTCTCGGCGACCATGCGCAGGGACAATTTCTTTGGCACCCAGTTCCATCCTGAGAAATCAGCTGAGACAGGAGCCCGCATACTTGAAAACTTCCTTACGTTATGAGAATAATTGCGGCTATCGATCTTATTGACGGCACCTGCGTCAGGCTGACCCAGGGCGACTATTCAAGAAAGACCCTCTACGGCCGGGAACCGGTGGATGTAGCCAGGGAACTGGAGGAGCACGGAATAAAATACCTGCACCTGGTTGACCTTGACGGTGCCCGCCAAGGGAAAATCAGGAATCACGGGGTGCTTGAGGCCATTACAAACAAGACCGGACTGAAGGTGGACTTCAGCGGTGGTATCAGAACCGATGACGATATGCTTACTGCATTCCGTTGCGGCGCCTCACAGGTCACCTGCGGAAGCATCGCCGTGACGCAACCCGGCCTCTTCCTGCAGTGGCTGGCTGAATACGGCCCGGAGAAGATAATCCTCGGAGCCGATTTCAGGCAGAGAAAGGTGGCAACCGGCGGATGGCTGTCCGGATCTGAAACTGATGTTATTAGTTTCCTGCGTAAATACAGGACGGAAGGTGTGCTGTATGCCATGTGTACTGACATTGAAAAGGACGGGATGCTCGACGGACCATCCGTTGACATGTATAAAGAGATCGTGCAGATTGAAGGCCTCTCACTCATTGCAAGCGGAGGCATCTCATCATTGGAAGACATATTGATCCTCAGGGAGACAGGATGTGAGGCAGCCATAATTGGCAAGGCAATTTATGAAGGCAAAATATCACTTAAGGAACTGGCTGAGCTATGCTGAAGAAGAGAATAATACCATGCCTTGACATTAAGGACGGACGTACAGTCAAAGGAGTGAGCTTCGTGAACCTCAGGGATGCCGGAGACCCTGTGGAACTGGCCCGTGCATATGCTGACCAGACTGCCGACGAGATCGTCTTCCTTGACATAACGGCAACACACGAGAAGAGAAAGACACTGGCAGCCCTGGTGGAAAAGATTGCCAGTGCAATTAACATCCCCTTCACAGTCGGGGGAGGCATCAGCACAAGGGAAGATGTATCGGTCCTCATCAGCTCAGGGGCTGACAAGGTGAGTGTCAATACCGCCGCCGTTCTTGAACCCCGGCTGATAACCAGACTGGCGGAGAGCTTTGGCAGCCAGTGCATTGTTGCTGCAATTGATGCGCAACTGATTGACGGCGAATGGCTGGTGTGTATCAACGGCGGCAGGACCGTCACAGAGGTCCGGGCCCTGCAGTGGGCTGAAGAGGCTGAGCGGCGCGGCGCCGGGGAGATACTCCTCACCTCGTTCAACCGTGACGGCACCAAAGAGGGCTTCTCATTAGATATCACCTCAGCCATAAGTGACAGGGTGAATATCCCGGTTATTGCCTCGGGTGGCGCAGGTAGTATGGAGCACTTCAGGAAGGTCTTCGAAGAGACATCCTGCAGCGCAGCCCTGGCAGCCTCGGTATTTCACTTCGGGGAGATACTGATACCTGATCTCAAACGATTCCTTTTAAAAAATAACATTAACGTAAGATGCTGAAACCTCCATGTATTTGCATACATAAACACAATAATATAATAATCAACTACATGCAGGGCTATCATACCATTAAAAATAAATTATTATAAGATGAATATCAACTTTGACAAGGAGAACGGACTGGTTCCTGCCGTGATACAGGACAACGCAACCCTGCAGGTGCTGATGGTGGGTTACATGAATGAGGAGGCATTGCTGAAAACGGTCAGTGAAGGCAGGGTTACCTTCTTCAGCCGGAGCCGGCAGAGACTGTGGACCAAGGGGGAGACCTCAGGAAACTTCCTCACTGTGGCAGAAATTCTTCCCGACTGTGACAGTGATGCCCTGCTGATAAGGGTCACGCCGGCAGGACCGGTGTGCCACCAGGGGACGTATTCATGCTTTGGCGATATGGAGGCCAGGGGCTTCCTGTATAAGCTTGAGAAGATAATCAGTGAAAGGATAGAAGAGGATGCTTCTGATTCCTATACAAACAAACTTTACCGGAAGGGTATTAATAAGATAGCCCAGAAGGTGGGCGAGGAGGCTGTTGAACTTGTTATAGAAGCCAAAGATGATAACATTGATCTGTTCAGGAATGAAGCCGCCGATCTGCTGTATCACCTGCTGGTGCTGCTGAAGGCAAAGTCAGCAAATCTCGCAGAGATAGAGGAAGTCCTGTCCGCGAGGCATATGTCAAAACAATAGCGAAACCTGCATTCCTGTTGAAAATAAATATGCAGGATGTATCACCGCATAGATTTTTTATTATGTTTGCACTGATGAAAGAATACAGGTTATATAACTGGCGCTGGTGCAGCTCATAGATTGAAGCTGTGAATCACGCCATTATATAATTACCAAAATAATTATGCTAAGAGGCACGCTGATCACAGCGTGCCTCTTTCGTTTATAAAACCCTAAATACTTATAAAAAATGGAAAAGATTACAAAGATTCTACTGTCTGAAAAAGAGATGCCCCGCCAATGGTATAACATTGTGGCTGACATGCCCAACAAGCCGTTGCCGCCTTTGAATCCTGCAACAGGCAAGCCGGCCGGCCCTGATGACCTCTCGGCCATCTTCCCTATGGAGCTGATAAAGCAGGAGGTTACAACCGAGAGATACATTGATATCCCCGAAGAGGTGATCGATCTCTACAGAACCTTTCGTCCCTCCCCGCTTTTCAGGGCCTACAACCTCGAAAAGGCACTGGGAACCAAAAGCAGGATTTATTACAAGTACGAGGGAGGTAATTATTCCGGGTCACACAAAGCCAACACTGCCATCCCTCAGGCATACTACAACAAGCAGGAGGGTGTGCGTAGGCTGACAACGGAGACAGGAGCAGGTCAGTGGGGCAGTGCAATGAGTTTTGCATGCAACCACTTCGGACTGGAACTGCTGGTCTTTATGGTGAAGGTCAGCTATCACCAGAAACCCGGACGCAAGCTTATGATGAATGCCTACAACGCCAAAGTGGTGCCGTCACCCAGCACAATGACAGCAGCAGGCCGAAAAGTGCTTGAGACAGATCCCGATTCTCCCGGCAGCCTGGGTATTGCCATCTCGGAGGCCATAGAGATAGCAGTGCAGGATCCGTACACTAAATATTCACTGGGAAGCGTTCTGAACCATGTGTCTCTCCATCAGACTATTATAGGTCAGGAAGCGTTGATACAGATGGAAAAGGCCAACGACTATCCCGATGTAGTCATTGGATGTTTTGGAGGAGGGTCAAATTTCTCCGGTATCTCGTTCCCCTTCCTCCGCGAAAACATTGTCAATGGCAAAAAGACAAGGTTCGTCGCCGTTGAGCCCGCCTCCTGCCCCAAGCTGACAAAAGGCAAATTCACATATGACTTCGGTGATCAGTCGGGCCTGACACCTCTTCTTCCAATGTACACGCTGGGGCACAATTTCATTCCTGACAAGATACATGCGGGAGGACTGCGTTATCACGGTGCAGGTGTGCTTGTCAGCCAGTTGCGCAAGGACGGTTTCGTGGAGGCAAAAGCCAAATTCCAGAGAGAATGCTTTGAAGGAGCCATCCTCTTTGCCAGAACGGAGGGTATTCTGCCGGCGCCGGAGTCGTCATACGCCATCGCAGGCGCACTTGATGAGGCCCGGAGGGCTGATATCGAGGGTGTTTCGAAGACAATCCTCTTCAACCTGAGCGGGCACGGTCATTTTGATATTACCGCTTACGAGAAGTATTTCGAAGGAAACCTGCCTGATCATGAAGCCACAGCCGGGGAGATTGAGATCTCACTTGCAAACTCAGCCATCCCTACATTCTAATCAGTCAGCAGTTCTCAGTCTTCAGTCCACAGTCTTCAGTCCTGACTGTGGACTGCCGACTGCTGACTGCCGACTGAATTGTCAGCTGCACTTTGATGCCCCGCAGTCGGTGCATCGCAGGCATCCCTCCTGGTAGACCACAGAGGTGGAGCCACAGCTCTCGCACTTGCCCTTGGCCTTGGTACCGTTGGGGATATAGCGCTTCAGTGATCGCTCAACACCGTTCTTCCAGGTGTTGATTGATTCATTGTCGAGTTTCATTGATGAGACAAGCTCAACCACATCCTTTGCCGGCATGCCATAACGGAGGACGCCGGAGATGAGACGGGCATAATTCCAGAATTCGGGTTTGAACATATGAGACAACCCGCCGAGGGTGTTCTTGTAACCGTACTTGTCAGTGTACTGGAAGTCGTAACGGGTGTTGCCGGCATCATCCTTATTCTTGAGTATCCTTCCCTTGACGATGCTCTTGGGGATGGGGAACATCTCGTCATCCTGGAGCCCGGTGAAGATCTCATAAGGTACACCGTCTTTCAGTCCTACAAACGCTATCCATTTCTCTTCGTTATTCTGGAAGCGTATCACGTCAGCCTCAAGG